>ERZ1034713.1011-NODE-1011-length-13835-cov-24.444702_pt1 | contig 13835 bp, 6 predicted proteins | sample MGYA00520692_ERZ1034713 | MGnify/ENA primary metagenome ERZ1034713 (study PRJEB33766, sample SAMN09781717) | gut metagenome | biome: gut microbiome | host: Homo sapiens | place: Madagascar | study: EMG produced TPA metagenomics assembly of the PRJNA485056 data... | reverse complement strand
ACTTTTTTATTCATGATTATAATCGTTCTTACTTAATATATTTCTTACCATTAATGATATAAATACCACTTGGTAATGATTGGAAGCTACTTGCATCCTCACTTACCAGCTGACCATTGATATTATATACTCTGCTATTAGCAGGCATCAATTCACCATCAGTAGTGATAATCAAGTCTTCAATGCCTGTTGTTTCGCCATCGTTACCATCAGTAATGCTACTGGTACTGATGCTCAACATCCCAGGTTTAGCTCCTGCAGGAAGATTAGCTTTCAGGAAGCCACGGAAACCTTTGACAGTTCCAGAAGCAGCAGAATAAGCCTTGAACTTACCATCAGAAGCACCGATGAAGTAATCGTTCTTAGCGATATTCATGGTGTTGTAACTTGATGTCCAAACATAACCATTACTCTTACTCTCACACCATTTTGCCGGTTCAATATTTTCGATGGTAACGTATGGATAATCTTTTACATCTTTAGTATTGATGCTCTCAACATTCTTAGTTGGCTTGATAAGGAATGGTTTACCAGCAACGATTGTATTGTAAGCATGACGTACGAAGTATGCCTTGCTGCCCTCAACATGGTCGAAGTAGAGAATCTGAGTACCTTCCTTCGCTGTTGCACTATAAGCAGGACCGAAGATTGCGTCAACCTGCTGTCTGTTGAGACTGAAAGGAAGAACGCAAGTTGTCCAACGATTAGCTACCATTTTACGTGCAATCTTTACCTGTGCCACATGACCCTCTGCAGTTTTCTCAACAACATTGTTCGCAGTCGCATCGTCAGCATTATAATCTACATTATCAACTTCAGGCTTTGTGTCACCCTCATCGAATGAGAAGCCATAGAAGCCAATCTTCGAACCGAAGTTGTAGAGATAGTAGGTCTTACCTGCCTTTACATTAAAGGTATAGGTAACAGGGGAGTCTGCGAGAACTGACCAGCCCAGAGAACCATTTCCCTTGCCTGCAGCTGCATTTGGAACAAGATCATTACTGAGGAGACTCTCATAAACATCATTTTTGAATGCATTAGCTGTCATGTCAAATGTATCAGGCATGCCCTTGAAGTGACTTCTTACCTCCTCAATAGTAGGAGCAGTATCTTTACCCTTTGGATTCAAATCCCACTCGTAGCTTGAAAGAGACTGAATGCCACCAGTTGGCTTACCACTTGTAGTTTCGATATGAGCCTCAGATTCTACGAAATTGCCGGCCTCATCCATGACGAACACACGACGCTGAGGACGATAAACTCCACTATCAAATGCACCATTCTGGAAGATGTGTACAGTTACCTTTCCGTTTGTAGCAGGGTTGAACTCAAGGAATGAACCTGAACATGGTACATTAAACATCTTGTCCTTGATGGTTCCTGTATATGACTTGAAGTCTGCACTATAGATATTCGTTGTCTCAGGGAGAGCATTAGAACCATTCTCCTGACGTGCATTCCTGTTTTTGTCACCAACTACATAGTAATCGAAGCCTGTAAGCTTCCATTTTGGCAAAGAAGCTCCTGGTCCCCAATAATATCCTGCAGACAGACCTTCTGACGAAGTACCAGGAGTTGCTACTATTTTTTCCACATCATCAGAGAACAACCAGCCACCAAGAACTACAGACATCGTTTTATCCTGATTCCACATTGTGGTGTGGTTGCCGTATTTTATACCAGTTCCCTTTACACGATACATAGCAGGATCATCAACCAAGACATTCAAGAAAGCAGTAGTGCTCTCCAAGTTGTCTCCCGTTACAACAACTCGAATCTTACCATCACCTTCACTGACGGCCTCAATGTTGCCATTGGCATCTACCTTACAGATACCCGGAGCAAAGGTTGTCCAAGAAACTTTATAGTTACTCTCGTCGATGACCTTGCCTGTATTATAATCTGTGATCGTAACATCTGGAGCATCTTCTCTTGTTCCTGTGTACATGTTGACACTGACAGGATTGAGTTTCACTACAGGACGGATATAACTTGCTTTTACATCAAGAGTGAACGTGATGCTGGAAGGAGCTGCATACACATCAGTATAGTCCGACGTAGGATCTTTTTCGTTCGTTTTAACGGTTGCACTCACTTTGACTGTGTAAGTACCAGCATTCTTAGGATAGTAAGTCAGCACATTACCATTCTTACTTTGCTTGTTTGCAGTTGAAGTAGATGTTATTTCGTAAGTATAGTCGAAATAGCTACTAACATCTTCTCCATCATAAATCAGAGGCACAGTGAAGGTATTGAAATTGTCCTTGCCACCTGTCTTTACAGCCAACTTGATATTTGCACCACTAAAAACATCCAGGAACTTTGGTGTAATCAAGCCCTTGGTGACAGTATAGGTAAAGTCAACGCTTCCTGCCGTATAGTCTTTGCCCATACTTTTTGTTGGTGTGGCAGTCACAGTGATAGAAGAAACACCTACTGTCCAGTTGTATTTGCTACCAGCTACAGTCAGTTTTCCGTTAGGGAATGATACAGGACCACCATTAGAAACCGAATATGACAAAGTATAATCAGTACCCAACTTCAACAGCTGATCATTTTCGCCATAAACTTTCACAACTGGCTCTTTGATTTCAGCATCTGTGGTATTCATATCAATATCAGTTACTGAAATGTTCAGAGGAGTTGGATCTTGGATGCGAATCTGATAGTAAGCTTCGGTTCCCTCGTATTTGGCTGCATCCTTAGGGGTTACCTTTGCCGTAATAGTAACCAATCCGATCTTTCCTGCATTGAAGTTCACCTGAGTACCATCCAAGGTTGCAATCTCGTTTGCATCAGACTCATAGCTTACAGAGTAATCGCTTGCAGTAAGTTCTATAAAACCTGCCTTAACGGTGAGGTTAGGAAGTGTAATGGACGTAGTACCTGTTACCACCTTGATATTATTGGTATCGAAGTTGGCAGAAAGTTGCTGTTTAGCCGAAGCTGCAGGACGAACCACCTTCAGTTCGGTTACATTAGGAGTAGCTCCACCATAGCGACCGAAGAAGAGTGAGTCACAGTCTTCAGTAAGTGTATAGGTATAAGTCTTAAGTTCCTTATCATAATAAGGTGTGCTAAAGACTGCCTTGTCATCTCTTGTAGTATGGATTTCCATACCAATACCAGTTGTTTTGTTACCAGTATAAAGACCTGTGATAGTGATAATATCGCCTGCCTTAAAACCACCATTATACTTGTCCTTGATAGACATATAGGTATATCTGCTGGCATTATAGTTGCTACCGAAGTTAATACATGGTACAGAAGTTCCATTTATATTCTTTGTTCCTTCTGTAACAGCGATATTCTCTTTCTGGCTACCGATGGTCTTCCAGTTGTAGATGACCTCGCCTTCGGTTGGGGTAACTGGAGTTTGCTTTTTCTCTACCTTAACGGCAAATGTAGCAGAAATCTCTTTATACTTGTTTGTTTCTTTAGGCTTGATGGTGGCAACGATGTTTGTTTCACCTTCACCAACAATGGTTACCTTACCATTCTCTACCTTTGCTACTGCATCATTGTCAGAAGCATAGGTTACGGTATAGTCGCTTGTTGTCAATGTGGTTTCGCCAGCCTTGACAGTAAGAGTAGGGAGATTCTGCGCTGCATCGCCTTCTGTAGCAGAGAGCGTTGTAGGAGTGAAAGATGCAGTAAGAGCTACCTGTGTAGATGCACGGGTAATCTTGATTGCTTTAAATTTACCGTACCAAAGATAAAACTCAGTAGCACCAATCAGATTGCTTCCTTCTGGAATCGTATAAGGATTATTGTTAAGATCGATGTTCGTTGCTTTTGTAGCATCTTTTGTCAGATACAATGAAGTAGAACTTGTTGCTGTGATTACGTCGCCCTTAGCAAGTGGCTTTTCGAGGCTAACCTTCATATATGAAGCGCTACTACCATTCAGCTTGATACCGTCTGTATTAGTAATCATGTCAATATTAGAACCCTTACCATTATAAAGCGTAGCAGTACCACCTTTAATTGTTATAAAGTCAGCTGTTAATTCTTTACTTGTTTTAGTTGCAATATTCAGCGTTTTACCTGCAACTACTGTTGCAGACAAAATATCGGATGTACCAGCATTATTGCCTGTATTTCCATTATCACTACCACCATTATCTGTGCTACCATTATCAGTATTGGCAGTAGTAACAGTTGTAGTACTTGTCTGGATAGTATTGCTACCAGCACTTCTGCTATTAGTAGCAGATGTAGCTATGCAGTAATAACTTCCACTTTCTTTTGGAGTATAAGTAGCAGATGTGGCATTTACAATTTTTGCATTATCCTTATACCACTGATAAGAAACGGTACCATTACCATAAGCAGTTGCATCGAGTTTTCCTTCAGTAGTAGTGAAGTCATAGCTTGGAGCCAAGTCGCGAGCAAAGAGAATCTGCTTGCTGTCCTTGTTCTGGTTCTGGTAAGCACGCTCGTACTCAGTAGCAGCCATGATGAAGCCACCGAGAACCTTGCCCTCGGTAATACCCTCAGACTGTTTAACCATAGGAACATCATAGCCTAACAAGTAGTACTCATTAGAACCATCACGATATTTCTTTCCTTCAGCAGCATAGTCAGTACCAGTGCCACCACCTAAGCCAGCAGAACGGCAACTACCCCAGATTTGCATGTCGCCATTAGCATCCAGATAGGTGTAGTTGTTTACCAAACCCTCGAAAGCATTCTTGGCAATCGTTTTATAATCATATTGAGTGGTACTTTCGAGCAAGCCACAACGAACAGCCTTGAAATAAGCTGCTGCAAAGATGGCTGTAGCTGATGTCTCAATATAATTTGTTACACTGGCAGGTTTGCCAGTCCAGTTGCTATTGTAAGATGACGCTGTGAAGGAAGCATTTTTGTCCATCACCTGATACCAACCACCAGTCTTAGAATCCTGGCGTGCAGCAATACCAGCAGCAAGGTCTGCGAGATGCTGCTTCAAAGTTGTATAATTGGTTGAATTCTCTTGATTAGCATTCTTTATGGCTTCCAATACATCTACCAAAGCCATGAGATACCATGCATTGGCTCTGCCCCAGTAGGCTGCAGAGTGGAATGTATAAGGCTTAGTTTTACCATTCAAACCAGCCCAAGTTTCTGCATTTGATTTTGATGTGCCTGTTCCGGCATTCGCCTCGAAAGCATGATACATCAACTTGTCGTTAGCGTTCCAGCACATGTTCCAAACAATGTTTAACTGTTTGAACACCATATCCCAATCTGCTTCTGTGCTGCCGAAAACATTAGTTTCTGTGCCTTTGTTGAAGTTGATAATCTGTGCCAAGAGTGCGCTACCCATATAGGCACCATCTAACCACATCTGATTGTTGTAAGCAGTTTTGTGGAACCAACCACCTACAACAGTGTTACCAGCTTTCTCAGCAAGCGTTCCTGCCTGAATAGAATTACTCTTGTTGTGAGCTACAAGTCCTTCCTGTGCTAAGCCAATAGCAGTCTTGTAGTTGCTCTTGCCTGTTTCTGTTGCATTTGTATTGTAATAGAGACCAATATAGAGCTTTACAGCATTGAGGTCATCAAGGCTGCCGCCTCCATTAGGGACAGAATTGGAGTATGCATCTCCATACTCCTTTACGCTCAAGAACCATGGCTTTGACCAATCGAAGCCTTGATAATAATCTGCCGCTTCAATCATAGATTTAGCAACAAGACCAGGAACATAGTCAAGCTTCTTCTTGGTATCATTTCTTGGCTTGTCTATTGTTCCGTCGTCTTTGTAGGTTGCTAAGCCAAAAGGAGTGGTATTGGCATAGAAATCATTTGCACGTGAATTAATCGCCCACTGCGAATAGCGGACACCAGAATTGAATTTTACCCCCCCATTGCTATCAGCTTTCACTCCAATGACGCTGAGGCATGGGAGTAAAAGGAGAAGAAACAGGCGAGCGAAACCGTCTCGACTCATGTCGAGGAAGCGGAATGTCAGTGTTTTGTGTTTCATTTCACTTTTAGTTTTATAGTTTTTGTGCTTATTTAGCTGTTTTAAATATCTCATACTTTACGGTAAGTCTATGCACCGCTGATTGTTTTCTTTAGTTATTTTTGATGGTAGTCTGTTTTAAACATCCCTGTATAGCGGTCGCAGTCGAGAACTTATACGATGATTTTTTTGTGCAATCGATTGCACTTTCTTTTCGGCTGCAAAGATACGAAAAATATGTTAAAAAGAAATGAATCCTTTTTGTCTAAAATTAGATTTTTTACGTAATCGTTTGCGTATGGCTTACTTTTGGCTTTGTTGAATTGCCTTTTTTCTTATTGTCATGCTTTCAGGTATTTATACGCCTATTTATTGGTTATTGAAGTTTAGCAAGTATAGAAGTTACTCAAGTTTAGCGAGTGGTTTAAGTACGGGCTGAAGGGGCAAAACCTCAGTTTAATAGTTAGCATGTCCCAGTAAGTCACTGAGATGTCTCAATGACTTACCGGGAAATCTCTGTAAGTCATTGGCAGGCCTGAATAACTTATCGGGCTTGAGACCATTTTGTGAAGTTGTGAACGTCTATTATAATATATATATATTCTTTTATATGTTTTTAAGGCATTACCCATACTGCTGTTTTCTTTCTTTATTTATTTTCTTTCGCGTATGCGTATAAAGCAAGAAACGAGGGTTCACCCTTCACATCAGCATCGGAAGTCCGATAAACAGAGGGGATTCAGGGCGTGAACCCACCCTTCACAGGTATTCACAAAAACGTCACAAATGGCGTAAAACGGTGAACCCTTGGTGCACCAAAAGTCCGAAATGTGAACGCTTTTTTATAGTTTTTTGCCAACAGAATGAACACTTTGAATTAGTCAACACCCATATTGTCATGAGTTGTTACGTTAATACTGTGAGTCAACGTGTATTATTAATAAAGTGGTCAACTATATTTTTTTATAGTTTCTATCAGAATAATACAATAGGCTTCAACTGCTTACGAAGCCGCTTTAATTGCTCTACGCAATAGGCTTCATTGACTATCGAAGCCGCTTTCATATTTCAAGGCCTTTCTATTTTCAATAGGGGTGCTGAGTAGTTATTTTTAGCCTCTTATGCGTTAAATCGGCATTAAAATTAGTAACTTTTTGGTGCAAAAGCATTGTTTTGTCCCGAATTTGTTATAATTTTGTGACAAATTACAAATTAGTATGGTTGATAGTACAGGTTTATACGATTCTATCGGGTGATAATAAAAAAAGCCTTCTGAAATTTCTTTCAGAAGGCTTTTGCGGAGAGAGAGGGATTCGAAAGCAAATTAACACCTCTCTTAACTATCTGATAATCAGATGCCTTCTGATTTGAAAAATGCTATTTTTTCAGTTTACTGTCTATAATCTGGCGCAGGTCACAACGCTTTAATTTTCTGAGCCATAAGGACTTATATTAATAATTTTAATTATTTTAAGGAAATTTTCCCCGAAATCTATTTCTCAGAGATGCCCTTGACGGCATGAATCAACCGCTTTTCGCCGTAAAATGTCGAACTTTTAGAGGATGAAATCTGAGTAGCTATTTAAGTCTAATTCTTGCGATTTACATAATTTTACATATTTGTTAAGTTATATTTATAATGTACGATATTTGGATGAAATATGCATCCAATATTCTAATCAGACAAATTCGTTTTTCGTTATCTTGCTTGCCTTTTGGGCTCTTGAAAAGTGTATCGAAGTGTAGCCTTGCTGAAAATCAGATACTTATCTCAGTTTTTGAAGGCTATAAAATCGTATCACCAATGTAGCGAGTTGTAGCGGAATGTAGCGAACCATCCAATTATATATGCAAAGTTAGTATAAAATACGAAATTTGGATAATATTATTGAAAGATTTAATTTAAATTGGATTTTCAAAAATGAAACCAAAAAGCCTCGCTCAAAAAATAACTTTGATGTTCTTGATTCTTTAAGCCATCGTTCTTGGAAGGTTGCTATAGATGATTAAGCCTATTCGTAGTTTGGTTTTATCAATCCCATTTTGTCTATTCCTCAAGATGTTTTTATCGAATCGGCTCAAAATAGCGTTAAATATCTACAAAATCGGCTCAACTTGACCCGATTATTGGCAAAAAATGAGTAAATTTGAGCCGATTAATAAATAAAGAAGATGACATTAGATATAGAAATATTACAGTTCTTGCATTATCATCCCTTGGCAAATAGGGCTGAAATAATGGCAGGACTTATTGATGCTCCAAGTGATAGCACCATGAAGAGATTACTTTCTGCTGCTATTAAGGAGGGAAATGTTGAAACTGTTGGGCGTGGTCCTGCAACGAGATACAACCTTACTCCCCAAGCTCACGTAACCATGCCTTTGGATTTGGCTACATATTTCGATAAGGATATTGATGAACGTGTAGTGCAGGAATCATTCAACTTTGATTTGATTCGTGAAGTCTTACCTAAAGTGGATATTTTTACAAAAGAAGAACTTGAAGTGCTGACTGCTGCGCAAAAGGAGTTTGAGAAAAATACTGAAGGTATGACAGATTTGGAGTATCGTAAGGAAATGGAGCGTCTGGGAGTGGATTTGTCTTGGAAATCCTCGCAAATAGAAGGTAATACCTATTCTCTTTTAGAAACCGAAAGGTTGTTGAAGGACAAGCAGACGGCTTCTGGCAAGACGAAAGAGGAGGCAATCATGTTGCTTAATCATAAGGATGCGCTTGACTTTGTTCTTGATGTACCTGATTATTTGAAAGAGCTGTCTGTGCATAGAATCGAGGATATTCATTCCATCTTGACAAAGGAGTTGGGAGTTGACAGAAATATCCGTCATCGTCGTGTTGGTATTACTGGAACTAATTATCGCCCACTCGATAACGAGTTTCAGATTCGTGAGGCGTTGGAAGATACTTGTATCTTGGTGAATGGAAAGGACAATGTTTTTGAGAAAGCACTCTTGACATTAGTGCTATTATCGTATATTCAAGCTTTTGTGGATGGAAACAAGCGAACGGCAAGAATTACAAGCAATGCTATCTTAATAGCAAATGGCTATTGCCCGATTTCTTTCCGAACAGTGGATTCTATCGATTATAAGAAGGCGATGCTCATGTTTTATGAACAGAATAACATTGCCGCTTTCAAGAAAATCTTTATCGAACAGTTCTTGTTTGCTGTGAAGACGTATTTTTAAAGAGAAAAAGAGAATAAGTACTTATTTAAAAAAAGTGATATGAAATTGTTGGAAATCTTAAAAAGAATGTTGTCTTGTAGTGCAACTGAGGCTTCGGAATCAACAGAGGCTTCTAAATCAACCGTGTTGCGATTTGTAGATGGCAATAAGCAGCCTAAGGATTATGCAGACTTATATGATTTAAGGTTAGTTGTTGGCGATAATACTTTGGTTTTGGTTTATAATATCTGCTTGGGTGGTCTTCACAACGTGCTTTCTTATGATCCATGTTCTGGTGCTACTCAAGATTGTTTTTCTGAAATAAACGCCATTATTGGAAATAATTTTGAAGAAGCCTATGAGAGTATAGTTGTCAAGACTGGAGAAAATCAATATTTACTTAATATTGGCGTAAATCTACAGTTGGGGGCTGGCAGTTTATCTCAGAAACTATGTGAAGATTTGATTGACGTTTTTTATCCAATTATAAAACGTTTTATTGATGAACACATTGTGGACAACCAGATTGGTGTTTATTCTGTTTTCAAAGATGGCTATGGAACTTCTGTTGGCTTACTTGGCTTGGTCAATCATCTGGAAAAAGATGGTTACATATGTTGTGGGATTGGAACATCTTATGACAGAACCTCATATTCTTTAAAACGAGCAAAAGGATGGCAAGGCTTTAAATATATTGACTTGGAAGAACTAATAAAAGACAAAGAAAAGTTATCTGAGGTTAATATGCTTTCTTTGTTGCATGATAAGTTGGTTGCTAAAATGCAACAGACTGACAGTCCGAACGAAGACAATTCACGAGAGAATACAGAAGAAACGAATTCGTTTATGCAAAAATTATGTAAAGATGTAGATTTTGTTTATAAGCCTTTTAGTGGTGAATATTGGTATTTGTGGTACAAAGGACAATGTCAAACTTTTGCAGATGTAATAGCAGCGTTAAATGATAACAATCATTATTCAAATATAGTAGAATTACTTCATGACTTTGAAACTGTCATGAAGGAATATACAGAGCGTGGAACTGTGGATGTAGATTCAGTTGCCGTTTTTGAAAATATTTTATCAAATGATATTTTTGCTAAGAAGCTCTTCAAAAAGGGAACCCTAAACCTCAATATTTTTAGAGGGCTGACCTTGCACCAGTTCATAGTTAAATCTGGTACACGCTTTGAGGAAATTTATCGTTATCGTGCTAGCTCTAAAATCTTCATTTTAGCAAAGACGCTTAATGATATTTGCCATTATACTGATGCGCAACTTTTCAAGGATGATTTTCTAGGTATAATTTCAGGGCGATTATTCCATAGTAGTAATCATGTGATGGATGATCCTATACATTGTGGTAATTGGCCTATAGACTGGTTTGTTTCAGGTTTAAATCATCAATGGAATAATATGCTTGTTAATGGCATTTTATCAAATGAACTTATGTATAAAGTTATGTTTGAAGAGCATGAGAGAAAGTTGATGCAATATGGCATAGAGTATGTCTTAGAAAAAGACTTTGAGGCCCAAGGACCATGTCATCCCGAAGTATTTTATCCAAAGGCGGAAGGAACTGCACCTATTTATGTTAAAGATGAAACTTCCCGCAAGTATTTGGTTGCATGTGGTGAAGGCAAAGGTCCTCGTGGTGGTCATGAATTATATGAAATGGAACTTGTAAAACCTATATTGGAAAGAGAAGTTAAGCAAGGAAAATATATATTTGTAAAGAGAAAAGTGCAAGATGAAACTGTCATAAATCGTGGCATGTATGTACCTTTTGGAACAGTTGATAAACCTGTTTTTGTGGAATATTTTGGGAGGTTGCATTTTGCATCGAAAAAGGCTAAAAAAGAATTTATTGAACATTATTTAAAGATGCAATAATGGAAAGGACGATTTTTGGACATACAATATGGTTAAAATCTATTGGATGTAACTTTTTGAGTAGAGCAGGACATCCCATATCCCCATCAGTAAACCTATTTGTAAAAGTAACAAAAGGTTGTAATGCTCATTGTCCTTTTTGTAGTAATGCGGGATGCCCAAGTCCTACATCTCCATTTGATGTTGATAAACTGATTTGTATCATACATGAGTTAAAAAATAAAGGTATAATTGTTAATCGTGTCAATATTACAGGAGGAGAACCGTCATTGGTTTCACCTCTGGTGGTAAGTATCCTTGCTGCCATAGAGAAAGAACGCTTTGATGATGTACATTTACATCTTAATACAAATGGAGTTACGGCTCAAGCGCAAGAGTTGATGCAACATCCACGTTGGGATAGTATATCTATGTCCTTGCATCATTATGATACTGAGCGTTTATCTGAATTATATGGATGCAAACTATCAACACAGTTATTTCAGTTTAAAGGCGTGAATAAGCAGATAGTAAATTTTAGCTGCAATCTTGTAAAGGGTTATATTGACAACAAAGAAGAAGTTCGGAAGATGCTTAATCTGACATTAGATTTGGGTATTCATCGAATCGGTTTTGTTGCTCTTATGCCTGTTAACGACTTTTGCAAAGAACATTTTGTGGATATTAATGATATTCCTTTTGCAGAAATACCACATGTCTATTTCACTGGTGCTAAGGATAGGGGAACAGATTGTAAATGTAGTAATTACCTTTATAATCGAGATTTGAAGATATTAGAGATTTATATGCGCAATTATGCCAATCCGCTATATTGTGAGTCTTCCCTTGTTTTTGATGGAGAATACCTTCGTCAAGGTTTTTATAGTGATAACATCATTTATTAATTTATTGATAGGATGAAAGTTCTTAGTGACATTTTCGAAAAGAGGAAGAATGATTCTCGTTGGAATACCTCTTATCCTCTCTCTCCTGATGATTGGAAAGTATATCGTGTATCAGGAGAGTTGTCTTTTTCTGGAGAAAAAGAAATGTCTTTCTATATTCACATTCCTTTTTGTAAGGACTTATGTTCTTTTTGTGAATACACAAGGATGCTTTGTCCAAGTGAGGAGATACAGGAACATTATATAGCTACATTAAAACATGACGTTTGGAAATTCATAAAAAAGTATCCGTCAGTCAAGCTTTGTGGTTTTGATGTTGGTGGTGGAACGCCAACAGCCCTGAACGCCAAACCCTTTGAATTGCTAATGAACTTATGCAGCGAGATTATGGCAGTTTTGAATATCTCAGAAAGTTTTACGCCGAGCATAGAGGCTACATTTGAAACATTGTCGGCTTCCAAAATTGAAATGTTGAGATCCGCAGGTTTCGGAAGAGTGTCACTTGGAGTTCAGTCCACTATGGAAAACGTCTTGTTATGCAATCATCGTAAGTCTATAGAAGTAGATAAAATGATAAAAACAATATCTATGCTACATGGCAAAGGTGTTGTTGTAAACTTAGATATGATGTATGGATTAAAAGGACAAACGGTTGAAAGTCTTCGACAAGATGTGTTAATATTGAAAGTTTTGCAACCTGAGCAAGTAACCCTTTATGAACTACGTACAAATATGATTAGAGAAAAAGGCCATATGACGAAGGATGAATTATATAATTCTTATTCATTTCTATATAATGCTTTACGTGATTTGGGGTATAATACTCGTTTTGGACAAAACACATTCTCGAAAAGTGCAAATGATATAGGTGTGAGTTCATATTTGAGAGAAAGAATGATGAATGCTGGTGCTTATAAGGGATTTGGTATCTCTGCTCAGAGTATGAGCCGAAATGGCATTTCCTATAATGTAGGCAAACTTAAAAGGTCATTCAATGATTTGTTGGCAATGAAATCTTATGATGAAGAATATGTTTATCAGCTTCCGCCCAAAGAACTTGCGTCAAAATATATAGCCATTGGCGCTTATAATGGTTCATTCTCATTGAAGAAACTTAGTGAATTGTTGGGATGTGATGCAACAACTTATTATTCTGCTCCATTAGCCTTTTGTCTTTCACATGGTTATATTGAGATTTCAAATGAAAGAGTAATTGTTACTCCATTAGGTTTTAAGTATTATGGAGCATTATTTTCCTTGTTTTATGCTTTATAGTAATAAGGAAAGTGTTTTTTAGTCCGAATGATTTTCTCGGACTAAAAAACTTATACCATTACACTTATCATTCTTCTGAAGTCATAGACATGGAATTTTACTCTCCCGTTTTTGAGGTGGAAGGTGTGGAGATAATTTCTCATTTGGGCTTTTGTACGTTGTATAGGGCAATCATCATCCATATAGCATTCTTGATGAGATAGTAGATAGTCATAAGCTGGTACACCAAAATAGTCCTCAACTGTATCAAGGTGCCAATGGCAGATATGCCCATCTTCTTGATAGCCGAACAGCTCTTTAGCCTTGTATAGCCAATCCTCTATCGGTCTTCCTGTCTCTTTATCTTTGCCTGATTTATGATAGTAATACTTGAGACAGTAAAGAATTGAAGGGTAGTCTTTCAAGTCAAAATCTTGATATGATTCATGTTCTCCCATGTTATTAATGTTTTAGTTTAAAAATGTTTTATACGAAAAATCCGCAAGTTTCTGATATTCAGTTACTTGCGGATTTTAAAAGCGGAGAGAGAGGGATTCGAAAGCAAATTACCACCTCTCATAACTATCTGAAAATCAGATGCCTTCTGATAGGAAAAATCCTTCTTTTTTCAGTTTACTGTCTATAATCTGGCGCAGGTCACAACGCTT
>ERZ1034713.1007-NODE-1007-length-13862-cov-48.093938_pt1 | contig 13862 bp, 10 predicted proteins | sample MGYA00520692_ERZ1034713 | MGnify/ENA primary metagenome ERZ1034713 (study PRJEB33766, sample SAMN09781717) | gut metagenome | biome: gut microbiome | host: Homo sapiens | place: Madagascar | study: EMG produced TPA metagenomics assembly of the PRJNA485056 data... | reverse complement strand
GCATCCTGATCGTAATAAAGGCGGTTGTTCTTTTCGATCACCGCGCGCAGTTCTTTCACGCGCTTTTGCGCTTGCTCCAGTTCCAAATACTCCACGCTCCTTTTCTATGGGCTATTATAGCATAAAACGGCGCGGCATTCGAGTCAATTTTTCGCTGTAGAAATGTGCCGCTCAAACAAGCTATACGATTTGTATTCTTTTCATTCTATGCGTTTTTGATGCAGATGAAATTTTGTTGCGGACGGCTTTCTCGTGATTTACTCTTTGTTTTATTTGTTTGACTTCAATCGTATCTGCGTCATTTTGATTCGGCTTGTTTTGCAAAATCAACGGTTCACAATTGCCTTGATCTCCGCGAGATCCTTTGCAAAATAGATTCCTTTCTGCCGCTCTTCAGACGACAGGCCCGTTTCGATCATGTGGCCCAGCAGCATCCGCAGGCCTGTATAATAGCCATCCAGGTCGTACAGAATGCAGGGCGCATCCAGATGTTTCAGCGAGACTTTGGACATCACCTCTGCGATCTCTTCCAGCGTACCTGTCCCGCCGGGAAACGCAATGAACGCATCGCCCAGCTCGATCATCTTCGTCTTCCGTTCGGTCATATCCTTTGTGACGATCAGCTCTGTGAGACCATCGTGTTGAAGTTCCCCTTTGACAAAGAACTCCGGCTCTACGCCGGTCACCTCTCCGCCCGCAGCCAATACACTGTCCGCCAGTGCACCCATCAGGCCGCTTCGGGACCCGCCGTAGATCAGCGCATTCCCGCTCTCCCCGATCCAGCGCCCAAGCTCCTGCACGGCCGCTTTCAATGCCGGGGTGTTTCCTTCATTTGCTCCAAGATAAACTGTAATGTTCATAGGGTCTCCTTTGTTTGCGCTTTACTCAGCAAAAAAGGAGCCATCCTCTTTTGGCAAGGATGGCTCCTTCAGACTTACGGTATGATAGAATAGAAACGATCAAATGGAAATGGTATTGCACACGTCGATCAGCACCGGGTCGAGGGTCTTGGTCATTTCAAGAGCCTCATCGACGGGGTAATCCACGAGGTGCTCCCCCTTCATGCCGACGATGCGGTTGTACTTTCCCTCTTCCAGCAGGCAGACAGCGTGGTAGCCCATGGCGGAAGCGTTTACGCGGTCGCGCAGAGTGGGCGAGCCGCCGCGCTGGACGTGGCCCAGAATGGTGGCACGGGTATCAATGCCGGTGCGGGCCTGGATCTCGTTGGCGATCTCCTGCGAGTGGCCAATGCCCTCGGCAACGATGACGATGAAGTGGCGCTTGCCGGTGCGCTGCGTCTCGGTGATCTTATCGAGGATGTCGTGCTGCATGTCGAATTCCTTCTCCGGCAGCAGGACCGCCATTGCACCAGAGGCGATGGCGACGTTCAGAGCGATGTAACCCGCATTGCGGCCCATGACCTCGACAACGCTGCAGCGGTCGTGGCTCTGGGTGGTGTCGCGCAGTTTGTCGATCATTTCCAGAGCGGTGTTCATCGCGGTATCGTAGCCGATGGTGTAATCGGTGCAGGCAATATCATTGTCGATGGTGCCGGGCAGGCCGATCATCGGGATGCCGCGGTGTGCCAGCTCACGGGCGCCACGGTAGGAGCCGTCGCCGCCGATGACGACCAGCGCATCAATGCCGAGCTCGCGGCACTTGGCAGCGCCCTTGTCCTGGCCCTCTTTGGTCTTGAACTCCAGGCAGCGGGCGGTGTACAGGATGGTGCCGCCGGCCTGGATGATGTTGGAAACACTGCGCAGGTTCATTTCAAAGCACTCGCCGTTCAGCAGGCCGTTGTAGCCGCGCTGAATGCCGATCATCCGAAATCCCTTGTGCAGGCCGGTACGAACCACAGCGCGCACTGCAGCATTCATGCCGGGAGCGTCGCCGCCGCTGGTCAAGACACCAATCGTTTTGATTTGCTTTTCCATAAGAGAGATTCCCTCCAATTGTTTCTTCATTCACCTCGGAGCAGTGCCCCTTCTTCCTGACACTGCTCCATTGCTTTGCTCATTTCTGATACGACTTGCCTTGAATTATTATAGCACAGTTTTCCTGTGAATCCAATACCTTTTTGAAACTCCGTTAAAATTTTGCTAAAGTCTGCTTTGCCGCGAAGCTGCGATGATTTTTATGAAAGTTGCATCTGCACGATTCGTTCCACGGCATGTTATTTTGTTGCAATGTTCTTTTCACCGACCAGACGCCGCAGCTCCTGGAAGAAGAGCGGATGGCCGGAAGTATACAGTCTGCGGGGGGCCGCGAGCTTCTGTTTGGTGTCCTCCAGATAGAAGATGACCGGCATATCACCGTCAAAAATCTCCAGCAGGTTGACGACTTTTGCATACTGCGGGCAGCTGCGCGACGGCAGACGGATATAGAGCCGCTGGGCCGCATCCCGCATCCGGTCCGGGCGATTTGCCTGCGGGTGCTTGGGGTCGTAGCCTTCAATGGGGGAGATGCTTTCGGCCATCAGCTTGGACGGCTCGTCCTCGCGGACCGACAGACGCCCCTCGATGACCACAACGGCATTTTCCCGGATGGCATCCCGGAAGACCTCCAGCACCTTCGGGAAGACGATGACCTCCATCGTGCCGGTCAGGTCTTCCACGCTGGTAAAGGCCATCAGGCTGTTCGACTTGGTGGTCATCATCCGGCTCTTGACAATGGTGCAGACGATGCGGACGTGGGCGTTGTCCAGCCCATGCGCTTCCTCGCCGGTCAGTGCCTTGATGGAATGGGTCGCAAACTTTGCCGACTGCTCCCGGTACGCATCCAGTGGGTGCCCGGACAGGTACAGGCCGCTGACCTCTTTTTCCTGCTGCAGCAGTTCGGTGTGGGAGTATTCTTCGAGGTGCCGGATCTCATACACATCCTTCGACGTGCTCTGTGCTCCCCCGCTCATCAGCGAGAACAGGTCGAGCTGCCCGTCCAGATTCCGCCGGGAGTCGCTCTCCACGCTCTTGATGATGCCATCCACGGCCTCCACGAGGCTGTGGCGGTTCTCGCCCATGCTGTCGAATGCGCCCGCCTTGACGAGGCTTTCCACGGCCCGGCGGTTCATTTCGTTGCCATACAGCCGCTTGCAGAAATCATACAGGCTGGCATAGGGCTTTTCCCCACGCTCTTCCACGATGCGTTCCACAAGGTTGCGGCCCACGCTCTTGACCGCGTTCAGGCCGAACCGGATCTGCCCCCTGGCATCCGCCGTAAAGCCGCCGTTCGAAATGTTGATATCCGGCGGGAGCACCCGGATGCCCAGGCGGGCACATTCGCCCGAATACTCGATGACCTTATCGGTATTATCGAGCACGCTGGTCAGCAAGGCCGCCATGAACTCGCTGGGGTAATGGCACTTGAGATAGGCCGTCTGGAATGCGACATACGCATAGCAGGCCGCGTGGCTCTTGTTGAACGCATAGGATGCAAAACTCGACATTTCGTCATAGATCTCGTTGGCGACCTTTTCCGAGATGCCGTTGGCCACACAGCCGGGGCATTCGTGGCCGGGCTCGGTGCAACCGTGGACAAAGTGTTCCCGCTCCGCCTCCATGACCGCATGTTTCTTCTTGCTCATGGCGCGGCGGACATTGTCTGCCTGCCCGAACGAAAAGCCTGCCAGCTCACGGAAGATCTGCATGACCTGCTCCTGATAGACGATGCAGCCGTTGGTCACATCCAGAATGTGGGCCAGCTGCGGGGTCTTGTAGCTGATCTTTTCCGGCTCGTGGCGGTTGCGCAGATAGGTCGGGATGGAATCCATCGGGCCGGGGCGGTACAGACTGATGAGTGCGATGACATCTTCCAGGTTCTGCGGCTGCAGCCCTACGAGGACCTGCTTCATACCCGAAGATTCGAGCTGGAACACGCCCTCCGTCTCGCCCTGACCCAGCATTTTGTAGGTCTCCGGGTCATCGTAATCGAGTGCTGCAACGGAGAAATCCGGCTCTTTTTTCTGGATGGCCGTTTCCGCATCCCGAATGACCGTCAGTGTGCGCAGGCCGAGAAAGTCCATCTTCAGCAGGCCAAGCTCCTCGATCTCGGTCATGTTGAACTGGGTCACAGGCAGACCGTCGTTGGTAGCGAGGGGCAGATAGTAGTCGGTCGGCTCCGGGGTGATGACGACGCCCGCCGCGTGGGTGGACGCATGGCGCGGCATTCCCTCCACCTTGAGGGCCGTGTCGATCAGTTCCTGGACCTTCGGGTCGGTGTCGTACATCCGCTTCAGCTCAGCCGAGACTTCCAATGCGCGCTTCAGCGTCATCTTCAGTTCCATCGGGACCTGCTTTGCGACCACATCCACATCCTGATAGGGCATCCCCATCACACGGCCGACGTCACGGATGGCGTTGCGGGCGGCCATGGTGCCAAAGGTGACGATCTGCGCCACATGGTCAGCACCGTATTTCCGGTTGACGTAGTCGATGACTTCCTGACGGCGCTCATAGCAGAAGTCCACGTCGAAGTCGGGCATACTGACACGTTCGGGGTTCAGGAAACGCTCGAAGATGAGGTTGTAGCGGATGGGGTCGATGTCGGTGATGCCGACGCTGTAGGCCGCAATGCTGCCTGCGCCGGAACCACGGCCCGGCCCCACCGGGATGCCCTGGCTCTTGGCGTAGTTGATATAATCCCAGACGATCAGATAGTAGTTCGTGTAGCCCATCGTCTTGACCACGCCGATTTCGTAGGTCAGGCGGTCTTTGTTGGCCTGCGGGACATCGGGGCCGTAGCGGCGCTCCAGACCCTCCCAGCAGAGCTTTTCAAAAAAAGCCTGGTTGTCCATTCCGTTGGGCGCTTTGTAGTAGGGGATCTTGGTGTGGCCGAAGTCAAAATCAAAGTTACACTGGTCCGCGATCTTCTGGGTGTTCTCGCAGGCCTCCGGCACCATGGCGAACAGATCGTACATTTCATCCGTCGTCTTGACGTAAAACTCATCGGTCTGGAACTCCATCTTATCGGCGTCCTGCATGGTTTTGCCGGTCTGGATGCAGAGAAGGATGCTCTGCATTTTGGCGTCTTCCCTGCGCAGATAGTGGGAGTCGTTGGTGGCGGCCATAGGGATGCCCGTCTCCCGCGCCAGCTTGATGAGCTGGGGCAGAACGATGGTGTCCTCTTCCAGGCCGTGGTCCTGCAGCTCAATGTAGTAATTGCCTTCGCCAAACAGGTCCCGGTACCACAGCGCTGAGCTTTTAGCCCGCTCGTAGTCCCCCGCCAGAATGGCCTGCGGGATCTCGCCCGCCAGACAGGCCGAAAGGCAGATGAGCCCTTCGTGGTATTGTTCGAGCAGCTGCTTATCAACACGGGGCTTGGAGTAAAACCCCTCGGTGAAGGCTGCGGAGACCATTTTAATAAGGTTCTTGTAGCCGGTCTCATTTTTGCACAGCAGGATCAGATGGTTGTTGCCGTCGATCTTGTTGACCTTATCGAACCGGGTGCGGGTGGCAACGTAGACTTCGCAGCCGATGATGGGCTTGATGCCCGCTTTTTTGGCCGCTTTGTAAAACTGCACACAGCCGTACATGACACCGTGGTCGGTGCAGGCGATGGCCGTTTGACCGCACTCCTTCACGCGGTCCATCAGCTGGTCGATGCGGCAGGCACCGTCCAGCAGGCTGTATTCCGTATGGATATGGAGGTGGACGAAATCCCGCCCCAGATGATTGTTTTCGCTGATCTCGCTCACTTCGTTTCCTCCTGTTCCATCCGTTCCCGCATGGTCTGCGCCAGCAGTTCCAGCTTTTTCATCCGATGCGACAGCCCCGATTTGCTGACCGGCGGGTCAAAGCAGGCACAGAGCGCCGTCAATGAGAGGTCCGGATTTTCCAACCGCTTGGCCGCCGCCTGCTGCAGCACCTCCGGCAGGGTCTCCAGCGCATTCTGCTCCTGCAAAAAGCGGATGGCCTTCAGCGTCTGCGCATTGGCGCGGGCTGTTTTGCCGAGGTTGGCGGTATCGCAGTTGGTGTGGCGGTTGATCTGGTTCCGCATCTGCTTCACGGCTTTCTGCGCATTGATCTGCGCTGCCGCCTGGGCCGCCCCCATAAACGCCAGAATGCGCTCCACGTTGGCGCAGCTCTTGACGTAAACCAGGTTCACGCCGTTGCGGCGGGTGCGGTGGGGCGCAAACTCGTGCTCGGCCAGCAGCGCTTCAAAGTCTCTGGCGAGATTGGTGCGACTCGTTAAAAATTCGATGTTGTATTCTTTTTTGGGGTCTGTGACGGTTCCGCCGCAGAGAAACGCCATGCCGATGTAGGCGCTGACGCAGGTCTGGCAGCGGATCATCCGGGGGTCGATCTGCAAGCTCGTCTCGCTGCCGGTGGTGCCGAACAGTTCATGCAGCCGCGCCACCTGTTCAGGCTCCCGGATGCCAAACTCGTACACCACCCCGCTGGGGCGGCTCTTTTCCAGAATGGTGCCCCGGACGCCGCAGCGGGCAAACAGCTGCTCGGCCACGCGGGCGGTCAGCTCCTGCTCCGTCTGGAGCACAAGGCCCTTGGCGTCGAAATATTTGGCAAAGCAGGCGATGCCGTAGGCCGCCGCGCGGACGCAGCAGTCCTTCTGCAATTGCAGGCTGTGCTGCGCGATCTCTTCCCGTGCCTGGGATGCAAAACTCATCTTGTCGTTCCTTCTTCGATCTGCCGTTCAGCGGGAGGCATCGCGGTGCTGGACGCCGGGCTGGTAGCCCAGGCCCTCGCAGTATTCCGCGATCTTCCGCGCAAAGGTGATGGAGCGGTGTTTGCCGCCCGTGCACCCCACGGCAATGGTCAGCTGGCTCTTGCCCTCCTTGACGTAAAGCGGCAGGGCATATTCCAGAAATGCTTCATACCGGCGCAGCAGTTCCTGCGCCTCCGGTTTGCCCATGACGAAATCCACGACCTCCTGATCCAGGCCGGTCTTGAACTTCAGATCCGGGACATAGAACGGATTGGGCAGGCAGCGCACATCCAGTACCAGGTCTGCGTCCGCCGGGACGCCGAACTTGAAGCCGAACGACATCACCGTCAGCCGCATCGCACTTTTCGCCCCGCCGTTCTGCACAAAGAGTTCGCAGATGCGCTCCTTGTTCTGCGCGGTGGAGAGCAGCGCCGTATCCACGATATAATTCGCACGCTCCTTAAAGGGGCGGAGGATCTGGTGTTCTTTTTGGAAAGCTTCCCGCGTGGAGATGCCCTCCGCAATGCTGATCGGGTGGCGGCGGCGGGTCTCGCTGTAACGGCGCATCAGCACATCGTCCGGTGCGTCGAGGAAGAGGATCTCGTAGGCGATCCCCTGCTGGTCCAGCAGGTCGAGCGCCTTCTCGATCTCCTCGCTGGAACGGCAGCCGCGCACGTCCATGGACAGCGCCACCCGCTTCAGCTTGTTGTCACCGGCTTTGGAGAATGCGGTAATGCTCGGCAGCAGTTCCGCCGGGACATTGTCGATGCAGAAAAAGCCGATATCTTCCAGCGCATTCATAGCCACAGACTTTCCTGCGCCGGAAAGCCCGCTTACGATCAGCAGATCCATTTCTCTTCCCTCTTATGCTTTCACGACACGAATCTCTTTTTCCAGGTCGAACCCGGTCTTTTCCTTTACGATGGCCCGCACCTCGTCGCACAGGGCCAGCACATCAGCACAGGTCGCGCCGCCCAGGTTCACCACGAAGCCACAGTGCTTCTCGCTGACGGCCGCGCCGCCGTGGCGGAAACCACGCAAGCCGCACTGGTCGATGAGGGCCGCCGCAAACGCGCCCGCCGGGCGCTTGAAGGTGCTGCCGGCGCTGGGCTTGTCGAGCGGCTGCTTTTCCACCCGCTTTGCCATCAGCTCGTTCATCCGGGCTTTGATGGCGTCCGGGTCACCCCGCTTCAGATGGAACTTTGCGCTCAGGATGCAGCCGCCGTTTTCCTCAAAGATGCTGTGCCGGTAGGAAAGGTCGAGCGCGGCAGTCTCTGCCTCCACGATGTCGCCGTCCTGCGTCAGATACCGCACCGACTGCAGCACATCCTTCATCTCGCCGCCGTAGGCTCCGGCGTTCATATAGACCGCACCGCCCACCGTGCCGGGGATGCCGTAGGCAAATTCCAGCCCGGTCAGGCTGTTTTCCAGTGCGGCGGTGCACAGGCTCGAAAGCTTCAGGCCCGCACCGGCGACCACAGCATCATAGACCTCACCCGGCGCTGCCCCCGGATGCGCGACCTGTTCCAGAAAGCCGATGCCCATTTTCAGGGCCATGGTATCAATGACCACGCCCCGGTAACCGGCATCCTCAAACAAAATGTTGCTGCCGTTGCCCAGCAGGTAGTACTTCACGCCCTGCTCTTTGCAGAGTGCGATCACGCGGCAGAGCTGCTCTTCGGTCTCCGGCAGGGCGAACACATCCGCCGGGCCGCCGATCTTAAAGGTGCAGTGGGCTGCCAGCGGCTCGTCTGCCCGGTAGGCAATGCCTTCGGCCTGCAGCTGTTGTTTCAATCGTTCCATAAACGCTTCGTTCCTTTTCGTATGAGAATCTTATTCGATGGTGCCTTCGAGGCCCAGACGGATGAGCAGCTCCTTGGCGGCGTTGTAGCCCATCTTCTTCTGGCGGTTGTTAATGGCTGCCGTTTCCAGCACAACGGCGAGGTTGCGTCCCGGCGAGACCGGGATGCTGGTGCTGGGGATGTTGACGCCCAGGATCTCGTAATACTCGCTTTCGAGACCGGTGCGCTGATAGTTTTTGGTGGGGTCCCAGGCTTCCAGCTGGACCACGAGGTCCAGACTCTCGCTCACCTTGACCGCGCCCACACCGAACACGCGGGCCACATTGACGATGCCGATGCCGCGCAGCTCAATAAAGTGGCGGATGTTCTCCGGGGCCGTGCCCATGATCTGGCGGTTCGAGACCTTGCGCAGCTCCACAGCATCGTCGGCCACAAGGCGGTGGCCGCGCTTGACCAGCTCGATCGCCAGCTCGCTCTTGCCGATGCCGCTGTCGCCCAGAATGAGGATGCCCTCGCCGTACACCTCCACCAGCACACCGTGGCGGGTGATGCGGGGGGCCAGCTCCAGGTTCAGCACACTGATGAGGCTGCCCATCAGGGTGCAGGTCGTTTCGTTGGAGCGCAGCAGCGCCACGCCGTGCTTTCTGGCCAGCTCCTGCATCTCCGGGAACGGTTTCAGCTCCTCGCTGCGGCCCACGATAACAGCCGGCGGCTGCTGACGGAACAGCTGGTCCAGCGCTTCGTAGCGCTTTTCCGGCGAAAGGCCGGACAGGAAGTTCATCTCGGCCAGACCCATGATCTGCAGCCGCAGTTTATCAAAGTAATCGTAATAGCCCGCCAGGAACAGACCCGGACGGTTGACTTCCGCGATCTCGACGCTGATGTTTTCGAGATCCTGCGGAGCGTAGACCACATCCATGCTGACCTTTTCGGTCAGCTTCTTGAGCGAAACGGTAAAATTCGCCATCGTTCTTCCTCCTGCGTGTATTCCTCAACTGCGGGCAGATCCTCCCGCAGGCATTCCTTCTCTTATTATAAACGAGATGGTTTCGGATTACAATGATTCTTTTAGGAAAAGTTCCTGCGTTTCACGGTTGCATCTACCCGATTTTCCTTTATAATAAGAAGGGAGCCCTGAAGAGCGGAAAAAGTCTGTCGCTTTACATGAATTTTACACTCTGCCGATTTCCGATTTTACATTGCGTGTCTATACTCAGAATCAGGAGAATTTCACGTCAATGAAAAGTGAGGAACGCACATATGACAGTCTTCAACGTTTTTTCGCTCCTGGGCGGCCTGGCCCTGTTCCTGTTCGGCATGGACATCATGGGCAAGGCTCTGGAAAAGCAGGCGGGCGGCCAGCTGCAAAAGATCTTGAGCAAGCTGACCGATAACCCGCTCAAGGGCTTTTTCCTGGGCCTCGGCGTCACCGCCGTGATCCAGTCTTCCAGCGCCACCACCGTTATGGTGGTCGGTTTCGTCAACAGCGGCATCATGGAGCTGCACCAGGCCATCGGCATCATCATGGGCAGCAACGTGGGCACCACCGTCACCAGCTGGATCCTGAGCCTTTCCGGCCTGCAGGGCGACAGCTTCTTCATCCAGCTGCTCAAGCCCACCTCGTTCAGCCCCCTGCTGGCCTTCATCGGCATCCTGCTCTACATGGGCAAGAGCGAAAAGCGGAAGGGCATCGGCACCATCCTCATCGGCTTTGCCGTTCTGATGACCGGCATGACCGCCATGTCCAATGCGGTCACCCCGCTGCAGGATGAAGTCTGGTTCACCAACCTCTTCATCCGCTTCTCCAACCCGCTGCTGGGTGTTCTGGTCGGCGCACTCGTTACCGGCATCATCCAGAGCTCCAGCGCCAGCGTCGGCATCCTGCAGGCGCTCAGCTCCACCGGCGTCATCACCTATGGCAGCGCCATTCCCATCATCATGGGCCAGAACATCGGCACCTGCGTCACCGCGCTGATCTCCTCTGTGGGTGCCAACAAAAACGCCCGCCGCGCCGCCATGGTGCATCTGTACTTCAACATCATCGGTGTGACCCTCTTTCTGGCAATGTACTATGGTCTGAATCTGGTCCTGCACTTCACCTTTGTCAACGATACCGTCACGGCGTGGGGCATCGCTGTCATCCACTCTGTGTTCAACATTGCGGCCACGGCGGTCCTGCTGCCGTTCGCCAACGTTCTGGAAAAGCTGGCCATCCTCACCATCCCGGACGATGCCGAGAAAGAGAGCTTCGCCCTGCTGGATGAGCGTCTGCTCAAGACGCCCGCCGTTGCTGTGGAACGCGCCCGCGCCGCCACGGCGGATATGGCCGAGCTGGCCCGCGTGGGTGTGGTGCAGGCCATGAGCCTGACCCACCAGTGGGACGACACCCTGGCCCAGAAAGTCCGGGACGAAGAAGCCAAGGTAGACCAGTACGAAGATGCCCTCGGCACCTATCTGGTCAAGCTGTCCAGCCGGGAGCTGAGCCATGCCGACAGCCAGAGCGTGAACACCCTGCTCCACACCATCAGCGATTTCGAGCGCATCAGCGACCATTCCGTGAATCTGCTCAGCTCTGCCGAAGAGATCCACGCTAAGAACATCGCGTTCTCCCAGGATGCGCACGAGGAGCTGCAGGTTCTGGAAGGCGCGGTGCAGGATGTGCTGAGCCGCACGACCGATGCGTTCCGCAAGGCCGACCTGCATCTGGCCAGCAAGGTCGAACCCATGGAGACCGTTGTGGACGAACTGGTCCGCGCCATCAAGGCACGGCATGTGGCCCGCCTGCAGGCTGGCAGCTGCTCCATCGAATACGGCTTCGTGCTGGAAGACCTGCTGACCAACTATGAGCGTGTCTGCGACCACTGCAGCAACGTTGCCGTTGCCCAGATCGAAGTCGCACAGGACAGCTTTGATACCCACGCCTATCTGAACGATCTCCGCTACGGCAACGACACCAAGGAGAGCGAACAGTTCCGCCGCCGCCTGGACCGTTACCGCGAGCGGTATCTCTTCCCGGACGGTGAACCCGCCGTGGCAAGCGAAAAGGAGGACCCCAAGGCATGATCTATATCGTAGAAGACGACGCCGCCATCCGGGAGCTGGAGCAGTATGCGCTCCAGTCCAGCGGATATGACGTGCAGAGCTTTGAATCGTCCGAGAGCTTCTGGCAGGCCATGAATGCCGCCGTGCCGGAGCTGGTCATCCTGGACGTCATGCTTCCCGGTGAGGACGGCTTCTCCATCCTGAAGAAGCTGCGCAACACCCCTTCCCTGCGGCGCCTGCCCATCATCATGGTCACGGCCAAATCCAGCGAGCTGGACACCGTGCGCGGGCTGGACTGCGGCGCAGACGATTACATCACCAAGCCGTTTGGCATCATGGAATTTTTGAGCCGGGTGCGGGCTGCACTGCGCCGCTCGGCCCCGGAGGAAAAGACAAACGTCTACGCCTTCCATGAGATCCTGCTGGACAACGCCCGCCACATCGTGACGGTGAACGACGCCCACATCGACCTGACCTACAAGGAATACAGCCTGCTCCGCCTGCTGCTGGAAAACACCAACCTTGTTGTGACCCGCGAGACCATTTTGCAGGTGGTGTGGGGCACCGACATCTCGGTGGAGAGCCGCACCGTGGATATGCACATCCGCACCCTGCGCAAAAAGCTGGGCGATGCCGGAAAATACATCTGCACCGTGCGGAAGGTCGGCTACAAGCTGGCCGACAACGAGGAGGAAAGCGAAGAATGAAACCACGGAGCATGGAAGAAAAAATCAGTTATCGGCTGTTCTGGATGGGCTTTGTCGGGCTGATCTGCACCGCCGTGCTCTGCATCTTTGTATTTCACAGAGCCTTCCGGGAGCAGGCATGGGCGGCGCTGGAAAACGAGGCCAGCCTCGTTGCCGCCGGGTGTGAACAGATCGACGATCCGGCCCAACTCTCCGCCTATGTCAACGGCGATCTGCGCATCACGCTCATCGCCTCGGACGGCAGTGTCCTGTTCGAATCCGCGACCAGCCAGCAGATGGAGAACCACCTGAGCCGCCCGGAGATCCAGCAGGCCAAGCAGGAGGGCATCGGCCGCAACCGCCGCGACTCCCAGACGCTGGGGTTTGAGACGTATTACTACGCCATGCTCCTGCCGGATGGCGACATCCTCCGTGTGGCGCAGGATTCCGAGACCATCTGGTCCATCTACGATGCGGCCCTGCCGGCCATCGTGCTGAGCTGCATCGTGATGATGGGCGCAGCCGCCATGATGGCCGGTCTGCTGACCCGGAGCCTTGTCCAGCCCATTCTGAAGATGACGGACGATCTGGAACACATCCAGGAAAATGTGCCGTACAAGGAGCTGATTCCCTTTGCCGAGAGCATCCACTCGGACCGCCTGCTCCGCGAAAACAACGAGAAGATACGGCAGGAATTTACGGCCAATGTCAGCCACGAGCTGAAAACACCCCTGACCAGCATTTCCGGTTATGCCGAACTCATTGAGACCGGCATCGCCAAGTCTGCGGATGTGCCGGAGTTCGGCCGGAAGATCCATGTAGAAGCCAGCCGGATGATCCAGCTGGTCAACGATATCTTGCAGTTGTCCCATCTGGACAACGTTTCGGAGACCAACGACACCCCCCAGATGGAGACGGTCGATCTTCTGGATGTGGCCAAAGAGTGCGTCGAGCGCCAGAAGGTGAACGCGCAGAAGTCGTTTATCTCCCTGACCTATCTCGGCGAGAGCGCCCCTGTGCTGGGCAGCCGGAGCCTGCTGGATGAGCTGTGCCAGAACCTTTGCGACAACGCCATCCGGTACAACCGCCCCGGCGGAAAGGTCCAGCTCATCACCGCCTGCACACGGGATGGGCACTGCACCCTGACCGTCAAGGACAACGGCATCGGCATCCCGAAAGAAGCCCAGTCCAGCGTGTTCGAGCGGTTCTATCGGGTCGATAAGAGCCGGAGCAAGGCCACCGGCGGCACCGGGCTGGGGCTGGCCATCGTCAAGCACATTGCCCGCATCCACAACGCCCGTATCCGGCTGGAGAGCGAGATCAATGTCGGCACGACCATCACCGTCGTCTTTGAGACCGCCCATTAAAGATCCAGCATTTTCACGCTTGCCCGCACTTCCGGGCAGGCGTTTTTTGTTGTAAAAAAGGCACCCGGCCCTTCCTTCAACGCACGGACTGCGCCCAGCCGGAGAAGGTCTGCGCCCGACTGCCAGGCCCGGACGATGGTCTCTTCGCAGAGCGCCTCCAGCTGGCGGCACACGCCTTCTGCAACCGGCGGTGTGCCTGCCCTGCGCTGGCCGGTCAGCGTGACCGCAAACCCGTTTCCTTCCGCTTCCACCGAAACGACACAGCGCCGGAGGGTGACAGTCTCCCCTTCCAGTGCGAACTCCACCGG
>ERZ1034713.1002-NODE-1002-length-13934-cov-3.900425_pt1 | contig 13934 bp, 9 predicted proteins | sample MGYA00520692_ERZ1034713 | MGnify/ENA primary metagenome ERZ1034713 (study PRJEB33766, sample SAMN09781717) | gut metagenome | biome: gut microbiome | host: Homo sapiens | place: Madagascar | study: EMG produced TPA metagenomics assembly of the PRJNA485056 data... | reverse complement strand
TAATCGCATCCGTTTTTTCTTCAACAAAATCTTTAATTTCTTCTGTTTCTTCAACAAATGAAATCTGGTCAACAAGAGAAACAAGCGCATTCATGATTGTTTCTTTAATGTCTTCAGAGTTCTTTTCTAAGTCAACATTATCAAGTTTCAAAAGAACATCTTTTAAATACTTATCAATTGCATTTGCTTTTTCATCAGACGAAGCCTCAAAATACTTTCTTTGTTCAAAAATCAAACTCTTAATATCGTCAATTTCTTCTTCAATATCAAAATCAGAAGGTTCCATCGCAATGACATCAACTTTTTGGTGCAAAGCCGAAAGCATTTCAGCTACCTTATCTTCTGTTTCAGAAAAATCATCAAACCTTTCATACAAAGCATCAAATGAATCATCCGCAACGATTACATCGACCTTGTTAGACAAAGCCTCCAATGCTTTTTTCAATTCCTGACCGTTTGATTTAATTTCATTTTCAATATTTTCAGTTTTTGTATTAACATCATCCAACGTACTTAACACATCGTCATTGCCGGAAGATGCAACAAACATATCCACTTTTTGATGCAAAGCATCCAGCGATTCTTTATTTTTAATTGGGCTATATTTGTCAATTGTGTTTTCGCAAGCTGATTGAACATAATTTTTCAAATCATCTCCGAGCGTGGAAATTCCGGCAGAAATAACATCAGCTTGTTCCGCAATATCTTCTTGTTTATCCAAAACTGTATCAAGTTTTGCAGACAATTCATTCTGAACATTAGCAATTGCATCAACCGTTCTATTATCTTCCAAAAATTCTGCAAACTGTTTTTTCAAATCATTTACATAATCGTCCAGTTTTTCATCTAAAACACATTGTAAATTTTTAGAATTACTTTCGATTGTAACATTCAAAAGCTCAATATCATTTTGAATTTTTTCAGAAACGCATTCCTCAATTTGCGAAATTTTGTTAAATAATTCTTTGTAAACCTGTTCTAAACGCATTACAGCTTCTGAACTAGAAGCTAGTTCACCGTTTACATCAACGCTGAAATTCATAAACGAAGTTTCAACAACAACCTTTAATTCACTCAAAACTTTGTTAAAATCGTACTCTGCAAAAGCAGAAAGTCCATTTTTAATCGGTTCAAATGCTTTAATCATTTCGTCTTGTCCATTAGAAACAGCATTTGCAATATCTGTATTAACAAGTTCTATTTCTTGTTTTAATGTTGAGAATTTTTCTTCTAGATTCTGCGAGAATCCTTCTTCACTATTCAATTTTTCAACAGCTTCAAGTATTACTTCAAGGCGATTTTCAACAACATCAATATTTTCACTTATCGCAGAATTAATATTTTTTGATGTTGAATTACTTAATTCTTCCAAAGAAGCTATTATCCCTTTTACCTCTTCATCAAGCAGATTCAAAACCTTTTCTGATTTTTCATCAGAAGAAAACTTAACTGCATTCATCAATTCATGAATAGTATCCATTTCTTGTCTTATTTCTGCAATTTCATCCAGTGAAGAAGTTATTTTTGCTTCTGTTGTAGAAGAAACCTTTTCGACATTTTGCGCAAACTCTGTTAATTTAGCTTGTAAAGTATCCATTTTTTCTTCATAAGCATCAGAACTGTTTACTATAGCAGTTTCTATTCCAATTAATTTTTCAGAAAATTTACTATCTACAAGAGATTTTGTGGATTTTGCAGACACATTCAGTTCTGCAATATAATCTCTCAAACTTTCAACAATTTCATCAACATGAGATTTGAATTCAGAAATATTAGTTGTAACTTCCGCAATTCCGGCAGTTTGAGCATCTTTCAAGTCACTAACTTGGTTAGAGTATTCACTGTTTAGCAAATCAATATTTTCAGACATTTTTGAAAATTCTGTTTTAAAATCCGCAAACTGATTTCTGAATTCTGTAGAAATATCGTCAGACAAAGCATCCAACTTTTCAGAAATATCGTTAATTGATGCTGTAACTTTTCCGGAATATTCTGTTGTTACCGAGTCTAATTCTGTTTTTAGCTCATCAACTTTTCCACAAAGCTCATCAATATTTGCAAGAATTGTTTCTGCATTACTATCTGAACTGTTTTTCAATGTATCGTTCAAAGAATTAAATGCAATCATCACATTTTCCAGCGACAATTTCACACTCGCAAATGCTGTAGAAACGTTTTGAGAAGTATTTTCTGCTTTTTCAGCAATAACCGAATTTATACCACTGATTTCACTTATCAAATTTGCAAGTGCTATATTCAAATCATCAAAATTTGATTTTGTACCAACATTAATATCATCAGAAATTTTTAAGCTTGCAATTTGAATATCTGCAGAAATTTTATCTAATGTTTCTTGCATTTTTTGTCCTGAAATTTCTTGCAAAACACTAATATTTTCTGCTAAAGCCGACAAATCTGTACTTATTTTCTCAAAATATTCTTTTCTTGCAGCGCTATGCAAATCTAAATCTAAACCTAATTGAGATTTCAACGCTTGAATTTCACTTAATATATTTTCAGAGTTATTTTTTGCAGTTTCGTCAAAGCTATCTTTGATTTCTCCCAACTTTTCTGCCAAATCAGCGTAATTACTACCCGAAGCACTTTCAAACAATGTAGATAAATCATCTACTTTGGAAGAAAGTTGTTCCAAATCATATGAATAATCAGGAATTTCAATCGCTTTAACTGCATCACTAACAGCTTCTACATCCGTTTTTTTAGGTAAAACATCAAATATACTTGCAACTACTTTTGAAAATTCATCATTTTGGGCGCTTACAATATCAATTTTTTCAATAATATTTTTACAATCTAACGATATATTATCTGCGATTTCCTTTAGTTCGGCATCAATTTCAGTTGTATCAAGCACATTAACAGCTTCTGCAACCTGGCGAATTCTATCGTTTACAGATAATACAGAAGTTTCAAACGCATGGTTTAAAACCTCAATATTTGCCAATTTTGCACTCAACTTATCTTCTGAATCTTGTCTTGCTTGAGAAACAGAGGCTCCCATTTCTTCAATATATTCTTTTATCGCTTTTACGTTGTTCTGCATTAAGTTTTCAAAGTTCAAAAAGTTGCTTGCAAGGACATCTTCAACATTTTTTATATCGCTTGAAAGATTATTTAATACCTCTAACCTTTTTTCATCCGCAATATCATTTGAATGAGAAAATATATCTTTTTGAATTTCAATATCAGCCGACAACTTTTCTACTAAGTCATCAAAAAGAACTTTTACTGACTCAAAATTTTCTCTTGCACTTTCCGCAACACTGATTTCCAGACCGCTTAATTTTGCAGAAACATCGCTGATATCCTCAACAACTCTAGCAGAATTTTCTAAATTACTAGCCACAGTTTGTTTAAATTCTTCTCTAAAATCTGTAATATCAGAAACAACATTTCCACTATTCTGTTCTATAGCAGACAAAACTTTTTCGAAATCATCTTTATAATCCAATGATTTTATTTTTGTAAAAATGCTTTCAATTCTTTCTGCACTGTACGAAAGGTCATTGTTTAAAGCAGTTGAATTATCAATAATTTTTTGCACAAAATCTGCTAAATCCTTTTTAAATCCTGCGAAATCAGTATCTGTTACAATTGTTTCAAAAGAATTTTCTAATTTTTCAAACCTCTCTGTGACAATTGCATTGCTTTGAGCCGTTGATTCTCCGATAAATTCTCTCAAAGAATTCAAAATATTCTGCGAATAAGCTATCTTTTCTTCCAAATTTTTAAATGAGATTTTTGACGGAATTAAATTTACATCATCAGAAAGTATTGAAATTTTTTCATTAATAGAATTAACCTGTTCGGTAATACCAAGATTTTCTACTTTTTTAGATGTTTCTTCAAGTTGATTTTCAATTGTTTTGAACGATTTTTCAACATTAGCATTTAAGCCAATTATTTCTTCATCTAACCCATTCAACAAAGACACTAATTCGTCTTTGTCAAAGAATTTGTTATTAATTTCGTCAAGTTGACCGCCAAATTTTTCTAACAATGACTTTTGTGCTGACAAGTCGCTTAAAAAATTGTCGAAACTGGCACTAAAAACGTGGAACAAATCTCTCAACTCAGAAGTTTTGGCTAAATCATCCTGAGTTAGAATAACATTTTTCAAGATATCTTCAAGAGTGGTAAATCTCGCATTTGCATCTGCTTGCTTTTCTTCAACCATCTTTTTAAGCTCAGTCAGATAAACTTTAATCAAATCAGTTGCTTCATTATCACCAGCCATAAGCTCAAGTTTTGCACTTATACCAGTCAAAACTTTTTCAAAATTTTCAACATTATGTTCGTTTTCAACACGCATCGTGTTGAGAATTTCAGCAATTTCATCTACTGTTAGCGCCATTTGTTTTCACTTTCTTAAAAATATCCCACTATTATCATATATATATTAACAGAAGAATAGCAAATCAGGCAAACTGTTAACGTTTATTATTACAATTGTAAAGATAAAGTAACTCTTTTTTAATTTCAGTGATATAATATGGAGTAGACGAGAAATAAGAGGTGGAAATGAGTAGGATAGTAATAAACAAAGATAAATGCAAAGCATGTTATTTATGCATTAACGAATGTCCTAAGAAGTTACTTAAGATTAGTCAAGACACTAACAAACTTGGAGTACATGTTGTGGAATTTGACGACCCAAACCATGAATGTCTTGGGTGCGCAATGTGTGCCGTTAGATGTCCTGATTTAGCAATTACAGAAGTTTACAAAGGTTAAAATAAAATCGGAGCAGCAGCTCAGAAAGATTAATATATGACAGCAGAATGTTTAACAAATAAAAAAGTATTAACAAAAGGAAATTACGCAATAGCAAACGCAGCAGTCCTTGCCGGATGTCAGTGCTATTTCGGTTATCCTATAACTCCGCAAAGTGAAATCGGAGAGTTCATGAGTGGGAAAATGCAGGAATTAAAAAGAGCTTATGTTTCTGCCGAAAGCGAACTTGCCGCAATAAATATGGTTATCGGAGCAGTTTCAACTGGTGTTAAAGCGATGACTTCATCTTCTTCTTGTGCGGTAGCACTAATGCAAGAAGGGTTGTCTTACGCAACAGCAGATGAATTACCGGTTGTACTAGTAAGCGTTATGCGTGGAGGTCCCGGATTAGGGAATATTTACCCATCACAAGGAGATTACTTCCAAGCTACAAAAGGTGGCGGAAACGGAGATTATAAACTAATCGTTCTTGCACCATCAACTGTTCAGGAATGTGTTGACTTAACTTACAAAGCATTTTATCTTGCTCAGAAATACAAAAACCCGACAGTTTTGTTGGCTGACGGACTTTTAGGACAAATGATGGAACCTGTTGAATTTTACGACTATCCGTATCCGGAAGTTGATACGTCAGAATGGGCACTAACAGGGGCAAAAGGCCGAGAAGCAAGAATTATTCGTTCTTACGCTCCGCTTGCCGACAAGCAATGCGTATTTTTAGATAAGCTTTTTGCTAAATACAAAACGTTGGAAGAAAACGAAACCGAGTGGGAAGAAATTAATACGGAAGATGCAGACATCGTTCTTGTTTCTTTCGGAAGCACTTCAAGAAACGTAAAAACTGCAATGAAAAAACTTCGTGAAAAAGGAATTAAAGCAGGTATCCTAAGACCTATCACTTTGTTCCCATTCCCATCAAAGAGACTTGCAGAACTTTCAAAAACTGCAAAAAGATTTGTAACAGTCGAAGTAAATATGGGACAGATGGTAAACGATGTTAGACTTGCAGTCAATGGAGCTTGCCCTGTGGACTTAGTAAACAAAGGCGTCGGTGCTCCACCGTCAGCAGATGAAATTGTTAAAGGAATCGAGGAATTATTATAATGGAAACACAAGTTTTTAAACTACCTGACTCATTAAAAGGTGATGTAAAATATTCATTTTGCCCAGGGTGCGACCATGGTGTTGCGGTTAGACTTGTGGCAGAGGTTTTAGATGAACTGGGAGTTCGAGAGAATACAATTCTTTCAGCATCAATCGGTTGTTCTGTAACTGCTTACGATTTTATTAATGTTGATTCTTTGGAAGCTCCTCATGGAAGAGCAATTGCAGAAGCAACAGGAATAAAAAGAGCGAGACCCGACAAAGTTGTATTTACATACCAAGGAGATGGAGATTTTGCCTCAATCGGCTTAGCAGAAAGCATGCACGCTGCATTAAGAGGCGAAAATATCACAGCTTTTTGTTTGAACAATACGACTTACGGTATGACTGGCGGTCAACTTGGGCCGACAACACTTTTAGGACAAAAGACAACAACTTCTCCTACAGGTAGAAATGTTGAATACTACGGATACCCGATAAAAATAGCTGAGCACATTGCATTATGTGACGGAACAGCTTTTTCAGCAAGAGTTTCACTTGACACAGTTGCAAATATCAGAAAAGCTAAACAAGCAATCAAAAAAGCTTTTGAAGTTCAACTAAAAGGTTTGGGCTTTGGCTTTGTGGAAATTCTTTCAAGCTGCCCTACAAACTGGAAAATGTCACCAGAAAAAGCACATGAAAGGGTTCGTACAGAAATGATGCCGGTGTTTAAACTGGGAACGTATAAGGACGTAACCGTAACTGAAAAATAAGTGAGTAGTGAATGGTGAGTGGTGAATAGACCATTTAGGAACTATAAGCAAAATTATTTTTGAACGAAGTGAGCGATAAGAACCATTCACGATTCACTACTCATCACTCACTTAAATAAAAAGGAAACAACAATGGAACATAATTTTATAATAGCAGGATTTGGCGGACAAGGTGTACTTTTAGCAGGAGAAGTTCTTGCAAATGCTTTCATGCTTGACGATAAAAATGTAACTTGGTACCCATCTTACGGTGCAGAAATGCGTGGTGGGACTGTTAATTGTGAAATCGTAACAAGTGATGAAGATGTAAGTGAAGTAAATAAACCTGATGCAGATTTTATCGTTGCTTTAAATCAAGCTTCTTTCAACCGATTTTTACCAAAAATCAAAAAAGGTGGTTGGATGATTGCCAATTCAACTCTTGTAAAAGAAGACAAGCCAAGGGCAGACATTAATTATGTGTTTGTACCAATCACAAAACTTGCAGATGAAAAAATTGGGAACGTTAGAATGGCAAATATTTTGGCATTAGGAATTGTTGCCAAAGTAAGCAGACTAACATCTTTGGATACATTGAATAAGGCTTTAGATAACGTAATTCCGCCTCATAGAAAGAATTTGTTGCCTCTAAATATTAAGGCATTAAAAATCGGCTATGAGTATGATTTATTAACCGCAAAAGTTTAAATCAACTAAAAAGTCGATTTAAAAAATCAGAATTAGTTTTATTCTAATAAAGTACAGTTCAAGAGGTCTTTACAAAGTGAAAAAAGAACTAATTCAATCAATTAAAGAAAAAGAAATTCAACTGGCGAAATTGAAAGAGCACGTTGAAAAGAGTTCAGTGTGCTCAGACTTATATAACAAAGTCGTTTTAGAAAAAGCTATCCTAAAAAAAGAGTTAGAAGATTCGCAAAAAAATACATTTATGCAACGAATAATCAACCTAGTTCCTCGCAAGAAGACGCTGATTTGTGATTATTTTAAGCAGTAATAATATATAAATAATTTTGGTAATAGTTTGTATTAAAAAGTTTTTTATACAAACTTATTTCCATATCAATTTTTGCTAACTTATGTAATAACTTTCTTATATTATTTTTTCAATTATTTAATACAAATTTTCAATTTTGTGCTATAGTAAACTCATTAGAGGTGTTTATTATATGAATATGAAAGGAGAATAACATGAGTGCAAAACGTGTGTGGTTGTTCAAAGAAGGCAATGCAGATATGCGTAATCTTTTGGGTGGCAAAGGTGCAAACCTTGCAGAAATGACAAATTTAGGTTTGCCAGTTCCACCAGGGCTTACAATTACTACAGAAACCTGCATGGACTACATTAATCATGGTAACATAATGCCAACAGGGCTTATGGACGAGGTTAGAGAAGCTCTTGCAACAGTTGAAAAACAAGCAGGGAAAAAATTTGGCGATGCTGAAAATCCTCTTTTAGTTTCTGTTCGTTCAGGAGCAAGACTTTCAATGCCAGGTATGATGGAAACAATCCTTAACCTAGGGCTTAACGATCAAACTGTTGAAGGAATGATTAAGCTTACAAACAATCCGAGATTTTGTTATGACTCATACAGAAGATTTTTGACAATGTTTGGCTCTGTTGCTTGGGAAATCGACAGACAAAAATTTGAAGATTACCTAGACAAAATTAAAGAAGAAAAAGGTTACAAATCAGACACAGACCTGACAGCAGACGATTGGAAATCTTTAATTCAACCTTACAAAAACTTAATCAAAAAAGAAACAGGCAAAGATTTCCCGCAAGATCCATACGTTCAACTTGAAGAATCAATTGAAGCCGTATTCCGCTCATGGAATATTCCACGTGCCGTTGCATACAGAGAACATTACAAAATCGATCATAATTACGGAACTGCCGTAAACGTTCAAACAATGGTTTTCGGCAACATGGGTGACGATTGTGCGACAGGTGTTTCTTTCACAAGAAACCCATCAACAGGTGAAAACAAGTTCTACGGGGAATACCTAACCAACGCTCAAGGTGAAGACGTTGTAGCAGGTATCAGAACTCCAAAACCTATCGCAGAACTTGAACACGAAATGCCTGAACTTTACAAGCAATACGTTGACATCGCTAAAAAACTTGAAAAAGGTTACAAAGATGTTCAAGATATGGAATTCACAATCGAAAGAGGCAAATTGTGGATTTTGCAAACTCGTAACGGAAAGAGAACCGCAAAAGCATCAGTCAGAATTGCCGTTGAAATGTGCGAAGAAAGCATCATAGACAAAGAAAGAGCAGTAGAACTTGTTGATGCAAACCAACTATATCAAGTACTACTTCCTGACTTTGATCCGAAAGCTAAAAAAGAAGCACACAAAATAGCACAAGGTCTTGCAGCTTCCCCTGGCGCAGCAGTCGGCAAAATCGTTTTTGACACAGAAGAAGCAGCAGAACGAGGTAAAGCAGGCGAAAAAGTTATCTTGGTAAGAATTGAAACTTGCCCTGACGATATCCACGGTATGATTGAATCTCAAGGTGTTTTAACACTTCGTGGCGGAATGACATCTCACGCAGCAGTTGTTGCAAAAGGTATGGGAAAACCTTGCGTTGCAGGTTGTGAAGATCTTTCAATTGATCTTAAAAATGAAACTCTAACAGCCGGTGACGGCACTGTTTACCACAAAAACGACGTAATCTCATTAGACGGTGGTACAGGTGAAGTTATGGACGGCGCAATTCATCTTGTACCGCCTACAATGGACGACAATTTCAAAAAATTGTTCGAATGGGTTGACGATATCAAATTGTTAGGCGTTCGTGCAAATGCTGACACTCCGGCTGATGTTGCAAAAGCTCTGGAACTTGGTGCAGAAGGCGTTGGACTTTGCAGGACAGAACACATGTTTATGGATCCTGAAAGACTTCCTTGGGTTCAAAAAATGATTATCGCAGGTACTCCGGAAGCTCGAAAAGAAGCACTAGAACACTTGCTACCTATGCAATACAGCGATTTTCACGCTATGTTTAAAGCATTAGGCGACAAATCAATGACAATCAGACTTCTTGACCCACCTCTTCACGAATTCTTGCCTGATAAAGAAGAACTTATTGCAAAAGTTGCTACTAAAAAAGCAAAAGGCGAAGATTACAAAGAAGACGAAAAACTTCTAAACATCGTTGAAGCAATGTCTGAATCTAACCCAATGATGGGACTTAGAGGTTGCCGTCTTGGTCTTACTTATCCTGAAATCAATGAAATGCAGGTTCGAGCAATCTTCTATGCCGCTTGTGATTTGAAAAAAGAAGGATTAGACGTTAAACCTGAAATCATGATTCCGCTTGTAGGGCACGTAAACGAACTTAAAACTGTAAAAGAAGTTCTCGAACGTGTTGCAAATGAAGTTATGGACGAAAAGAACGTCAGAGTCGATTATATGTTTGGTACAATGATTGAAATTCCTCGTGCAGCGCTTACTGCAGACCAAATTGCAGAATACGCAGAATTTTTCTCATTCGGCACAAACGACTTGACGCAGATGACTTTCGGGTTCTCAAGAGATGATGCTGAAGGCAAATTCCTACAAAATTACGTAGAACAAAAAATTCTTCCAGCCAACCCATTCTCAACACTTGACCAGGAAGGCGTTGGACAATTGATGAAAATCGCACTTGAAAAAGCTCTAAAAGTTCGTCCTCATCTTAAACGTGGCATTTGTGGAGAACACGGCGGAGATCCGGCGTCAGTTAAATTCTGTCACAGAATTGGCTTGAACTATGTTTCTTGCTCACCATTCAGAGTTCCGCAAGCTCGTCTTGCAGCAGCTCAGGCGGTAATTGAGTTCAAACAGTCTAAAGACATCTCATTACCACTAGGTTGCAAATAGGAGCTTGAAGCTCCACCCACCCATTGTGGCAAATATTAGTATTAGCGCTATTTACAGATAATCAAACAATTTTAGCAAATTCTGTAAGTAGCGCTTTTACATATTAATGAAAATTGTTAAGTAGCCGTTCCACCCACCCTTTAGGTGTTGGGACTACAAAAAACAGCTAAAAACAGACGAGATAAAATATCTCGTCTGTTTTGTTTATTGCCTAGGAACTATTTACCATTATTGTAACGATTCCTTAACATGTTTCTCTTCATGATTAAAGTTTTTCCAAACATGTGTCGATACATAAGATACGAGTACTAAGTTAAACGAAAGGAAATCGACAGCAAATGGGAATGTCAGCATCACAAGCTAGATTTTTAGGTCTGACAGCCAGAAAGACAAATGTTGAATTTGAAGGTCAACAGATTAACCAACAAAGAACAACATTGTCTAACCAGTCTGCAAATTACTACAATGATTTGCTCGGTATGGCTGTACCAGTGCCACCGTCTGTCGACGATTACACAAAAGCTGTGTACACTTTCGAAGACGGAGCTTTAACAAACCAAATTACAGCAATGATTGCGCAAACTGATGGAACTTATACTGTAAGCTACTTGAGAACTTGGAAAGATGATTTCGCAATGGTTAGCGCAACTACAAGCATCGTTAACAAATCTAACAATGAATATAAAGTTGGTTCAAAAACTTTGAGAAAACTTGGGGAACTTGACGGAGCAAAAATCACTACTACTCCACCCCAAAACAAAGTTGGTGACAAAATTACTCTTGAAGATGGAAAAACTTATCATGTTTATCAAGATAATACCGACGGTACATACTATGTTAACCAACTAACTGGCAGCCAAAATGATGTTGAGTTAACTCAAGATGAGCTAGATAAAATTGAATATATCTCTTACGATGCAACAATAGATGATATTATCCACTATCAAGATAATGGAGATGGAACATATTCTCCACTTAAAAATGGCGTAGTTGATACAACAGCACCAACTAAAAAAGAAGGAGATCTTCTCCTTGCACTTGTTGATGACAAAAAAGTTGGAAAAGCTGCTGTATCTTTCGTTACTAAAAATGAACAAGACGGAAAATACTATAAAACAGAACTTGAAACTAAAAGAAGAGACCTAACAACCGATGAAGTAGAATCAATTACAACTACAAATGGTGGAAATACTCAAATTGACGGCTCTGACATCACTGATGAATATTTGAAAACATTGTCAGAAGCTCAACTTAAACAATTAATCAAAGAAGAAGAACAATATTTAACACTTCTTAGAGAAAAATATGGCGACGGCGATTATATGGTTAGATACGCACAAAACACCACAACTGGCGAATATGAACCATATTTCTACAGCCTAAAAAACCTTGAAAGCGCAAATTACGATAGCAATGGCAACTCTCAATCAAACATCAACAGCTACAAAATCGGCACAGAAACTAAAACAGAAGAAGTTAAAGCCGTTGAAGGTTGTGATATTGAAAAAGATAGCTCTGGTCGTTATATTAATATAACAATTAAAGATGCATCAGGTACTAAAATTACCTATGCCTTGACAACTACAACTGCTACTGACCAAGCAGCTTATGATGACGCTATGAACCAGTATGAATATGAAAAATATGAATACGATCAAGCAATCCAAGACATCAACTCAAAAATTGAAATCATCCAATCTGAAGATAAAAACCTTGAACTTAGATTGAAACAACTAGATACAGAACAAGATGCAATTTCTACAGAATTGGACGCAGTACAAAAGGTTATTGAAAAGAACGTAGAAAGTTCATTCAAAACCTTCGGATAAAAATTTTCCTTTCCCTTTTTCCTATTGATTTTCCAACGACAAGCACAAAGTTTGTCGTTTTTCTTTTATTTATGAGCAAAAGGAAGCTACAGCAATATAATAATGTCATTCTGAAAAGACTAAAAATCTTATTCAGAATCTATCAATGCTGATAAATATCGGACTATAAACATAAAACTGCTATCTATTCTTTTTTACCGCCAAAATTAAATCTTTTATAAGGTGAAGTTCTGGAACAGATGAAGTTTGTACCATCTCATAAATTTCGGTGCGAAGCGTATCTGTGTTTACCGACGAAAGATTGAAGAAATCATTGATATCTATATCAAGAATTTTTGCAATTCGCACAAATGTTTCTAAAGACGGAAGAGAATTTCCGTTCTCAATTGTACACATATGACGAGGAGAAATATCTATTTCCTCAGAAAGTTTTTCTTGCGAAAACCCTTTTTCCACACGAATTTGTCTAATTTTCTTACCAATAATCTCTTTATCTAATTTCATCATATACCTTAATTAAAATATATAGACAATTGTAAAATGATAAAATGATATTTATATCAATAATCTTGACAAATTGATATAAATATCGTATAATAGACATGTATACAATCAAGAAAGGTGGAAATGATTATGAGATTATCAAACATGAGAGCAGGGTTTACTTTGGCGGAAGTCTTGATCACTTTGGGTATTATCGGGGTTGTAGCAGCAATGACTATGCCAACATTGATGAACAAAACAAATGGAGCACAATATAAGGCTGCTTACAAAAAAGGATTATCAGCAATTTCTCAAGCGATTACTTTAAATGTTGCATTAGATGGCGCAAGTTTTGCTGATATTGATACAGCAGGTAATGCTGGAGATATTGCTCAGAAGAGTGGGAAAGACACTGTGGCAAGTGTATTAAATTCAAGAATGAACATTGTTAATCATACATCATCAGCATATACTGGTTTCCCAAGCAGTATAACAATCGCTGAAACTTGTACAAAAAATTCTGAAAACAAAGAAGTATGTACACCATCAACATCATTAGCGCCAGATACATTCTTGTTCTTTAATGATGGTATTACTTTTGCTTATAAAGCTGCAGAAGCTGTAACTTGTACTGATGATAAATTAGTTACAACAAATGGAGAAATAAATCACTGTGTTGGAGCTATTGACGTAAATGGTCAAAAAGGACCAAACAAAGTTGTTACTTGCGACTCTAAAAAGTTAAAAGATGATAGTTGTACTGTAACAAATCCTACAGATATTTATCCAGTATTCTTCTATGATCAAACAGTTGTTCCAGCTACTGATGCTGCAAAAGCAGTATTGTATAGCAAATAGAAACAATTATCCCATTTCTTGAGATGGGAGGCAGGACATCAGTTCTGTTTTGTGCAAATTCATTCACAGACCTAATTAATGAATGAAAACACGTATCAAGTTCGAATCTTTTTGTAGACCGGAAAATCTTTTCACGCCGGTCTTTTTTTTTGCGCAAATTTAATAAAAAAAGTAACTATAAGCATTTATACAGATTACGGAGTCATTACCCCTCGCCCCAACGGGGAGAGGGTGTCACAAAGTGACGGGTGAGGGGTTCAAACTAAATTTAATTAAATTAAAA
>ERZ1034713.997-NODE-997-length-13987-cov-27.204852_pt1 | contig 13987 bp, 7 predicted proteins | sample MGYA00520692_ERZ1034713 | MGnify/ENA primary metagenome ERZ1034713 (study PRJEB33766, sample SAMN09781717) | gut metagenome | biome: gut microbiome | host: Homo sapiens | place: Madagascar | study: EMG produced TPA metagenomics assembly of the PRJNA485056 data set... | reverse complement strand
ACAACGAGCGTCTGGTGGAGTATTCCCCCTACCGCTTCGATGACCCCACCTACGGTCATTTTGACGGCAAGGGACAGGCCACCATGAGCTGGTTCATCCACCGGTTCAAGCCTTTGATCGACCAGAATTTCCGCACCCTGCCGGACAGGGCAAATACCTTTATCGGCGGCAGCAGCATGGGCGGGCTGATGAGCCTGTATGCCCTGCTGCAATATAACGATACTTACAGCCGCGCCGCAGCACTTTCCCCCTCCATCTGGGTGGCACCGGATAAGCTTTCCGGCCTTGTGGGGCGCGCAAAGCTTGCCCCCGGCACGGTGCTGTACATGGACTACGGCTCCCGGGAGATGGGCAACCACGATGGCATCCGCCGGGAGTTTTCTGCCTTGAGCGGCAAGCTGATGACCCGGGGCATCCACCTGACCAGCCGCATCGTGCCCGGCGGCACCCACTGCGAGGCCAGCTGGGAAAAACAGCTGCCTTTCGTGTTCCACACCCTGCTGTATGAGGTGGAGGAGTAAGAGAAGGGCGACACCATAGTAACACTAAAGGAGGAAACACCATGGAGATGCAGTATTTCAAGGAGTACAGCCCGGAACTGGGACGGGATATGGAGTGCAAGCTTTACGGCCACGCTGGCCGCCCGGTGCTGTATATTCCCTGTCAGGATGGCCGTTTTTTCGATTTTGAAAACTTCCACATGACCGACACTCTTGCCCCGTGGATCGAGTCCGGCAAGATCATGGTGCTTTCCATCGACACCATGGATCAGGAAACATGGTCGGACGCACAGGGCAACCCCTACTGGCGCATCCGCCGCTATGAGCAGTGGCTGCACTACATCACCCGCGAGGTCGCCCCGATGCTTCAGCATCTGGCGCAGCAGCGCAACGGCTGGAGCGACCTGCCCGGCATCATCGCCTTCGGGTGCAGTCTGGGCGCTACCCACGCGGTAAACCTGTATCTGCGCCGCCCGGATATCTTCTGCGGCTGTCTGGCGCTCAGCGGCATCTACACTGCTCACTACGGCTTTGGCGACTATATGGACGAGCTGGTGTACATGAACTCCCCCGTGGACTACATGAAGAACTTCCCGGAGGATCACCCCTATATGCAGCTGTTCCGCAATCAGAAGGCGGTCATCTGCTGCGGTCAGGGCGACTGGGAACAGCCGGACACCACATGGCTGCTCAAGCGCATCTTTGAGGCAAAGCATATCCCCATCTGGGTAGACCTGTGGGGTCACGATGTCAACCACGACTGGAACTGGTGGTATAAGCAGGTGGCGTATTATATGCCCTACGTTCTGGGTCAGCAGTGACCCATCCCGTAAAAACGGAACAACGGCGCGTCCATGGACGCGCCGTTGTTTCCCAATATTAAAGTCTGTCCCGCCCCGCAGGGGCATTGCAATCATAGAGGTAACGGAAAGAGGAATCAACAAATACTATGCAGAACTTTATTTTTATCTCCCCTAACTTCCCTACGAACTACTGGCAGTTCTGCCGGGAGCTGAAGAACAACGGCCTGAACGTGCTGGGCATCGGCGACCAGCCCTACGAGGAGCTGAAGCCTGAGCTGAAGGCAAGCCTGAACGAGTACTACAAGGTGAACAGTCTGGAAAACTACGACGAGGTGTACCGCGCCGTGGCCTTTTTCACCTTCAAGTATGGCCGCATCGACTGGCTGGAGTCCAACAATGAATACTGGCTGGAACGGGATGCCGCCCTGCGCACCGATTTCCACATCACCAGCGGCTTCCAGAGCTCTGATATGCCCCGCATCAAGTACAAGAGCAAGATGAAGGAGTACTACCAGAAAGCCGGTATTGCCACCGCCCGCTACCACATGGTGGACGACCTTGCAGGCTGCAAGGCTTTTGTGGCACAGGTGGGCTACCCGGTGGTGGTCAAGCCGGACAACGGCGTGGGCGCTTCGGATACCCACCGCCTTTCCAGCGACAAGGAGTTGGAGGAGTTTCTGGCCTACAAGGAGAAGGAGCACCCGGATGTGGCCTACATCATGGAGGAGTTCGTCCGCGCCGAGGTGAACAGCTACGATGCCATCATCGACGCCCACGGCAACCCCATCTTTGAGGCGGGCAACGTAAGCCCGGTGTCCATCATGGACATCGTGAACAACGACGATAACTCCATCTACTACATCATCAAGGATCTGCCGGAGGACACCCGCGCCGCGGGCCGTGCCGCCGTCAAGAGCTTTGGGGTGAAGAGCCGCTTTGTTCATTTCGAGTTCTTCCGCATGACCGAGGATCAGGCCAGCATGGGCAAAAAAGGCCAGATCGTGGCCTTGGAGGTCAATATGCGCCCCTGCGGCGGCTTTACCCCGGACATGATCGACTTTGCCCGCTCCACCAACGTGTACAAGATCTGGGCGGACATGATCGCCTTCGGCGGCACCGATATGCCGGTGGGTGAGCACTACTACTGCGCCTTTGCCGGCCGCCGGGACGGCAAGAGCTTTGTTTACAGCCACGAGCAGCTGATGCAGAAGTATCAGGACAACATGCGCATGGTGGACCGCATCCCCGAGGCGCTGTCCGGTGCCATGGGCAACCAGATGTATGTAGCCACCTTCTCCACCCGTGACGAGATGGAAAAGTTCTATTCCGATGTGCTGGCCGTCACCGATGACACCAACGCCAAGGTGCAGGCCGAGCTGACGAAGGTGCTGGCTCTTGGCGAGCCGGAGGCCGTTTAAAGCCAAAAATTCAAGCCCGGAAAGTCTGCGGACTTTCCGGGCTTGTTCTATTTCATTATACCTTTGCAGCGCCCCGTTCCAGAATGCCGTTGAAGCGGGAGAAGAAGGTGATGGTGGTGATAGTCGCCGCCAGAATATCGCTGACCGGCTCTGCCAGAAAGACACCGAACACCGGGTCCGGCAGCAGATGCGGCAGAATGAAGATGAGCGGGATCAGCAGAATGATCTTGCGCAGGCAGGCCAGCAGCAGGCTGACCTTGGCCTGTCCCAGCGCCATAAAGCTCTGCTGGCAGGCGATCTGGAAGCCCATGGCAAAGATACCGGCCATGTAGATGCGCATGGACCATGTGGTGTAGGAAATAAGAGCCGTATCCGAGGTGAAGATGCCCGCCACAGCCCCCGGCACCAGCATCATAAGCAGCCAGAACAGGCAGGTGTAGCAGCTGCACAGCAGCAGCTGGAAGTGGAATGCCTCCTTGACGCGGGGCTTCTTGCCCGCGCCGAAGTTGAAGCTCATCACCGGCTGACCGCCCTGACAGATGCCCTGAATGGGCAGGGTGCACAGCTGGGAAGCGCTGGTGATGACGGTCATGGCACCCACAGCCACATCGCCGCCGTACCGCGCCAGACTGGAGCTGAAGCTGATGGACAGCAAACTCTCGGTGGACATCATCACAAAGGTGGAGATGCCCAGCGCCATCACCGGCAGGATGACCTGCTTTTCCGGGCGCATATAGTCCTTGCGCAGACGCAGGATGGTCTTTTTGCCGGTGAGGAAGCGCAGGATCCACACCGCGCCCACCGCCTGACTGAGCACGGTGGCAATGGCAGCGCCCCGCACGCCCAGACCCAGACCAAAGATCAGGATGGGGTCCAGAATGATATTGATGACCGCACCGATGACGGTGGTAAGCATACTGGTTTTGGCAAAGCCCTGCGTGGTGATGAAGGGGTTCATGCCCAGCACCAGCAGCACGAACACCGAGCCCAGAATGTAGATGCGGCTGTACGCCAGCGCGTAAGGCAGGGTGGCGTCACTGGCACCAAAGAGCCGCAGCAGGGTGGGTGCCCCGGCGTAGAATACCACGGTCAGCACCACCGAAAAGAGCAGCAGCATGGTAAAGCTGTTGGAGATGATCTTTTCCGCCTGCTCCTTATCGCCCTGTCCCAGCGCAATGGCGGTGCGGGGTGCGCCGCCCGCGCCCACCAGCATGGCGAACGCGTTCAGCAGCATAAGGATGGGAGTAAACAGTCCCACGCCGGTCAGCGCTGCCGCGCCGATGCCGGCAATATGTCCGATGTAAATGCGGTCCACAATGTTATACAGCAGGTTTACCACCTGTGCAACGACCGCCGGGATCATGAGCTGCAGCATCAGCTTTTTTACGCTGCCGGAGCCCATATCCTGTCTTGCCTGTGCCATGGAAGTGATTCTCCTTTTACTTCAAATTTGAACTATCTCTCCTTTATTATACTCAAAACCCGCAAAAATACCAGCCCCTTTTTGCAAAATTTTCCGTGCTGCGCAAAAAAGTGCACTTTTCCCCTGCCGCAGCGCCGGTGTTGCTGCTGCGCACTCCTTTGCGGTGCGGTATTCCGGGCGGCAGCGGTCTTTGCATCCAAGTTTTCGGCGATATGTCTGTAAAAAAGCAAGGTTTTTCGTCAGGTTTGTGTCTTGTGCACAGCGGCGTTTTTCAGTACAATAAAGAAGCAGAGAAGAAAAATAAGCGCTGCAACCGGAAAGTGTTGCCGCGCTGTTTTGTATTTTGCGGCGCAGCTGCGCCCGGTGAAAAAAGGAGTGCTGTACAATGATCAACATGGTCAAGCTTCCCACCAGCAAAAGCGAACTGTTCCTGCGGGTGGCCAAGGGACATTTTGCCACCAGCCACAGCCATATCAACTATTACATCGACGTGACCACCCAAAAGACCCGCCTTTCCGAGGCCAAGGCCGTGGCAAAGGAGCTGGTCAGCGCTTACCAGCACAGCACCATCGTGGATACCGTGCTCTGTCTGGACGGCACACAGGTCATCGGCACCTGCCTTGCCAACGAGCTGACCAAGGACGGCTTTACCAATATGAACGCCCACAAGACCATCTACATCGTCACCCCGGAATACACCTCCGGCAGCCAGATCATTCTGCGGGATAATCTTGCCCCCATGGTCAAGGGCAAGAATGTGCTCATCCTCGCGGCGTCTGTCACCACCGGCTACACCATTCAGGCAGCCGTGGAAGCCGTAAACTACTACGGCGGCATCGTGGCCGGGCTTTCGGCTATTTTTGCCACCACCCACGAGTGTCTGGGCTACCCGGTCACCTCCATCTTCGACCCCACCAGCCTGCCGGATTACGCCAGCTTCGACTCCCGCGACTGCCCCCTGTGCAAGGCCGGGCAGCACATTGACGCGCTGGTGAACAGCTTCGGCTACTCGGCGCTGTAAGCAAAGCGGAAAGTATGTTTTTATCAGCCGTTCCGAAGTGCCTGCGGGCGTTTCGGAACGGCTTTTTTCAGGAGAAGCCACGTCCTGTTTTCGTCAAAACAGCGAAAATCCCAATGGCTTTTTGTAGCATTGCCAAAAGTTCCCACACTGCTTGACAACGCTTTTTTTATAAGATACCATAAACCTAGAAAGCGCACTTGGGACGCCTTGAAACACATTACAGGAGGTATTTATAGCATGAGACTATACAAAAAAGCGGCTGCCTGTCTGCTGACCGCTGCGATGGCAATTTCTATGCTGACCGCTTGCGGCGGTGGCGGCAACGGCGGCAACGGCGGTGGCAACACTCCCAGCCCCCTGCCCAACAACCCTGACCAGATCGTTCTGCCCGACCCCGGCGATGGCGAGGGCGGCGGCGCAGGCGGCGGCGAGGGCACCGGGACCAAGCCCACCAAGACCCCCATTATCAATGTGGACAACAGCAAGCTGGCGCAGTTCACCAAGAAATACGCCGGTGCTACGGAGTTCTATGTTGAAATGCAGGAAGTCGACTATGGCAAGGACGGCTCTGTCAAACAATCCTACGATGGATGCCTTGCCGCAAAGGATGACAATGTCTATATGAAAGCGATCCTGTCAGGCAAGAACCAGAAGCAGCTGTTGGTCGAGCAATTGATGCTCAAAGAGTTCGATTATAATAACGACTATCTGCTTCTCCGCGACAGCAAAGTAGCCGTCAGGACAGAGCACTATAAACCCGAGAGCGACGATAATATTTCTCTGGGTACTCTCATCGCGGATAAGCTGCCCGATCTGATGTGGTCTACCGAGGTGAAGGTGGGGCCGACCAAGTATTATGCCGAGGTCTATAATATGTACTCCACCTACGAGTATACCACCTGCTTTACTGCAGACGGCAAACCTGTTTATCAGTTTGTAAGAAAACTCAACGAAAAGCAGCTCGATAGCGCCACTCTGTACAAGACCATTCAGGCCGGTTCCGGCACCAGCAAGGGTCTGTGCGAAATCCCTGCCGACTTCAAGAAGTACAGCTTTGATTTTACGAAAAATACCATCACGGATGCAAACGATAACGTGTTCACTCTGAAGTTCCAGACCAATAGTGAGGGAAAGGTCACCAGCGTTAAGGTTTTTGATAAGAACAGCAATGATGTCTCCGATGACTTCAAGTGGGTGGAAAATTTCTTCAATCTGTACAAGTAATAACCCCATGGCCGCAATTTTCCACACACAGCCTACGTCCCATACCGCGTAATATATGCTCTGAAGAGCTGCCGCACCCGTGCGGCAGCTCCTTTTTGTTGTCCCACGGGCGGGATTGTGCTATACTGATACCAGACAAAACTAAGGTGTATCTGAAAGTAAAGAAGAGGTATCAAATCCATGAAAATTCCCGCAAACGGTTTTACCCACGCCGGCAAGTTCCATGCCGATGACGTGTTTGCTACGGCGCTATTGCAAATTCTGCGCCCGGATATCAAGATCACCCGCGGCTTTACCGTGCCTGACGATTTTGACGGCATCGTGTATGATATCGGCTTCGGGATGTTCGACCACCATCAGGAGCCCCGGGAGTACCGCGCCAACGGCGTGCCCTACGCAGCCTTTGGCCTGCTGTGGCGGGTGCTGGGCCCCGGCCTTGTGGGTGAGCGGCAGGCGCGGCTCATCGACGAAAACTTCATCCAGCCGCTGGACCTGAACGACAACACCGGCGAGCAGAACAGCCTGTGCGATGCCATCGGCTTTTTCAACCCGGTGTGGGACTCCAAGGAGGATCAGGACAGCTGCTTTTTCAAGGCGGTGGCCGTGGCAAAGCAGATCTTGGAAAACCAGATCGACAGCGCCAACGCCGTGAACCGCGCGGACGAAAAAGTACAGCAGGCCTACCGCAGCTCCCGCGATGGCATCGTGGTGCTGCCCTGCTATCTGCCGTGGAAAAACGGCCTGTATAAGACCGATGCCCTGTTTGTGGTGTACCCCAGCCAGCGCGGCGGGTGGAGCGCCCAGTGCGTTACCGACCACAAGACCAAAAAGTCCAAGCTGCCCTTCCCGCAGTCCTGGGCGGGGCAGCCGCAGGAGGTCATCGAGCAGAAGAGCGGCATCCCGGGCATCAGCTTCTGCCACGCCAGCCGCTTCCTCATCACCGCCAAGGACAAGGAGACCGCCCTTGCCGCCTGCCGTCAGGTGCTGAAAAACAATGGACGCCTTGCCTGACGCCGCCTACGTCTACATGGTGCGCTGCACCGGCGGGCAACTGTACACCGGTTGGACGAACCACCCCGCCGCCCGGCTGAAAGCGCACCAGAGCGGCAAAGGGGCACGCTACACCCGCGCCCACGGCGCGGTGGGCTTTGCCTATATAGAGCGCTGCGCGGACAAGCGCGCCGCCCTGCGCCGGGAAGCCGCCCTGAAAAAGCTCTCCAAACCGGAAAAAGAGGTGCTGTGCGCCGCATGGCGCGCCGCCGGGTGCCCCGGGGTGGAGACGATTTGAAATGCCCTCCGCGGGAAGGTGGCGCGTAGTGCCGGATGAGGAGCAACACCCGTTAGCCTTACACGCCCTCTCAGGCGCTCCCGCGCCAGCTCTCCCAAGGGGAGAGCCAAGCCGTTAGCCTCGATGCTAAAGTGTTAGATGTAATGAGGAAGTTTCCGGCAGTGCTCTTGCCTCTCCCTTTGAGGAAAGACTTCCCCCGCTCCGGGGGAAGATGTCGCGCAGCGACAAAAGGGGGAGTGTGGATGCGAACGTAGTGAGCAGACGGAGAGGGCGCACGCCGTTAGCCCTATTTTAAAGTATCTAAAAGCAGCAAGGCCGTCCGGCATTCGCCGGACGGCCTTGCTGCGCTTATTGGAAAGGATCGATCGGGAGATGGCAATTGTTATTTCGCCAGACCCAGCTTTTTCAGCTGGTTCCATGCGCGGATGACCTGTACCTTGGTCACACGCTTGCCGGGCGTAAAGACGCCCTCGCCCATGTCGGGCAGCAGCCCGGCATCCACAGCCCAGCGGGCTGCCTTGGCGGTGTCGGGCTCAGCTACATCGCTGTAAACAGCGGGTGCAGCGGGTTCGGGTCTGCCTGCGGTGCTCCACAGCAGCACGGCCAGCTGTTCCCGGGTGCGCGGGATGGGCGTGCCCGTGGGCAGCAGGTCCGCAAGAATGCTGTAAGTAACAGCCTCGTAGCCCATTACTGCACTGCCTGCAAACCATGCCGTTGCACCGGCTACGATGGCCACCGTTTGCAGCGGGCTGAATTCGGTGCTCTCCTCCGGCTGCTGCTCCGCCGGGGTGGTCATAGCGGTGATATTCAGGTTCTGTGCAGGCATCCTGAAGGTCAGGGTGCGCTGCTTAAAGGCATCCTCTGTCAGCGGTTCGTCTGCGGCATCCATCAGGTCTGCCGGGCTCAGTGCGCCGTCAGCGCCGCTCACTACCCACTGGGCAAAGTGCACGGTGTCGGTGTCCGGGTAAGCGGTCAGGCTGACCAGCTGTCCTGCTTTCAGGGCGCTTGCGTCTGCATCCTCGGGCAGGGTGATGTCCGCACCGGCAACGGTAAGCTGATAGGTCTTTTCCGGTTCGGGATCGGGCGTGTCAGCCTCTTTGATGCGGAACGAGCCGCTTGCCACAAGACCGCCCTCGTACAGTGCGCCGCCTGCGGCTTTGACGGTATAGTAGTACACGCCCGGCTCAACGGGAGCGCCGTCAAGCACTGCGCCGTCCGAATTATAGGGGTCGTTTTGGTAGGTCACGGTGATCTCGCCGTAGTCCTTGTCGCTGTTGTTTTGCACCGTTACTTCTTTGGGCTTGCCGTCGTAGGTCAGGTCGTCAGGCTCCGTCACGGTAAAGTCCGAGATATACAGCGGGGCGCGCCAGATATCCAGCACCCAATTTTCGTCCCACAGCTCCGGCTCCGCATAGTGGTTTGCATCGGCGGTCACCCGGATGCTCAGGCGGTAGCGCCCGGGCTCTGTGGGGGTACCGGTGCCGGTGCCGATCTTGTTGCCGTTGTCGTCCAGCACAGCATAGTCGCCCATGACGGCAGCGGTGTAGGAAGCAGGCTTAGCAGCGGCATCCGCATAGGGAATGATCTTGTACTCGGTGATCGTATCGCCGTAGCGCAGAACGAGCGGGGAATCGGGGCTCTGCTCATTCATATAAGCTGTATAGCTCTGTCCATCGCTGACGGTAGTGTAGCTGACCAGAATGTTGAAATCCGTTGCCTTCAGCTCGGCCTTCTGGATGCTAAATTTGTTCTCCTGCGGGGTGATATCGCCGCCCGCGCAGCTGTCGGTAGCCGCTGCCACAGCGGTAAAGGTGTAATCGCCTGCATTTACGGGCTGCTTGCCGCTCAGCAGCACGCCGTCCGCATCGTAAACTGCGGTAAACTTCTCTGTATCGGAGATATAGGTCACGGTAACATTGCCATAGCCCTTTCCGGCAGATGCACGCACTGTCACACCATGCTCCTCGCCGTCATATACGGCGTTTGCAGGCACGGTAAAGGCAAAGTCTGCGGGGTCGGGTTCCGGTTTGGGGTCAGGCTTGACGTCATTTGTGATGGTGAATGTACCATCTGCCACAGAGCCGCTCTTGTACCGTGCGCTGCCTTCGGTGACGACGGAATAGTAATATTTACCCGGCTCAACAGGCGCACCATGGACCACTTTGCCGCCGCTCATCTCATAGAACACGCTGATCTTACCGTAGTCCTTGGAGCTGTTGTTTGTCACAGTCACTTCCTTGGGTTTGCCGTCATAGGTCAGGTCAGTGGGCTCTGTCACGGTAAAGTCTGCGGGGTTCAGTGCAGCCTTCTGAATGGTAAATTTGTTATCCTTCGGGGTCACATCGCCGCCCGCGCAGGTGGCAGTAGCTGCTACAGTAACGGTAAAGGTGTAAGTGCCCGGCTCAACGGGAACACCGTCCAGCACCTCGCCGTTCTGCTTGTATGTCACGGTAACAGCGCCGTATTTCTTGGTGGCGTTTTCCCGAACGATCACCTCCACCATCTTGGGGTTGCCGTCATAGGTCGGGTCGGTGGGCAGGACAAAGGTAAAGTCTGCGGGGTCTGCCGACGGCAGCTCTGCCGCGCCCTCGCCGGTGGCGCTCAGGTTGAGGACACGGGTCTGCGGAATGTTATACTCGCGCAGGTCGATAGTGCTGGTGTAGCGCTCTGTATCATAGCGCACAGAGCCGCTATAAGCTACGCCGTTCACACTCTTGATGGGCGCGTGGGTGATGACCGAAACGGTATCATCAATAGAAGCAACGTAGAGGGTGGAGGCCTTTGCGCCCCAGATGCCCTCGATCATCCCGTTGATGCCGTTGATGTATTTTTCGTAGTAGGTAGCGCCCTCCGGTGCGGTGTAGTTCAGGGTGTAGTAATCCGCAGCACCGTTCAGGTCTGCCTTATCCTTTGCCACCAGCGCATGGATGGTGGGGCTGCCCTGAATGATGCCGCCCTCGTTATAGACGACGGTATACTCGCCGCCGTCAATGATGGACTGGTTGTATTTTGCGTTGCCGTCATAGCCGGCCGTGTTTTTCACCACCAGCTTCAGGGTGCTTTTGCTGTTTTTGACCGTGCCGCCGTTGTCGATGGTGGCAGTGCCGGTATAATCGGCGCTGTTATAGCAGCCGTCCAGTACAGCCTTGTGGGTAGAGCTGTTGGCCAGCAGCCAGCCGTTGCCGATAATATCCAGCGCAGAGTTGCGGATAACAGCGGGCTGCGCCGTTTCGCGCCAGCCGTTGCCGATGTATTCAACGCGCAGCACCGAGTCCTCCACAAGGCCGTCGTTGTAAAGGTTGTTCAGCCCGTCCAGCGTGGCGTCCTTGATGGTACCGCTCTCTTTGTTGTACACATACAGGTCAGCTGTCAGCTCATATTTCAGCGTGCCGGTAAAGACGCCGTTGTTTTCAACCGCAAATTTCACCGTACGGGCCTTATTTGTCACCTTGTCGAAGTCCAGCGTGGCGTCCTTCTCGATGATCAGAGTCGGGGTATTCCTGCCGAAGTGCTCCGGATTTTTGCGGTCCGGCTCAAAGGTCCAGCCATCACCCTTTGCTCCGTAGACGCCGCCGTCTGTGCCCTTGGGGAAGCCGTTCGCTTCAATGACCAGTTCCCCTGCAAAAGCGCTGTTGAGCCGGACTGCTTCCGTGCCCGCAGTAAAGCTGACCGCGCCGCCCTTGGCGTTATAATTCAGCTTTGCGTCGCCGCTGACAACACTTTCCAGCTTACAGGTGGGCTTCAGGGTGACACTGGTATTGGGAGCGACATAGAGGGTACCATAAGTGTCTGCCGACCACTCGTTCACCGTGCCGTCCGCTGCCACCGCGACAGGAAGATACACCGGAACATCGGTTGCATCAATGGCTACAAGCCCTGTGCTTTTTGCCGTGAAATAGCCGCCCTTGACGGCTGCACCCTCGGGCAGCGGGTCATTTTCAGCGGTGAACAGACCGCCGTTGACGGTACATTTATCTCCTGCAACATACAGCTTGTCGTTGAACAGACCGCCGTTGATGATGATTTCCGTTGTCCTTTTAAGATCCGTGAGCGAGCTTTCAAAGCTGCCGCCGTTGATGACGATCTTTTCACAATTGTCGATATCCACGGAGCAGATGCGCTTGCCCTTAAAGGTGCCGCCGTTGATGGTAAGGGTACCCGCTGCTTTAACGGTCATGCCGCTGGTATAACTAACCTCTTCAAAGGTGCCATCTTCAATGGTGACCTCGCCGCCCGCAGCATCAACTCTGGCAGCTCCCTTAAAGGTGCCGCCGCTGATGACAGCCCCGGCTTCACAGATCACCTTGCCGTAGAAGGTGCCGCCGGAGATAGTGCCTGCGTTGGTCACGGTGTAGCCGTTATGGTATTCCGAGCCGATCCGCGCCTCCTGCAGGGTGGCATCGGGCTCGATCTTCACGTTCCATTTGATGCAATTATTGTAGCTGTCATAGCCGTAATTACGGAGGCAGAAGGTGCCGGTTTTCAGGGTAAGCGTATTGCTGGCCTCATCGTAGGACCAGCTGTCTTTGCTGCCGCTAAAGGGATCGCCGGAGGGCTTGCCGGACCAGTCGTCTGGAAAGATATCGGTGACATCGTCGTTTTCCTCTGCCAGTGCGGCGGCGCTGGCGGTGTCGGGCGGGGCGCTCTGGGCAAGGGCAGGCAGCGGCATCGCGGACAGTGCCATGCTCAGCGCCAGAACCATGCTGATGAGCCGTTTTTGCATAAGATCCTCTCCTTTTCAAGCGCCCTTCCAAGCCGGGCGCTTTTTGTTGTACCCAGTGTACCACGTTTTGCCCTCTTTGGACGGTTTTGGGCACGAATCGCCCCGCAAATGCGCTGAAACGACCCGGCGCGCCGGACGCACCCACAAAAAACAGAAAACCGCCCGGTTTGCGGTTACCGGACGGCTTTCTGCTCTATAGGAATTATGGGAATGGCATATTAGACAGAGCACTGCTCTGTGCCCGTAGTATACCACGAACGGCGGCAAAAGTGGAGCATTTCTGCGTGAATGGCCCCTGAAATGCATCGAATCGCCCTGAAAAGCCCTAAAAAAGCCCTTGCGCACCCCTTTGGGCACAAAAAAGGGACTGCCAAAAACAGCGTTCCCTTTTGAGAAAGGACGCTTTAAAATGCCCTCCGCTCTGCTCTGGGCATCTTCAGCGGAATATCATTTTTATATTTGCAGGTCTGGAAAATCTGCGGATTTTCCAGACCTGCCCTTTCACGAGAGGGAACGCAGCGAAAAACGTCAGCTGACGCAAAAAAGGGACTGCTGCACAGTGCTGTGCAGCAGTCCCTGCGGGGTTATAAGGGGTTACGGGGCAGCGGTTTTAGCCACGCTGCTGGTAAGCTTTCCAAGTGCGGATCACTTCCATGCGGCCTACGCGGCTGCCGGGCTTGAAGTTGCCGTCCTGTGCGGTCATCAGGCCGGTCTCCACGACCCAGCGGATGGCCTGCAGCTCTGCGGCATCTGCTGCCACATCGTTGAACAGTGCAGTGCTCTGGGTTGCGGGCTTGCCTGCGGCGGTCCACAGTGCAACTGCCAGCTGCTGACGGTTAGCGGGGATGGCCATACCCTCGGGCAGGACGCTCTTCAGGTAGGCTGTGGTGCCTGCGATATAGGCACCCACGCCAATGGCTGCGCCGCCCACAGCGGCTACTGCCACGATGACTGCGCCGCCGCCGTCATCGCTGGGTGCGGGAGTGGGATCCGGATCGGGAGTAGCAGGAACTTCAAACACAGCAGTCAGTTCCACATCATGGTCGGGCATGGTGAACTCCACCACGCGTGCGGTGCGCTGCTCCTCGGTCAACTCCAGACCGGTGCAGTTCCAGCTCTTGAACACTCTGGTCTCGGTGTCCTCGTCTGCGGTGGCCTTGAGCTCTGTACCCGCAGGCACAGCCTTCAGGTCGGCAACATCGCTGCCGTCCTTCAGGGTGATCTTTGCATAGGAGACAATAAGCTTATAGGTCTCGGGAGCGTTCTCGGTGTACTGTGCCTTCAGCGTGACGTTATTTGCGGGCATCGTGAAGGAGATGGTCGCCTTAGTGGTGTCCACATCAGCGGACAGACCGGTCACTTCCCAACCGGTGAAGGTGTAACCGTCCTTCTCAGGTGCAGTAACCGTGACGTCCTCATCAAAGACACGCTGTTCTGGCTTCCCGTCCACGGTCAGGGTGTAGGTGTTCTTCTCGTACTGCGGGGTCAGCGTAACGTTGTTTGCGGGCATCTTGAAGGCAATAGTTGCCTTGGTGGTGTCCACATCAGCAGGCAGACCAGTCACTTCCCAACCGGTGAAGGTGTAAC
>ERZ1034713.991-NODE-991-length-14016-cov-5.901440_pt1 | contig 14016 bp, 21 predicted proteins | sample MGYA00520692_ERZ1034713 | MGnify/ENA primary metagenome ERZ1034713 (study PRJEB33766, sample SAMN09781717) | gut metagenome | biome: gut microbiome | host: Homo sapiens | place: Madagascar | study: EMG produced TPA metagenomics assembly of the PRJNA485056 data set... | reverse complement strand
GCTGGACACAGCAACCCTTTATGGTCTCTAATACAAGCATCAATACATTCTTGAAAATTTTTTGTATCATTAATTACACCATTACCAACACAACCAAAAAGGTCTGGTGTGTAGTACGCGCTTAATAAATCAAGTTTGTTAGATAGTGATGCCACCTGTGCATTATAATTACCCGTATTTACCCAATAATTTGTATTATTAATTTCAATATTTGACGGCACAGGAATTTTACTTGTAAAGCTATTACCCATATATGTTACTACGCTCAATGGTTCATACTGTAAAGCCTTATCCCATTCGCCCATAATCTTAGGCACATACCTAGCACCCACGTACTGTCTATTAATTAATCCATCCATATTAATTTACCTCTCTTTCTAATAGCTTAACACTAAATGACCATAGTCATAGTTGCCAACACCAATATTATTTTCAATGTCTAATCCTGTTGTATTGAAAGTAATGCTCTCCCAATGTCTTGGTATTGTATAAATGATATAACCATCGTCACTAATCGCAACAAATATCATTGTAGCCAAGTATCGAGCAATAACACCCTCGGCATAACTTGTATCAAAGTTATCTATCCATTTTTGAATTATCTCTACTTCCTTTTTTAGCTTATTAATTTCATCATTCTGTAACTTGTCAGTTTCAATCAAATTGTTGATGTATGTTACCATCTTGCATAGAATTTCATAATAGCTTAAGCTGTCATCATATACCAAAGGCAAAACCTTGTAACACCAAAACCTAAAAAAATCTTTGTCACAATTGCTCATAATATTCACTCCTTTCTAGTAAATTGTAAAAAACAAATCTTTAAGCTCGTCAATAATCATCATGTCAATATTTAAAAATGTCTCTCTAAATTTTAACAACATATCTGATTGATTACCTTCATAACCTAAAATTTTGTCAACATAGCTGTCGCTTCTATTTCCTGTTCCTGTCTCACTATCAGTAGTTGTTCCACTTAGTGTACTACTAGTACTATCTGTACCAACATTATGTGTGGCGTTTGTCAAATAGTCGTTACTTTCAAGTCCATTAATACCCCCCTGTGGTGTGTCACTGTAATAGCTCCAAGTATCGGTACTTCCGTTAGCGTTAGTTTGACTACTGTTAGACCCATTTCTTTTAGTAGTTTTGCTTTCGCTTCCTGTGCCTTCATGCGTTACGCTTCTATCTACGCTAACTAAGGGTTGAATATTTAGTAATTCGCTCTGATAAAGCTGATTATAATAAGGCATAATGTTTTTCATCTTATCACTTAGAAACAATTTCCATCTAGCCACAGTTTCACAACAAATCTCTCGAGTATAGTAATGTCTTAAAATCTTTTTACAAAGCTCCGCTCTATATTTTTCATCAAAAATAGGAAAGTCGCTAAAAATCTTGCTCCAAGACTTATTCAGTACATCTTCAATGTCAGTAAATCCTGTCGACTCTGTTAAATTTGCACTTGTTTCACAAATAAATCTAACTTGTGTTGTATATTTACTCATTGTCATCCTCCTTCCTGTCATCATTCTGTTTGAATACATCACGGAAACGGCAGCTTATCTGAGTATCAAACATTCTGTTAATCTGCTCACAAGCCTGTTGCCGTGCAAATTCTCGCGAATATCTGTTAGCCAACACACCACCTTGAAGCCTTTGCACTTCATCCCTAATCATTCGCTCTTTTTTCTGAATGCTAATATTTGTTACGCCTAAGTAAGTTAGGGCTTCATTCCACAGATTAACTTTTAATTCATACAGCTTATCAGCAACAAAAGGAGCGCCTGTAGTGAATACACCAAAAGAGCTTCCGTCCCCATCCATAAAATCATTACTAGCAAAAATAACAGGCTGGTTTCCATCATAATCCATATAAGCATTTTTTAAAGATAACTGCTGCTGTTCACTTCCTTTAATTAAAATCGGTGTTCTTTGAGCCTTGCAGTTAATATCAATTGATGCATCAAGTTCAGCTAGTCTTTTAGCGTATATAGACATCTTATCTTTACAACACCAATGCGTCATATTATCCCATATAATCACACTGTCACTTCTACCGCATACTCGCTGATATCCATTAGAAGCATACGCGCGTCTATCTAAGGGAATGTTATAAACGTCTAACTGACCACCAAGGATAGCTCTTAAGCAAAGATTACCCATAACATCATCATCAAAATATAACATAGCTTTATCTTCATATAAGCCAACCTCAATAAATCTTGCGTCTACAGTACTAGGCAGTCCATTCCATTCAAACGAACTAATAGCGATTTCGGTGAATAAATCTAAATATTGGTCAAACGTGTATAGCTGATAAAAAACGCTGTCATCAAACCCCGTTCGCTCTTTCTGTCTCCGTGCTTTTCTTGCTTTACTCATTTTTCACCTCCTTAAACTGAGTTATCAAGTGAGTAATTACCCACTTCATCAGGATGTTTCCAAAATGTAATTCCGTTATTAAAGTAACTCTCAATTAATGCTATATCGTCACTAGGGGCACCACCTACGATTGTACAATCAACAGTTTTCGTGTAATTCCAGTGTGGTCTGCTTGAGACATTAGGTACTTTAGTTGTGTGACAGGCATATCCAAAGACATCAAAGTATTTATCAATAGCCTTAGCGTACTCAGCTGTAATTGATTTTCGCTGAGCTTCAAAACACACTTGACCTTTGCCAAAAAGTGCATTATTAGTAGCATAATTACCCTTAACATCGTTAGCAGAAATACTAGCAGTGTAAGCACTTGTTAATATATTTTGCACACTACCTAACGCTGAGTTACTTGACTGTCCAGTAACCATTCCTACAGCAGTTTGAACAGCCGATGGTATAGCGTTAATTGTAATTGGTACAGCATTTTGAGCAACCCACGCATTAAATGCGTCCACATTCCACGAACACAGAGGGAAACTGTCAAGTGTTATTGTTTCTGTCATGTCCATTCTTCCTGTACCACTTGTTTCTGTAGCCTTGTACCTATCGAGTCTCAAAACTTCCTGTACAGGCATAGTCATGTTACCTACTATGTTGTAATATGGTGTAAGATTTTCCGAAAATTCATATCGCTGAATTAACGTTTGTCCGCAGTTATTTCTTACCTCATTAAAATTGTAAGGATAGGTGTAAAGTTTATTGTTTCGTGGTGTGTAGCCGTTTATTGTGTCAGTATTACTAATTGGCTTGCCAGTAACATTTATCGGATTAGTATTTCCGGTAAAGGTTATATTAACCCCTGCATCAGTAACCTTAACAGGAAGTATATCTGTAGGGCATGTGTAAAGAGCTAATATATTATCAGGTGTAGTTAAATACTGATTTAAAAAATTAGTGAGATTATCACTACCAGTTTCTGTATTAGCAAAGGCTTTTATTTGATAACCACTATAAACACCATCGTATAAGTACCCTCCTGTTGTGGCAAGTAATACCATGGTACATGTACTTAAAGAACCCATACCAATTAACTGAGAGTCACCATTATACACATATTCACCACATTCAACGTTTTCGGGAAGGATATGCTCACCTATGTTATCACTTAGACTATGCTCTCGTTCAACAAAGCATTCTTTTCTTTCAATATCAAACCAGTAACTTTGTAGAACATCAATTTGAAAGCTTATCTCCGCTGTCACATTGTTAATATATTCAACCCCTGTCACAAAAGCATAAAACCAACGATTTCCAAAAGCTGTGTTTTGAAACATCATATAATTACAATCGTACAAGCTGTCTGCCGTTGCCTGCATCCTACATTTACCCTTGTTCACTCGATTATAAGTAACATTATCAAATTTTATTTTATACTTACTCAGAAAATAATCTGTCTGAGCTTTAAGATTTGAAAAATAAATAGTGTGTTTCTGCTGAGTGGAGAGAGGTACTCCACTCAGCATGTACACTTTACTATTAGGTACTATGTACATATGTCATCATCCTTTATTTAATACGACTGTATCGCCTACAGCACTAGCGCCAGTGATGTTTGTAGCTCCTGTGTATGTTGTTCCGTCTAAGTCTGCCACGAGTGTAATTTCTGTTGCTGATTTTGTTGATGGAATTACCACAGCACCATATTTCTGTACAGCAATTCCGTCTTTGGTGAGTGCTTCCGTCTGTACAAAATTGAGTGTATTAGGTGCAAGTGTTGCTGTATCGTCCTGTACGTTAAGTGTAAAGATTGTTCCAACCTCAGTTATATCCTTTCCTGTAATTTCAACAGTGATTTCTGTAGGCTGAGCAATTGTCGCGCCAGTGTCAACAAAAACAATAGCATTAGCGAACGGCGAATATGATACTGTTTTCCATACGTGAAGCCAATAATTCCAATATAAGCCACTGCCGACACGCGTCTCGTCAAACTCAAAAAGATTATCATAAATCTGAAACCATTCCTCATCAACAAGGACACTTTTTACGTTCTTCATTAATTCCAGCTCGGCCGCTGTTACTTCCTCAAGCCCTGTAGACTCCTCTCTGATAGCTTCAAACCTTTCATTGTCAAATGAGCTGAAATCATCAATAAGGTGAAGCTTTCCTATAAAATCTGCTTTATCCATATTAAAAGCACTAGCCAGTACTTTAACGTCAAATTTAGCGTTAAAATCGGCATCCATAAAAATACACTGTTTCTCAATCGGTGTATTATTCTGAACATGCGACTCGTTAAATCTGCCGGTCATATCAATAGGAAGTAAATTAGATTTTCCTCTAAAGGCTGTAGCAACACTATCCATATCGGTAGTATCAATAGGCTGTGGATATACTTTACCATGAGAAATTGCCTTGATAAGCAGATACTTAAAAAGAAGATACTCGTCATACTCAGCAGACTGATACACTTGGTCAATAATTGATGTAATAAGATTAGTTACGCCATCAGCAGATGTAAAAGCACGCTTTAAAGCCTGTTTCTCAATTGTAATTGGGTACATTACTCGCCAGTTAGTCAAATGAAAGACTGACTGGACATTAGGAAGAGTGCGCTTAAACTCTCTACTAGCACCCTTTTCAGCATCATATTTTACAGCTTTGATAATACCGACAAAGATGTCCTCTACAGTCTCACCAAACTCAAGATAGCCCTTCTTAAGATGCTTATATGGATTGTTGAAAGTTGCACTCTGCACACGAACCAAAGCAATTCTATTAACTAAAGCGTTGATAAATTCATTAGCATGTGTGGGATTTCCGAAAAGTATTTCTCCAACTTTCGGGATATCCTGCTCCTTCTCTATATTAGGGATATCTTTCTGATATGCATAAGACGCGTTATTCCTAATGACATTAAGAATGTCAATCGAGCGTGCATCAAGTTTTGTTTTAGCAATTATTCTAGCCATTAATTCTCCTCCTTTTCAAATAAATCTTCGTAGGAAGTATAATCTTTCTCCTCTTCTTCATCTTCATTCGGAGTCTCAAATTCCTCTTCCTTCTTGTCGTAAAAACGTGAAATATATTTATCTCTCCACATTTTGTCATTTTCATCATATTTCTGTTTCCATTCATCAGCATCAGTTGAGTCGAATGAGTCTGAAATATCTTCGATAATTTCAATTGTTTCATCGTCCGTCCTGTCGCCAACATATTCTCTTACTTTTTCAAGCAACTTTTCTTTAGATAATTTTGCCATTATCATATCTCCTTTCTTAAAATCGTCTGTGTAACATCATGTAAATAGGTAAGTGACTCCTTGTTGTAGGTGTAGGAGGTGTAGGAGGTGTAGGAGGTATGGGGGAGCCACTCAAATATTCATACCAGTTTTTTCCGTTTTGTATTCTTTCATCGAGTGCCACAACACCCGCCCTCTCTCTTTCAAAACAGTACGCTTTCACTGCTTCTTCAACATCTGTAAGCTGAGAAAATTGCAAGCCTGAGTATGGGTAACTTTTAGTTGGTTTCCACTGGCCGCCATATCCTTCAAGTACTTCGGCATTAATGAGCTGACATTGAAGGTTGCCATCTTTCCAGTCCTTACCTTGTGCATTTGCGTAATCAGTAAGATTTCTCGAAGGTGTCCACTGAATGAGACCCCATCCACTAGATATACTTACTGTTTCTTTTAATGCAGGATTTAAAGTACTTTCTCTTTGAACGTTTCCAAGCATGCCACAAATACTTTCAAGTGTGTATTTTCCTGTGAAGTATGCATTAAATTCTAAAGCGTTATTTTCCATCTGCGCTTGTGTCAAATATTTTCGAGTACCCTCAATTGCAATCCATGCCACTATATTACCTCACTAAGTAGTGTTTTCCATGTGTTGTTACCACATTCACCATCCTGTATCAAATTATGGTCTTTTTGAAAATTAATACAAGCAGACACACAGCCTTTACCATATGTCGTATCAATCGAGCCTGTATAATACCCAAGTTTTGCCATCAGTATTTCAAACACTGTAACATCGCTATTTTTAGCTCCTCTTTTTAATAAAGACATAGCTGATAACTTCTCCTTTTTAAAATCAACAATTCTTTTAACAAGCACTAAGTCGTTTCGGTGAGAAATATTAGTAATTGAAACACCCTTACCTTTGTTTGTTTTTGTGTTTTTACTGTTTCCTATCGATTCAATCATTTGTGTGCCATTAATAGCAATTGCTATGTGAGTAATTCTCTTGGTTGATTTACCGAAATAAAGTAAATCAGCACTTTGAATATTTGTTACTTTTTTGCCTAATGCTGAGTAGCCTTGTGCTGTAGTTCTTGGTACTTTCATGCCGCACTTATTCAGCACAGAAAATACAAACCCACTGCAATCATATCCGCCCTCGGCTTCGGACTCTCCACCCCAGACATAAGGTTTGCCTAAATATGTTCTTGCCGTTCTTACAATATCGTTACTTGTCATTTTTCCCTAACCTCACTATCAAGCTTGTCACAAAGTTTTTGAAGCACAAGTGTGTTATTGTTAAGCGCTTCAGCGAATTTGTCCGTTTCTTCCTTATGTGCATCGTTAATTTTATTAATGTAATAACACATAATTAAACACATTCCTATGGGAAACCCAAGTGTAGAAACTAATGTTGATATATCATTAATCATGTTGATAACCTCCTTTCTTTTTTCTTATTATATCATATTATCCACAATTTATCAACAATAATTTGACAAATTGTGGATAATTTGTTATAATTAAAGAAAGAAGGTGGATAAATGAGCGAAGTAAAATATTATGATGGTACTAAACTTTTAAGCATGAAAGATATTAATGGTAATGTACCCGAAATTTATATATCAACATCAAATAGAAGTGCAGGAAAAACAACATATTTTAATAGATACCTAATTAATCGTTTTTTAAAGTATGGCGAGAAATTTTGTTTGATGTACAGATTTCAAGATGAATTAAAAGACTCAGCAGATAAATTTTTTAAAGATATACATAATCTTTTTTTCTCAGCCTATGCAATGAAGTCCGTACAAATCGGTAATAGTAAAATGTACGAACTATTTTTGTGTAGTGCCTATGATGAAGAGGACGAGGGAAAATCATGTGGTTACGCTGTGGCGCTCAACTGTGCAGACAAAGTAAAAAAATATTCCCATTATCTGAGCGATGTAACAAGAATACTTCTTGATGAATTTCAGTCCGAAACTAACCGTTATTGTCCTGATGAAGTCAGTAAATTTATAAGTATTCATACTTCAATTGCAAGGGGTAATAATAGCCAAGTTAGATACGTTCCTGTTATAATGATTTCAAACGCTGTAACACTTCTTAATCCGTATTACACAGCGTTAGATATCACTGATAGACTGACCTCTGACGTTAAATTTTTACGTGGGGATGGGTTTGTACTTGAACAAGGGTACAATGAAAGCGCATCTAAGTTACAAGAAAGCTCACTTTTTAACAAGGCATTTAACAAGTCTAATTATGTTGCCTACGCATCACAGAATGTTTACCTCAACGATAATCATGCTTTCATTGAAAAATTGAAGGGTCAGAGTCGCTATCTGTGTACACTTAAATATAAGGGTGAAGAATATGCCGTCAAAATGTTTGAGCAAGAAAGCATAGTTTATTGTGACAAAAAGGTTGACCCCGATTTTAAACAAAGGATTTCAGTTACGACAGATGACCACAATATCAATTTTGTAATGCTCAAAAATAATTCGTGGTTAATTGACTATATGAGATACTTCTTTGATAGAGGTTGTTTTAGATTTTATTCACTTGATTGTAAAGAGTGTATTCTCAAAACCTTAGCTTATTATTAATGGTATCTGCGTTAGTTATTTTTGTAAGACAGGTCTGAAAGGCTCTTTGAAATATAAGACATGCCTGTGTAGTTGGGTGTATGCCTACCCATGCATTAAGAATTAACGTTATAGATATATTAAAGAGACAGAAATTATTCTGTCTCTTTTGTTATGTTTCACGTTGCCATGCATTTCTACATTGATACATTTTATCTCATTTTATAGGTTGTCTCCCGTAATACTATCCCACCTCTTATTCTCACAGGTCGTAGTTTTCCATATACTTGCAGACCTACTTTAAAATCAGCTAGCGTTCTCTTTGTTTTTAAAAAGTCCTGTTGAATTTTAGGGTATTTCTCTAGTTCTTCATCTGTCACCCCCTCCATTGATTTAAGAAACAAGTCCTTGCACCTGTCGGGCATACCCGCACATTTTACATTATAGTATGGGTCATCAATTGGCTCTTCATCCTCGTGTGTAACATGTTCAATATAGGTTTTCTGTCGAACAAAAATAGCCTCATCCCAAAAACTCTCTAGTTTCCAACAGCAAAAATTAGATGGGTGAATTTTAATGCCCTTAATATTTGCCTTTGTAGTACAACAATGAATGCTGTCGGTATCGGCATACACAAAGTATTTATAATTTTGCTGTGCTGAGCGTATAGTAAAATTTCTTGCGTAACTTGTTATGGCTGAACCAATCGGAATGTACATTACTTTCTTTTCGTGTTCTTCAAATGTTGTAAAACCTAGTGAGCCATCGTCCTTCTCTCTTACTACTTTGAAAGATGAAATATCTGAACTGCTGAGTTTACCATATAAGTTGTTTAAAAAGAGTTTTGCTAGTGTTCGTCTTGCCCCTGTGCTATTTTGTTTAATTTTCTTGTACTTGTCAATATAGTCGTCAAAAATTCCTGTTATAGTTCTAAAATAACAGCCATCCAATAACACAAAATCTACAAGGTCGTAATGCTCCTGTAATAGTTCAAAATCAGTTTGAGTAAGCACCATTTCAACAATAGCTTTCTTAATATTTCCGTCAAAATCTTTGTAACATGTGGACGTGTTTCCTGTATCTTTATCAACTATGTCTGACGTTTCCAACATTTCATTAGCTCTATAGAAAAAACTACCTTTAATCTGTATAAATGGTAGTTTATTTGGCTTCAAATAAAAGCGTGTTCGGATTCGAACAAAATAATAATATTGTTCACTAAGACATTTTGGTGGTATTTTATCTTTGAAAAAAACTGGTTTTCCATAAGGGTAATAATTTCCACTTTCTGAGTGCATCATAGAAGGGTAAAGACTATTTACATCTGCTGTCACTCCTTTAGTATATATTTTATTTTCACATCCCTTCTTTAAATAACACCAACCTCCACGGTATGAATGTCTTATATATTCATCCGCATTTGAATATCTAAATTCATGTGGATTTAATTTATATTGAGTTAAATCAGGGAAAAAAGCTTGATAGTCTTGTTTATCTATTGTGCTTTTAAATTCACTAAGACAACATGAACCTATTGTAAGCTTTAAATGCCCCTCCGATTGCATTATTTCCAAGGCTTCTTTAACTACTAAAACATCATTAGCTATATAGTGTTTTTCTTCATCTGTAATAGTACATCCCGCATACCTCAACCCTACATACTCCATGTCAAGTTTTCTGTGCTTTGTTGCATAGCTTTTACCAATCTGTTTAACTGAAAATGGCAACAATTTTAAACTGTCCCTTATCTCAATTAACGCGTAAGGTGTCTTGATAAGTATGCTGTACCACTGCCCCCTGTCTGAAATTGAATAAACGAACGACTTAGGTGTTAAATCTTTTTCTTTCAAAAAATGTACATCGTTTTCGTTATTTGGGTTTACATAAAGTTTCTGCTCATACTTCAAATCTGCTAATAAGAATGAGAGCCAAAATGACCCATCAAATTTCAAGTTATGATAATAAATACATATATTCTGCTTTAAGCTGTAAAGATATTCATATGTCTCGCGTATAGAATGATGAATTTTAACATCCTCAGTGCCTAGCTCTACTAAGGCCGACGCCCACACCTCTGTGAATGTCTGTCCCTCATAGACGGTGGTTTCAAAATCACCCACCATATATATCTTATGCTTTTTCATATTTCTTCCCACGTTTCATCATTACCTAATGCTTTATCAATTTCTGCCTGTTCTGCATCACTGGGTATATTGCCACTTATTATCGTATATAAATGCTCAACGGCTGTTCTTGATACAGCACTGTCAGGGTGGTATTTAATTATGACTTCACAAGTTGATAAAAAATCCTCACTTGCCTGTGATATGGAATACAGAACAACGTCTGCGCCATACTGTTCAATTTGTGAGTTTAAAAGATTGTTTAACAAGTCTGCTGACTGGGATTGTTGTACACCCACATTTGCTATCATGGATTGCACTTTGTCCCATACTAATTTTGAAGCATGAAACATTTGTTGCCATTCTTTGTTAGACTTAATTCGATTATAGTCCGATTGGTCTTTTTTCATTCTCCTAGTTTCCCACGCTTTGCGTTCAGCTTCTTTTCTAATTTCTCTTTTTCTCTGTTGAACTGTAATTGGCTGTCCTGTTACTGCGCTAATAGCATAAGCTTTCTTATAAAGCTGTGCAGGTCTAATCTTTGAGAGCCTTCTTACTGAACCACTTGTAATAGTTTTTGGTTTTGACGGAATAAGGTTTGGTTCAAATACATAGCCCCTCTTCTCAGCGTTTCTAATAAATCGCTTAATTCTGTTTCGCTCTTTATTATATTCTTTTAGTAGCTGTGCCTTCTTAGTTGTCTTAGTTGTCTTAGTTGTCTTACTCATTCACTTTATTCCTCCCACCCTATCATAAATTAATGTGGGAGGGAAATTTATCTCCCTCCCTCACTATCAGTCACACCTCTATACATATTTAGGTGTTTCTATTTGTGACATTGGACCAATAATATAAATTCTTTTCATATTGTATTCTCTACCTTACCTAAATTATCATCAGCTGATAAAATTTTCTGCCACTATTGGATGTATTCTCACACACCTCTATAAGGGCATGCCCATCTTCTGATATGATGTCCTCAAGCATATCTAACGTTTCATTAACAGTCTTAGAAATGCTTGTATAAACTGCTCCGTCTTTATCAACAAGCACTGATACTGCTACAGGGTTGCCGTCCTTGTCAGTATCAGCATATTCGCCGACGTTAACAACGTCAATCTGTAATCCTTTCTCGATTTTCTGTGATGACGCCTTTGCATTAAATAATTCTTTCTTTGATAACATGATAATATCCTCCTAATTTCTTACTGTGCTGTGTCTGCTTTGTCCTTTGTGGTTGTTTCGTCTAGTGCTACCGGTTTGTCTGTTACTTCCTCTGCTTCTTCAATGAACTTACTGAGTGGCATGGTGTATGTCTTAGTGACTGCTGTCTTGTCTGTGATTGCTGAGATTTTAAACGTATCTGTCTCATACATTTTACGAATGTAATTAAAGAGTTTCGCTTCATCCTTCGGTGCTTCACTCTCATAGACCGGATAAGTTTTGTTCATAGGCTCACATGAAACAATGTCTATGCCTAATACTGTGATGTTTAGTGTGCTGATGGTTCTTGTTACGCTTGGTTTTCTCATTTTGTTTCCTCCTTATTCTTTGTAATGAGTTTTGCTTTGTAACTTATTGTAACTTGTTGTAACATGCACCATTGGTGCAAATGCTAGTGAGTGTAATTGCAACACTCATTCAGCTTGATTACTGACTAGCAGATAATTAATAAAGCTCGATATAAAAAATACCATCTTTACATTTAAACTTTTTAACTGGACTACTTAAATAATACGGTAATTCAGTGGTTTTTAAAAGTTTTCCGTTTCTATATACTTTTATTTCATAACAAGGTAATATGCACAGTAATTCTAACACATCACTCATGGTTGCTAAACAGCTGTCAATATATCGACTAATCATCATTATTGTCACCATAATAAACGTCACTATAACTAATACTTCATATATATTCATTTTGTTAATCCTCCACTGTAATAAAAAATTCATTTCTAATAACACCTATTAATTTAATCGTTCGTTCGAGTAAATCAGGTGTAATATAAATAGCTTTGCCTTCATAGAGCCAGTGCATGTTGTGTGCTACAATGTTTAAATAATCGCTACTATTAATCACTGCCAGAAATTCTTTAATCTTCATTTAACTTATCCCTCCATTCTTTTACTTCATCAATTACGATTTCTGCTAATGCTGTAGCCGTGAGATTGGACTCAAGTAATCCAAAAGGTGCTTTAAATATGTGCTTATATCCATCAGCATATATATATAAGATTGTTGACGATATTGACGGTTCAATATACGTTTCAACTCTACATTCATTAAACTCCGGTGATGATTGTATTAGCGTTTTAACTACTTCTAGGTATTGAGCGTTCATTACTTACCTTCCCTTCTATCCTCATGTATAATTCTTTTTAAAGTTAATAAGAATAAAACTACCTTGGCAATCGTTAGCGCTGAATACATATTGTTTATTATACAGTCAAAATATCTGTGTGGCACGTGTTTAAATTCGCCTTCCCACTCAAGTATACCACATGCATTATATAATGATACATATTGACTAGTTAATAAATCTTTTATTATCATGATAACTCCTTTCCTTTATCTTTAAATTGTTATTACAAGACCACTGTCGTCATAGTCAAGTGGTTCAGTATAAATACCCTTCACCTCACATTCACAATATCTTAATGGGATATTTTTTCCATCACCCATCCAAGAATTTAAACAGTCTTTCTTGTCTATTATTGACACATTATCGTTTAATTGAATAAGTTTGAATATTTCTTTAACTGTCATGTTACTAGCCTCCTTATTTCCTTGTTTCTATATACATTATATCAGTTTAAAAATAAAATTGGTGTATAATCTTTTAATATAATGTGAACATTTTGTGAACATTATAATCCTGTTCTTACTAACTTTACTAAATAAAGTACATGCTCGTACCTCAAAAGGTTCAATATATGCATCAACTCTACACATCATAAAATAGTGAGTTGCCTCAACTAGCTCCTTTACTTGTTTTAATTTATTCAAAAAATTTCTTCATCCTTTCTTCACATTTAATATATAAAATACCTTGTAAAGCCTGTGCTTGCACTGATGTAACTACATAATCTGATACATAAGATTTTTGCATTAAATCTTCTTTAATTGCTGTCTCTTGTATCTGTGGCTTATCCCTTCGGTAATAGGTTACTTCGATGAGCTGGTATCTAGGAATCAGATACAAGAGGGTTTTTAATTTTATCATAATACCTCCTTACTGATTCTACCCAAAGCTTTTCTAATTTTTTCGGTTGAAACTTTTCTGTACACTCTAAGCCATAGTGCATACACAAGGTTAAAAGTCATTTCATCTTTTTTCTCGTACATAACAGTCACAAAATACTCAGCGCCTGTGTCATTGATAGCCTCTATTTCCTTTTCACTAGCTAACGAAAAGGTATGTGATACATCATACTCAGTAAGCATCTGATTCAACTTTTCTAACATCTCCATAGTGCAATTCTCAAGACCTTCACTGTTCTTAATGTTTAAATACGCATCATAAATCTTTAACATAATTGTTACCTCCACTTATCTTTCAGTTTATATCTCGTTTCTATGGTTTTATTATATCACAAAACTTAATTCAATGGTGTACAGTATCTGAATATTTTGTTAACAAATTGTGAATATTTAACTCAATACACTACATAAATGTACTAG
>ERZ1034713.989-NODE-989-length-14037-cov-7.960878_pt1 | contig 14037 bp, 8 predicted proteins | sample MGYA00520692_ERZ1034713 | MGnify/ENA primary metagenome ERZ1034713 (study PRJEB33766, sample SAMN09781717) | gut metagenome | biome: gut microbiome | host: Homo sapiens | place: Madagascar | study: EMG produced TPA metagenomics assembly of the PRJNA485056 data set... | reverse complement strand
CAGACAACAATCATCTACGTTACACATGACCAGACAGAGGCTATGACACTTGGTACAAGAATCGTAGTTCTTAAGGATGGTATTATTCAGCAGGTAGATACACCTCAGAACCTTTACAATACACCTAACAACATTTTCGTTGCTGGATTCATCGGATCACCTCAGATGAACCTTATCGACGCAGAAGTTAAGGCTAATGGTTCACAGGTTGACCTTGTTCTTTCTGACACAGTTACAATTACACTTCCAGCTGAGAAGAGCAAGAAGCTTATCGATGGAAACTATGTTGGCAAGACAGTTGTAGTTGGTATCCGTCCAGAGGATGTTAAGGATGATGCAGAATTCATCGCTAAGAATGCAGATTCTAAGTTCACAGCTACAGTTAAGGTTTATGAGTTACTTGGTGCAGAAGTTAACCTTCACTATGAAATCGGTGATGTAACATGCACAGCTAAGGTAAATCCTCGTACAACAGCTAGACCAGGTGATGAAGTAACATTTGCTATGGATGTTGAGAGACTTCATGTATTTGATAAGGAAACAGAAATCGTTATCACACACTAATTATTAAATTAATCTTAATTATTAAGAGGAAATGCAATAAATTTGCATTTCCTCTTTTTTTTTTTGCGATTTTGCTTTACAATAAGATAGAATATGTACGAATAAAGAGTAAGTGATAGATAGAAAGGGATAATAATGATATCTAATAGAATTTTACAGACAACTGTAGATGGACTTAAGGCTATTTCACGAGTGGATTTGTGCATTGTGGATGCAGATAAGAATGTTGCAGCCAAGACTTTTGATAATGTTTCAGAATGCCTTGCAGATGCGATTAATTTTATTGATTCGCCAGCAGAGAGTCAGGCAGTTAACGGATTTCAGTTTTTTAAGGTTGAAGATGATGGAAATCTTGAATATATAATTATGGCAAGAGGAACTAGCGATGATGTATATATGGTTGGAAAGCTTGCAGCTTTCCAGATACAGAATCTTTTAGTTGCATATAAAGAAAGATTTGATAAGGATAACTTTATTAAGAATCTTCTTCTTGATAATCTCCTTCGTGTAGATATGTATACAAGAGCAGAAAAGCTGCATATTGAGACTGATGTCAAGAGAGTTGTATATATTATCGAGACTAAGCATGAGAAGGATACTAATGCTTTAGAGACAGTAAGAACTCTTTTTGCTAATAAGACAAGAGACTTTATTACAGCAGTTGACGAGAAGAGTATAATTCTTGTTAAGGAAGTTAAAGGCAATGAGTCTTATGAAGAGCTGGACAAGACAGCCGATGTGATAATTGATATGTTAAATACAGAAGCCATGAGTGCTGCACATGTTGCTTATGGTACAATTGTCAATGACATAAGAGAGGTTTCAAGATCTTACAAGGAAGCTAAGATGGCACTTGATGTAGGAAAGATTTTCTACAGCAACAAGAATGTTGTTGCTTATAACAGATTAGGAATTGGCCGTCTTATATACCAGCTTCCTATACCTTTATGCCAGATGTTTATTAAGGAAATATTTGAAGGAAAAGCTCCTGATGATTTTGATGATGAAACATTATCAACAATCAACAAGTTCTTTGAGAACAGTCTTAATGTTTCAGAGACATCAAGACAGCTTTATATCCATAGAAATACACTTGTTTACAGACTTGATAAGATACAGAAGACAACAGGACTTGACCTGAGAGTTTTTGATGATGCCATAACATTTAAAATTGCGCTTATGGTTGTTAAGTATATGAAGTATATGGAAAGTAAGGATACATTTTAGTAGTTTTGGAGGAAATGATAAATGATAATCATGGAAGATGTTACGAAGACATATTCCACTGGTGTTGCTGCGCTTAATGGAATTAATCTTCATATCCAGAAGGGTGAATTTGTTTTTATAGTTGGTAAGAGTGGTTCTGGTAAATCTACTCTTATTAAGCTGTTGCTTAAAGAATTAGATCCTACATCTGGAAAGATATATGTTAATAAGAAGTATCTTAATAAGATAACTAGAAAGAAGCTTCCTTATCTTAGAAGAGATATTGGCGTTGTATTTCAGGATTTCCGTCTGTTACCAGACAGAAATGTATATGAGAATATTGCATTTGCACAGAAAGTAGTAGAAGCTCCTAACAGAAAGATTAAGTCAAGGGTACTTGCAATGCTTTCTATGGTTGGACTTCTTGATAAATATAAGGCTTTTCCAAATGAGTTGTCAGGTGGAGAACAGCAGAGAATCGCGATAGCAAGAGCGCTGGTTAACAAGCCGGCTATATTGTTATGTGATGAGCCGACAGGTAACCTTGATCCTGCTAATTCTAATGAAATCATGAAGATTCTTAATCAGGTTAATAAGCAGGGAACAACAGTACTTGTAGTTACCCATAATATGGAGATAGTTCAGCAGATGAAGAAGAGAACTATTACTATGAGTGAAGGAAAGATTATCAGCGATCAGGAAAAGGGTGGTTATTTCTATGAAGATTAGGTCATTAGCATATCATATTAAAGATGGATTTAAGAATATCCATCGTAATAAGATGTTCTCACTGGCATCAATAGCGACAATTACAGCATGTATATTCCTTTTTGGAGTATTCTATTCTATAGTAGTTAATTTTCAGTATATGATTAAGAAGGCTGAAACAGAAGTCTGTGTAACAGTTTTCTTTGATGAAGATCTTAGTGAGACGGATATTAAGAAACTTGGAGATGAGATAAGCAAGCGTGAAGAGGTTTCAAGAGTTAAATATGTTTCTGCTGAGGAGGCGTGGGAGAGCTTTAAAGGCGAGTATTTTGCAGCATATCCTGAACTTGCAGAAGGATTTAAGGACGATAATCCTTTAGCTAATTCTTCTTCTTATGAAGTGTATCTTAAGGATGCAAGCAATCAGGGAACACTTGTTAAGTATCTTGAGAACAGAGACGGAATCAGACAGGTTAACCGTTCTGAGGTAACAGCAAGTGGACTTGCAAGTGCTGCAAGACTTGTAAGTTATGTAGCAGTAGCTGTTATTGTGGTTCTTTTAGCAGTATCTATTTTCCTTATAACTAATACAATTGTTATTGGTATTACAGTACGTAAGGAAGAAATTTCAATTATGAAATACATTGGAGCAACAGATGCATTTGTTAATGCACCATTCTTCGTAGAAGGTATTGTTATCGGACTTATAGGAGCTATTATTCCGATAGCAATATTAAGATATATATATAGCGGAGTTGTTAATTTTGTTCTTGGAAAATTCTCTGTTTTACAGAATATTCTGGCATTTATGCCAGCATCAGAGGTATTCAATGTACTTATTCCGGTAGCTGTTATTCTTGGAATTGGTATAGGTCTTATAGGAAGTTTCTTCGCTGTAAGAAAGCACGCCGATGTATAGTTTCGGATAATTTTGGGGGCTTTTGCAATCGGATGCAGAAGTCCCTTTTTGCATTATTGATATGGATAAATGTTCCATCTGATTCAATATAAGATAAGGTAAAGGAGTAGCTGTATGAAGAAAGCACTGTTTGGTAAAAATTTAATAAAAAAAATAACAGCAGCATTCATGGTTGTTATACTGCTTATACCGTATTGTTCTGCGATAGTTACATTGGGTGACAATAAGTCAGATTTACAGGATGCCCAGAATCAGCAGAATAATATTCAGAACAAGAAAAAAGAAACTGAAGATAAGATTGCAAAATTAAAAAAAGAGAGTACAGACCTTAATTCTCTTATTCAGGGACTGGATGCACAGATGGGTGAATTATCAGCATCTTTAGATGATATTAATACCCAGATTGAGCAGCTTGAGGCTGAAATTGAAGAAACAGAGGCACAGCTTGAGCAGGCTGAAATTGATAAGGAAAGCCAGTATCAGGCGATGAAATTAAGGATTCAGTTTATGTATGAACATAATGATTATACTTATATTGAAGTACTTCTTACATCACAGAGCATGGCTGATATGCTCAATAAATTCGAATATATTAATAAGATATCTGAGTATGACAGACAGATGCTTGAAGAGTATCAGTCAACGATAAATATGATATCTTCTTCTAAGGTAAAACTTGAAGAAGACAGGGAAAACCTGACAGAAAATCAGGAATCTCTGCAGGCACAGCTTGATGCACTTGAGGTTGTACAGAATGAAAAGACATCCCAGTTGAATGCATTGAAAAAGAACACCTCGGATCAGGAAGCATATAAGAAACAGCTTGAGGCTGATGAGAAGAAGCTTGAATCTGAAATTGCTTCTATTACAGCCAAGATTAAGGCAGAAGAGGAGAGTGGAGTTACTCCTACAAACAGATATGATGGTGGTAAATTCAAGTGGCCTACAACAAGTACACGAATAACATCTCCTTATGGTGATACATCAGACAGAACATCACCGCATAAGGGGGTTGATATAGGTGCAGTTAAGGCAGGTGTTTCCGGAGATCCGGTATATGCTGCTTATGATGGCAAAGTTGTAATCGCACATAGACAGAGTGAATATTATTCAACAGCAGGTAATTATGTAATGATTTATCATGGTAATGGACTTTATACAAGATATCTTCATCTTGACAGTCTGAGTGTATCCGTTGGACAGCAGGTTACTAAAGGACAGAAGCTGGGAGTTATGGGTAATACAGGTAACTCATTTGGCGCACATCTGCATTTTGATGTAATGCTGAATGGTTCATATGTAAATCCAATGACATATTTTAACTAAAGATACTTACAAATATATAGCTTAATTGGAGGACTCAATGGATTATGATAATAACAGACCTTTTTCTTCGGAAGGGGCAGTACAGGAGCACAAGAAAAAAAGTAATTTAGGCAAAGGTATTGTTATTGGAATTGTTGCAACAATACTTGTAATGGTACTGGTTATGTCCAGTGTGTTTATGGCATTTTTAAGAAAAGGCTATCTTCATATTGGTACAAATGGACAGATATATGTTCAGGATGTCGGAACGAATGACGATGATGGCATTGGAACAAAAGTTGAGAGTAAGTTAAATGCGTTGGATTCGCTGCTTGGAGATGGCTTTTATTTTGATGATGTAGATGATGAAAAGGCTGCCGACAACATTTTTAAGGCTTATCTGGCTGCATATGGCGATAAATACACTGTTTATTACACACCTGAAGAATATAAGTCAATGATGGAGTCGACAACAGGTTCTTTCTATGGCATAGGTGCTGTGTGCCAGAAAGCTGACGATGGTGCAATTCTTATTTCAGAAGCATATGAATATGCACCTGCATATAAGGCCGGCATAAGAAATGGTGATAAAGTCATAGAGGTTAATGGCGAGGATATCACAGGCATGGATCTGTCAGTTGCAGTAGCACTTATTAAAGGTGAGAAGGGAACGGATGTTAATCTTACTATTATGAGAAATGGTGAGAAAATGAATTTCACAGTTACAAGAGACAAGATTGATATTAAAACAGTTTCTTCAGAGGTGCTTGATAATAATATAGGATATATCTACATTTCACAGTTTGATGATGTGACTACAGACCAGTTTAAGGAAGCTGTTAATGACCTTCAGAATCAGGGAGTTGCAGGTCTTGTAATCGATATAAGGAATAATCCTGGTGGAGTTCTTAAGACGGTTGTTGATATGCTTGACTATATTCTTCCTAACGGACTGATTGTGTATACAGAGACTAAGGATGGAACAAGACAGGAATATTCAGGTTCAGATAATCATGAGCTTAACTTGCCAATGGCGGTTTTAGTAAATGGCAACAGTGCAAGTGCATCTGAGATATTTGCTGGTGCAATGCAGGATTATGATAAGGCACAGATAATTGGAACACAGACATTTGGTAAGGGCATTGTGCAGACAATCCGTCCGCTTACAGATGGAAGTGCGGTTAAGTATACAATTGCCAAATATTTTACTCCTAAGGGACAGGATATTCACGGCAAGGGAGTGACACCTGACAGTATTGTGGAGCTTCCGGATGATGCGACTGAAGATGTGCAGTTAAAGGCAGCAGTTGATTATTTCAATGGAAAAATGAGTGTCAACGCGGCAGAATAACGAATATAGAGGTATGGAATAAAGTACAGGGCAAATCGAATGTTTGTTCTGTACTTTTTAACTGTTATATTGTATAATGAGAAAAATGCATTTCAATAAGGAGGTAAATCCCTCTGCTCACCAGAGGGTTCGCATTTTCTTTCAGAAAACAAGGAGGGATTATGGACAGATTTGTATTACATTCGGATTTTAAGCCGATGGGCGACCAGCCACAGGCTATTGAAGCACTTACAAAGGGCTTTGAGGAAGGCAATCAGTTTGAGACTCTTGTTGGTGTAACCGGTTCTGGTAAAACATTTACAATGGCGAACATTATACAGAATGTTCAGAAACCTACACTTATTATAAGCCATAATAAGACACTGGCGGCACAGTTGTATGGGGAGATGAAGGAGTTCTTTCCAGAGAATGCGGTTGAGTACTTTGTCTCCTATTATGATTATTACCAGCCGGAGGCCTATGTACCTCAGAGTGATACTTATATTGCGAAGGATTCATCTATTAATGATGAGATTGATAAATTAAGACATTCGGCAACAGCGGCGCTTTCCGAGAGAAATGATGTTATTATCGTAGCTTCAGTTTCATGTATATATGGATTAGGTGCGCCGGTTGATTATAAGAACATGGTTATTTCGCTTCGTCCGGGAATGGAGAAGGACAGGGATGATTGCATAAGAAAGCTTATTGATATCCAGTATGTAAGGAACGACCAGGATTTTAAGCGAGGAACTTTCAGGGTAAGAGGCGATGTTGTTGAAGTGTATCCTTCTTCTTCATCAGGTGACGCCATAAGAGTTGAATTCTTTGGTGATGAAGTGGACAGAATAAGTGAGATAGATTCCCTTACAGGCGAGGTTAAAGGCATTCTTGAACATATTGCGATATTCCCTAATTCTCATTATGTTGTTGAGAAGGAGAAGATGGACGCTGCGATTGAGAATATCAAGGCAGAGCTTGCCGAGAGAGTGAAGTATTTCAAGAGTGAGGATAAGCTTCTAGAGGCACAGAGAATTGAGGAGAGAACGAATTTTGATATAGAGATGATGCAGGAGACAGGCTTCTGCTCAGGAATAGAGAATTATTCAAGACATCTGGCAGGACTTCCAGCAGGGTGTCCTCCGTATACTCTGATGGATTATTTTCCAGATGATTTTCTTATTATTGTGGATGAGTCGCATATCACTATTCCGCAGATACGAGGCATGTATGCAGGCGACCAGTCAAGAAAGACTACGCTTGTAGATTATGGCTTCAGACTGCCATCTGCGAAGGACAACAGACCGCTCAATTTCAGCGAGTTTGAGAGCAAGATTTCACAGATGCTTTTCGTGTCAGCAACACCAAGCACTTACGAGGCAGAGCATGAGCTTATGAGAACCGAGCAGGTTATCAGACCTACCGGACTTCTTGACCCGGAGATAACTGTTAAGCCGATTGAAGGCCAGATTGATGACCTTATATCAGAGATTAATAAGGAAACTGCCAAGAAGAACAAGGTGCTTGTCACTACACTTACCAAGAGAATGGCGGAGGACCTTACTGATTATCTTAAAGAGGCAGGAATCAGGGTTAAGTATCTTCATGCAGATATTGATACGCTTGAGCGTCAGAAGATTATAAGAGATATGCGTCTTGATGGCTTTGATGTTCTTGTTGGAATCAACCTGCTGCGAGAAGGTCTTGATATTCCTGAAATCAGCCTTGTTGCAATACTTGATGCTGATAAGGAAGGCTTCTTAAGAACAGAGACATCGCTTATACAGACGATTGGTCGAGCTGCGAGAAATGCAGAGGGACATGTTATCATGTATGCAGACAAGATTACTGAATCTATGGAAAAGGCTATTTCAGAGACAGAACGAAGAAGAAAGATTCAGCAGGAGTATAATGATGAGCATGGAATTACTCCACAGACAATCAAGAAGGCAGTAAGAGATCTGATAAGCATAAGCAAGGCAGCGGAGCCGGGTGACGCTTCCGGAAAGCTTAAAGTTGATTATGAATCTATGAGCATTAAGGAGCTTGAGAAGGTTAAGACGCAGGTTGAGAAGAACATGCGTAAGGCAGCAGCAGAGCTTAACTTTGAGGAGGCTGCACAGCTTCGTGACAAGATGATTGAGATTAATAAATATATTTATGAAGGAAAAAAACATGGCTGATAGTAAGTTAAAGAAAGAGATAGAAAGAGGCAGTTATAAGAACTGTATAAGGATAAAGGGTGCTAGAGAGCATAATCTTAAAGGAATAGACGTTGATATTCCAAGAGACAAGCTTGTTGTGCTTACAGGACTTTCAGGTTCGGGAAAGTCGAGTCTTGCATTTGATACAATATATGCAGAAGGTCAGAGAAGATATATGGAATCATTGTCTTCATATGCAAGACAGTTCTTGGGACAGATGGAAAAGCCGGATGTTGACAGTATTGAAGGACTTTCACCGGCTATATCTATAGACCAGAAGTCAACTAACAGAAATCCTCGTTCTACAGTAGGAACTGTTACAGAAATATATGATTATTTCCGACTTCTCTATGCAAGAATTGGTATTCCGCATTGTCCAAAATGTGGAAGAGAAATCAACAAACAGACAGTTGACCAGATGGTTGATGTTATTATGGCACTTCCTGAAAGAACTAAGATTCAGATTCTTGCACCTGTTGTCCGTGGACGAAAGGGTGAGCATGTAAAGCTATTTGAGCAGGCAAAGAAGAGCGGATTTGTGCGTGTTATTGCTGATGGAAGCATGTATGAGCTGACAGATGATATTAAGCTTGATAAGAATAAGAAGCATAATATTGAGATTGTTGTAGACAGACTTTCTGTAAGAGATGGAATCCAGAAACGACTTACCGATTCTATTGAGACAGCTCTTAAGCTTGCTGAAGGTCTTATGACTGTAGATGTTATTGACGGAGAGACACTTAATTTCAGCCAGAGCTTTTCATGCCCAGACTGCGGTATAAGTATTGATGAGGTTGAGCCAAGAAGCTTTTCGTTCAACAATCCATTTGGCGCATGCCCGGACTGTTTCGGACTTGGTTATACTATGAAGTTTGATGCAGAGCTGCTTATTCCTGATGAAAGTCTCAGCATTGATGAAGGTGCTATTGTCGGAATGGGCTGGCAGTCATCTAAGGACGAGGGCAGCTTCAGCAGGGCAGTTCTTGATGCACTTGCAGAGGAATATGGATTTTCATTAAAGACGCCATTCAAGGATTATCCTGATGATATTAAGGATATTATTATCAATGGTACTAAGGGACATTCTGTAAAGGTTAAATATAAAGGCCAGCGCGGAGAGGGTGTATATGATGTCGCATTTGAAGGTCTTATCAAGAATATGGAGAGAAGATACAGAGAGACATATTCTGATAATACTAAGCAGCAGTATGAGGAATTTATGAGAATCAGACCTTGTTCAGCCTGCCACGGACAGAGACTTAAGCCGTCTTCACTTGCTGTTACTATTGCAGATAAGAACATATATGAGATTACTAACATGTCTATTATAAAGCTTCAGGAATTCCTTGAGAATATGAAGCTTTCAGAGAGACAGTTGTTTATTGGTGCAGAGATTCTTAAGGAAATCAAGGCGAGAATTAAGTTCCTTGTAGATGTAGGACTTGATTATCTGGCACTTTCGCGTGCTACAGGAACTCTGTCAGGCGGTGAAGCACAGAGAATCAGGCTTGCTACACAGATTGGTTCAGGTCTTGTAGGAGTTGCTTATATTCTTGATGAGCCAAGTATCGGACTTCATCAGAGGGATAATGACAAGCTGCTTGGAACTCTGACACATTTGCGCGACCTTGGTAACTCAGTTATTGTCGTTGAACATGATGAGGATACTATGTTTGCAGCTGATTATATTGTGGATATCGGACCGGGCGCAGGAAGAAATGGTGGAGAAGTTGTCGCAACAGGAACTGCTGCGGACATTATGGCGTGCAAGGACTCCCTTACAGGTGCATATCTGTCAGGAAGAATCAAGATACCTGTACCGGCAGAGCGTAGAAAGCCTGCTGGCTGGATTAAGGTAAGAGGCGCAAGGGAGAATAATCTTAAGAATATTGATGTAGATATTCCGCTTGGAGTTGTCACATGCGTAACAGGTGTGTCAGGCTCAGGCAAGAGTTCACTTGTTAATGAGATTCTTTACAAGCACCTGGCAAAGTCGCTTAACAGGGCAAGATGTATTGCAGGCGAGCATGATGGAATTGACGGAATAGAGCAGCTTGATAAGGTTATTAACATTGACCAGTCACCAATCGGAAGAACACCAAGGTCTAATCCGGCAACCTATACAGGTGTATTTGATATGATAAGAGACCTGTTTGCAACGACTAAGGACGCCAAGGAGCGTGGATATACGAAGGGCAGATTCAGCTTTAATGTTAAAGGCGGAAGATGTGAGGCATGTTCCGGCGACGGTATTATCAAGATTGAAATGCATTTCCTGCCAGATGTGTATGTTCCTTGTGAAGTCTGTGAGGGCAAGCGTTACAATAGAGAAACACTTGAGGTTAAATATAAGGATAAGAGCATATATGATGTTCTCGACATGACTATTGAGGACGCGGTTGATTTCTTTGAAAATGTGCCAAGCATAAGAAGAAAGATTGAGACTCTCAACGAGGTTGGCTTGTCTTACGTCAAGCTTGGACAGCCATCAACTGAGCTTTCAGGTGGTGAGGCACAGAGAATCAAGCTTGCAACAGAGCTTTCAAGAAGAAGCACAGGAAAGACTATATATATTCTTGATGAGCCTACAACCGGACTGCATTTTGCTGATGTCCACAAGCTTGTCAATATCCTTCACAGGCTTGCAGAGGGCGGCAACACTGTAGTTGTTATTGAGCATAATCTTGATGTTATTAAGACAGCAGATTATATTATAGATATGGGACCAGAAGGCGGCGACCGCGGCGGAACTGTTATTGCCAAGGGAACACCAGAGGAGATTGTTAAGGTTAAGAAGTCTTATACCGGACAGTATGTTAAGAAGTATCTGGAAGAGAAGTAAGATTAAGAAATGAAGGGACGGATATCTGGAAAGTGTATGCAAGGGATGTCGGTTTGATATTTTGGGGAGTTGAATGGAGGCAGTTATGATAAAAGGGATTATCTTTGATATGGACGGAGTTATGATTGATACGGAAAATCAGTCTAATCTTGGCTGGCTGTGGGCAGCTTCCCAGAAAAATGTAGAGATGCCATTATGGCTTATTGACAGTTTTAAAGGTGCGCCGGCAAAGCTTAGCCAGAGCTTTTTTGATGATTATTATCATGGAGAGCAGGATTACTGGGAAATGCGGACAATGCGCACAGACCATGTTTATAAAATCAGGGAGACAGAGGAAGCTCCAGTTAAGACAGGGCTTCATATGTTACTTGATTATATTAAAGATAATGGGTTCAAATGTGCTGTTGCAACTTCAACACAGAAATCAAGTGCTGAAAAGAGCCTTCACAGAATAGGAGCATGGGATTATCTTTCCGGTGTTGTATATGGAGATGAGGTTGAACATGGAAAGCCTGAGCCGGATATATTTCTTCGGGCAGCAGGTTTTATCGGCTGTGAACCGTCAGAATGTGTAGTCATTGAGGACAGTATTAATGGCATTAAAGCAGGACATGCAGCAGGCATGAAGGTGATTCATATACCTGACACTATTGAGATTAACGATGATATCCGGGAACTGACATCAGTTGTGTGCCATTCTTTATCTGATGTGCCTGATATTATAGACACATGGAATAAGGGAAAGATTGTTGATGTTGAAGGATATTATGAAAATGCCAAGATTAACCGTGTGTATGTTGATAGGGTGCATGTTAAGAAAACGTTTGCGGAATACACAGCAGCTTATAATGCAGATGACCCTAAGATTAAATTAAAAATCGACCACACTTACAGAGTTGCGGCTTTGTGCGAGAGAATTGCAAAGGCAGCAGGAATGTGTGCATATGATGTTGAGTTGGCATGGTTATCCGGAATGCTTCATGATGTTGGAAGATTTGAACAGATAAAGCGTTATAACACATTTTCAGATGCGGACTCTGTTGACCATGCAAAATTCGGTGCAGACCTGTTGTTCAAAGATGGTCTTATCAGTACTTTTCTTAAAGGTATGGTCAAATGTACAGGCTACAAGCCAGGAGCATTAGAGGACCGATATGGTTCTGATGGAGTATTTCTGTATGACAGATTGAACAAATCGGACATGGAAATGCTTGAACTTGCAATAAGGTGTCACAATATGTACAGAATTCCGCAGGGACTTAATCGCCGTGAGCAGGCATTCTGCAATGTGCTTCGTGATGCTGATAAGGTTGATATATTTAAGGTTAATATTGATACTCCACTTGAAGAAATATATAACACTACGACAGAAGAACTCATGAAGAGTGATATTACAGATGAAGTGTTAGAAGCATTTGGCGAGGAACACTGTATACTCAAAGCAATAAGACGTACACCGGCGGATACTGTTATAGGTCATGTATCACTTGCTTATGAGCTTGTGTATGATGAGAGCGTGCGGATTACTGTGGAGCAGGGCTATCTTGGGAAGCTTATGCATTTTCATTCTGATAATGAGGAGACCAACAGAAAGATGGCGATGGTCAGAGAGAAGATGGATTCTTATGTGAAGAAGAGAATTGGGGAGAAAGATGCATAGATAAGGATTGACCGAAGAGAATTAGCAAGATAAGAATTGGGAAGAATTAAGGCTTGTCATAAGGGGCAAGTTTAACTATAATGTATATATAAATACACAAGATTGGAGATTGATCATGGATCAGGAGAAAGTTATTGTCATTGACTTCGGTGGTCAGTACAACCAGCTGGTTGCGCGCCGTGTCCGTGAATGTAATGTATATTGTGAGATCTATTCTTACAAGACAGACCTGGCGCAGATTAAGGCCATGAATCCTAAGGGAATTATCCTTACAGGTGGTCCTAACAGCTGTTATGAAGATGGCGCGCCAACATGTACTAAAGAACTTTTCGAACTTGGTGTACCTGTACTTGGTCTTTGCTATGGCGCACAGCTTATGCAGCATGTGCTTGGCGGCAAGGTTGAGAAGGCACCAGTAAGAGAGTATGGAAAGACAGAAACATTTGTAGATAAGAGCAGTGCTTTATTCTCAGATGTATCAGAGAAGACTATTGTGTGGATGAGCCATTTTGACTACATCTCACAGGTTGCACCAGGATTCAAGATTGTTGCTCACACAGCAGACTGCCCAGTTGCAGCAGCAGAGTGCACAGAGAAGAATCTTTATGCAATCCAGTTCCACCCAGAAGTTCTTCATACTCAGGAAGGAACTAAGATGCTTCACAACTTCGTTCGTGGAGTATGCGGATGTGCCGGAACATGGAAGATGGATGCATTTGTTGAGAATACAATTAAGGAAATCCGCGAGAAGGTTGGCAGTGGCAAGGTTTTACTTGCTCTTTCAGGTGGTGTTGATTCATCTGTTGCAGCCGGACTTCTTTCAAGAGCTATTGGAAAGCAGCTCACATGCGTATTCGTAGACCACGGTCTTCTTCGTAAAGATGAAGGCGATGAAGTTGAGAGCGTATTTGGACCAGAAGGACAGTTTGACCTTAACTTTATAAGAGTTAATGCACAGGAAAGATATTACTCTAAGCTTGCAGGCGTTACTGAGCCAGAAGCTAAGAGAAAGATTATCGGTGAAGAGTTTATCCGTGTATTTGAGGAAGAAGCCAAGAAGATAGGTGCAGTTGACTTCCTTGCACAGGGAACTATATATCCAGACGTTGTAGAGAGCGGACTTGGCGGTGAATCAGCCGTAATCAAGTCTCACCACAATGTAGGAGGACTTCCTGATTTCGTTGATTTCAAGGAAATCATTGAGCCACTCCGCAACCTTTTCAAAGATGAGGTTCGTAAGGCTGGTCTTGAACTTGGAATACCAGAACATCTTGTATTCCGTCAGCCATTCCCAGGTCC
>ERZ1034713.984-NODE-984-length-14123-cov-26.789096_pt1 | contig 14123 bp, 13 predicted proteins | sample MGYA00520692_ERZ1034713 | MGnify/ENA primary metagenome ERZ1034713 (study PRJEB33766, sample SAMN09781717) | gut metagenome | biome: gut microbiome | host: Homo sapiens | place: Madagascar | study: EMG produced TPA metagenomics assembly of the PRJNA485056 data... | reverse complement strand
ATAATGAGGCTAAGAAATCACAAATTCTAAACAACTTATAACAAAGAAGAAAGAGATAGTTATGAACATCAAAATGTATAGAGTTCGTAATCAGAGGTAGTTACTCCCATAGAATCGAGTAGGAGGTAAATACTAATCATAGGTGTTTATCTCCTACTTTCGTTTTTTCGACCTCTCACACCACCGTACGTGCCGTTCAGCATACGGTGGTTCCTATTTTGGGTAACATTCGAGATACGCCCCATTAAAGTAGCATACCCTGTCCTACATAGATACTCATTTGTTATAGCCCTATGCTGTATATGAACAATCAGCTATTCGCCAAAATCCTTTGCGCTCCACGCAGTGCATCATGGCATCCTCTTCTCGGACGGAAACCGTAGCTCGTCTTGGGAAATTGGTTCTCATAGATTGGAGTCAATGCTTGGTTTATGGCTTGTTGCACCAAACGGTCTACTACTATTGGTATTCTCAACAGGCGCATCTTGCCATTGTCTTTGGGTATTTCCACCCTTTCCACTGGGTTCGGATGGTAAGAACCGTCCATCAAGGAACGAGTGAGTTCCTCCTTAATGGTCAAGAGCCATGGGAGTAATTGTTCACATGACATCTTGTCGATACCACCACTGCCCTTGTTTCTCATAACTGCTTTGTAGGCTCGATTGAAGTTTGTTGAGCTAAGGATTTACTCAAGGAGGTGTTCCTTGTCGAATGCTACTTCCACGATGTTGTCTTCACAAATCCTCATGAAGGTCTGCGCTCCCCCATACCGTTCGGTTTCCGACCTATCTCTTTGGGGGCAGCCATTAACTTGGGATCATGTTTTCTGCATTCTTTCCTTCATGAGGTACGTTTCAATTACTATCGCTTAATTGTTAGGTTCAGCCCTTCATGCACGTTATCGAGTATTGGAATACTATGACGCTACAGACTTCTCACGGCAAGCTTTACTCCGCTTCTTTCGTAAAAAAACTATTTGAAGCGTCCGTGAGAATACTGTTTATGTGGAGAGCTTGAGGATGTTTATCTGAAATTCTTCGAGGATCAAGGATGGTGAAAATGTTCTTGGCAATTTGGTACGTGTGAAGGTGGTGAAGAACAAGGTTGCTCCTCCTTTCCGCAAGGCTGTGTTTGAGATTACCTTTGGTGAGGGTATCAGCAAGATTGGCGAGATGTTGATTTGGGCGTAGAGCACAACATCATCCAGAAGAGTGGTAGCTGGTTCAGCTATGATGGTTCTAAATTGGGTCAGGGTCGCGATGCAGCCAAGGCTTTATTGAAGGACAATCCAGAATTAGCTGAGGAAATCGAGGCAAAAGTTCGTGAAGCCCTTGCTTCAAAGAACGAGAAATAAAGTTTTCTAAAAGAGGGTGTGTCATTAGTCCATGACTCATCCTCTTTTTCGTTTCTTCATAGTTTTTCTTCATGTACTTATGGCAAAAGCTATAATACAAAAAAGCGCACAACCGAATCGTTTCCTTTTCAGTTGTGTGCTTTAATTATATATTAACTTAACAACTCTCTTTTGAGAGAGAGGAGCATCAATGAGAGGCTCCTCATCGGCAGGAGAGATTACTTAACCTCCTCGAAAATAAGCACTACTGATTATCAGTGACTTACAGAGACTTTGATACAAATAAGGAACACCATAAGCATCCTTAATGTTATCAATCAACAAATATCGAGAAGCATCCGTGTGATGCTCTTCCTATTCCTTCTTTTCCTTTTCTGTATATTCCTTTCTTTTATTGGTACAACCTTTTTTTGATTTTGCGTAACTTGTAATAGTATAAATACGATTTTACGGCATTATGATTCGATGACAGACTAAATTACATATGACACTACAACTCCTGTAATTTGGTCTATCAGTTTAAACAAATGCAAGAAATGCTCGAATATATGAGGGTCTTCTACGTCGTTCATTTCTCTAGAGAAATTTGCTTTACGGCCATCGTTTACTTGGTATATATTTGGTATTTCAGTTTTACGTATTACATTTTTAGACAAAAGATAGTCATGTCCGAAATAATGTTCAATTTCAAAATAGTTGTCCTCTTGTCGAGTTTTTAGATAAAAATCCATCTCGCCAGGAACAGGAAGGCAAACCATATGGATTTCTCCGTCATGATGTTTTTTCCATGTGTTATGAATTTTTTCTTCAAAATCATTCTTCAAATAGCCATAGGCAGATAAACCAGCATTGTCATGGTCAACAATTCCAATGATTATATCGTCTTTATCCAATAAAGGATAGGAATGTAATATGGTTTCCTTAACTTCATCTGCAGAACCAGTATCTTTTTTGCGTCCACTTTGCTGTATTGACCAATACGGCATAAAACCACCTGTTAAGACAGAAAATGCATGTGACATAATTTCCGCATCAGTTTTTCCTTCTACCAACAACTTTATTTTCCTTTGTGCATTAACTGTATCAAGTGAAGTGAATCGAAGCTTTTGAATTGGCTGGTCAATGATCTGTCGAATAGCAGGTGCTAGTGTTGAAACATTTTTTTGCAATTCTTTTCTGAATCCTTCATACTTTGTCTTACCTAATAATGCCATAGAAAAATCCGTTAAGAGTAGAAGGCTTGGATCTTTAAGTATAAAATCTGAACTTATGACTGTTTCGAGTTCCTTTTGAGAACCGACGCGTTTTGAGTCCATGGTAAAAGCTAGCTCTACCAAGTTATAAGCAATGCCTGACGCCTCAGTCAAAGCACGTTTATCACCATTTTCAACTAGCTTATTCATTCGCTCATATAACTCATCAAATGCCATTTTCATCGGCTGTAAAAGAGTTATAGAGTTAAATACTTCGTAGAAATAAATAAAATTGATTATCTGAATCAAAGGTAATTTATAATCCTTATACAGCATTTTATTCTCTATGGCAAGTATTTTTATTGCATCTAAAGATAAAAGAGATTGGCGCAAACATTCTATTACAACATCTTTCCTTATTTTATTGTCTGTAAGATATAAAGCTTGTATCAAATATCCACAACCCATTATGCCCGCCATATAATCATAAAAATGTCGGCCATTTTTTACTTTATCCAAGATGTTTTGAAGGAATTTTGGCATATCTTTTGACTTGCCTGCATAAAATATAGACGAGTTTTGCCAATTAGGATCATAGAAATTATCAATATAACTTTTTTCTAACTCCCTATCGAATTTAAATATTTCAACAGCAGCGTAATACTCCATGTAAGAAGCATGTGTGAACTGTACATATTTCCCATCTTTAAGAAATAAAATCCCTGTATGCTTAACAATGTAATCTAAGGCATCTGACAAATTTCCTTTCTTTATCGGAAGTGATTTGTTGTCAAAATAATCAACAAAGAATCGAACAAACTCATCCTTGTCCATTGATTGATGAGTTGGTCGTTTGAGCAATTCTAATGCGTATATAGAAAGAATACGCTCTTTGAAGTATACATCGATAAATTCAACCTTACTTGACACTACAGCACGACCGACAATAAGAGCGTTAAAATTATCGTAGATATCGGATATGGTTGCGGGAATTTCGAAATCTTTTTCTTCAAATAATATTGAAATTAGCGAAAGATTAAGCGGTGTGAGAGGCAGCTTATCAATAATCTTATTTTCTCTAAGAGCAGAGAGCAGATTATTGGCTTTCCCTTCTTCGCCAGAAAAAAAAGCATCCAAGAAATGTTTAATCTGTTCAAGATTATAACGTCTTATGTCATATATTTCAATAGCTAACTCTGGTGCATTTTGCAGAATGATATCACTATTTCTATATGCAATATAGTATTTGACGCCATACTTTTTTTCAATATCTTGGAGTTGTGATAAAATCTTTGATTGAAGTTCGTCCAACTCGTCCATACTATCAATTAGTATGTGGATAAAATATTTATCCTTAATTTCAGACAATGGCGCTTCTCCTAGAATAATATTTAATTTATTCAGGATAATACTTTTGATGTCGTCTACTCCTGCAATTAAATCTTGAACTGTAATATACAGCGGCAAGTTCTTTTTACCTTCCTTAATTCCTGGATTATCTTCTATTAGATTCTTTGCTATTTTTTTGAGCAAGGTGGATTTTCCACACCCCGCTTCTCCCTGAATAAGTACCGAGGATGTAGATGTAACAACTTCACGAACACTATATTTCTTACGAACAACAGTTCTCGTGTTTGCGTCCTCGTAGCAGCGTGAAAGAGATGGCTCAACAAAAAAAGATAGCTTCTTTTTATATTTGTCTTCTGAAAAACTAAGCTTTCGTAGTTCTGTATCCTCTTCTAGTTCTGCTAGAAGTTGTTTTTCGTATGCCAGAAGTTTTTGATCATCGTGACGCCAAAAGTCAGAATAATGTTCGTCTATTAAACTAATTAATCCTTCTCTCTCAATATAGGTAGGATTGATATTTGTGCTGTTCTTTGACAATGTTAGTTTGAATCCCTCGGAAATAGTTTCTCGAGAAACAATGAATACGGAGTTTGCCGAATGTTTATTCTGCAAAGTCTCTATTCTTTGATAAATGGATACAATGTCTTCATTATTAAGACCACTTAAACGTCTTGTGTAAAGAACAAACAAAAATACAGTTGTGCGCCCCATTATTCGTTGTTCACAAATAATAGAAGTTTCTTCATTCTTTATGTTTGAAAAACCTTGATTTCCCAAAAGCCTTCCAAACATATCCCCAAACTCAGTATCTGTTAGTTTGTTTAATACCTCTTTTTTTTCATTAATTGTCATCATTTTTTAATATGAATTAATATGATAGAAAAAGGATTTTTGCCCTCAGTTTTGAGGGCATTACATCCAGCCTCAAATTATATTTGTTTTATAAGCCGCTCTTTACGCAATCGTTCCAAATCAGCTTCCACGCCATCCTTTGACACCAATGAATCTTTTGGGAGCACGGAGTAGTTCTTGGCGATGTTTTCTTTTTTACCACTGAACCATTCACCGAAAGCGGTTTGGAGGAAAGAGTCTCCATCGAGATAGTCTTTTCCGTTATACCTTATTATATTGGTGACGAACTGTTTTAACTCGGCATTGCGCAGCCTCTTGTTCAATGGGATGTATAAATCCTTATTGGCTACTACCTGTCCTGTCTTAATAAACAGTTTGACAACGTCGCATACTTTTTCTACATCTCCTACTGGAGTACCAGCAAGTGAGAATACAAGCATAGTGTACTCTTCTGTATTGGTCAGTCGCCTCTTTCGTTCATCTTCCTGACATCGCTTGATTTCTGCTTCAAGGTTGAGCAGATGCTCTCGTCTTTCCAGCACATCCGATACATTTGCAGACAGAATATTGATTTCACGCATCCGTTTCTCGTTTTCGAGCATTAGGTTCCGTTTAATCTCTGCAACCTGTTGGTCAACCAATGTCTGTACAACCGAGGGAATTCGCTCTTGAAGAACTGTCAAAATAGCATTTGATCAGTTTGTGGAATTTGTTTCACCGCTTCCATGATAGCCTCAAATTTGGCATCAGGAAGGGAACCCTCCTGCGAATTGGCACGAAACTTTTTCATCTCATCGTCCAAAGAGACTAACATCCCAGTCTTCTCATCTATCTCTGTCTGATAGAAGGATGTGTAGTACAAGACAACAATCTTATAGAGAACAACCACAGCCACCGCACCATAGAAATACGGAATATAAGAAGACCAGTCAAACTGGGCTTTGTCGAGATTAGCAAAAGCACCAATGAAGACCATTGCCAGGACAGCAGCTATTGTCAATGCTGCAATAATCCAAACTATCTTCTCTATTATTTTGAAAAACTTCACCATAATTTATGCGCTATACAAGAATGATTATAAATCCAAGCTGTCCTCTTTTAGAAGAAAGTCGAATAGACCTATTGTCAGTATACCATCTTCATTGCGACGTGGCATGATGTGGTCCTTCACAATGATAACCTTCTTGAAAGAGTCATTGATGTTGGTCAGAGAACGAGACTCCTGTATTTCTTTTTCTCTGTCAGGTATAGACAATGCCGACTGCACATAGTACTTCTTACTGCCAAGACAGGCGATGAAGTCCACTTCCAGTTGAATACGAACCCACTTACCATCCTTGTCCTGCTTCTTTATCTCCACCATTCCAACGTCCACACTATAGCCACGTGTGATAAATTCGTTGTAGATGATGTTCTCCATGATGTGCGTCTCTTCCTGTTGACGCATATCTAAGATGGCATTTCTCAAACCTATATCAGAGAAATAGTATTTGGATAGTGTGTTGATGTATTTCTTACCTTTTATATCGTAACGTATTGCTTTATTTAACAGGAACGACTCAGACAGATAGGTAAGGTAATTAGAGATAGTTTGACTACCGATGCTTACATTCTTAACACTTTTGAAGGTGTTCGATAATTTAGTAGGATTGCATGGCGCACCTATTGACGATGCTAAAATTAGCACCAACTCACGCAGTTCATTATCATTTTTGATTTTGTGACGTTCAATAATATCTGCCAAATAAACTGTTTCGAACAATCCCTTCAGATAGTTTATCTTCTTCTCTTCGGTTTCAAAAGATTGAATGAGCGGCAAACCACCATAAGTATAATATTCGCGCCATACATCTTGTTTGTCACCACCTATAGCAGAATAGAACTCTGCAAAAGATAGTGGGTTCACATGGATGGTTTCTCCTCGGCCACGAAACTCCGTTGGGATATCCGAAGATAGGAAGTGAGAGTTGCTGCCTGTCACGTATGTGTCGGCATTATCAATATGACGGAAACTATTCAACACATCCACAAACTCGTCCATCAGTTGTACCTCATCTATGATGATGTAATACAATTCTTTGTCCTTGATTCTGTCATGAACATAGTGAAGCATAGTGTCTGGATTCCTCAGTTCCTTGTTCATGCGATCTTCAAGGTCTATGCGGATGATGTGGTCATCTGTCACTCCATTATCTAATAGGTAGTGATAGAACAAGACGTTCAGCAGATACGACTTGCCACATCTGCGGATTCCTGTTACCACTTTGATAAAGCCATTCTGACGGCTTTCTATCAACTGCTTTAGATACCTGTCTCTTTTTATCTCCATCATTTACATTATATTTTTGCCAGTATTGGCAATTTTTTACGGTACAAAAATATTGTTTTTTATTGTATTATGCAAGTTTTACACCGAAAAACTGCCAATATTGGCATTTTTTTAACGTAAAAAAACATCAATGGTGGCCAAATTACAGTCTTAAACTGAGTAAAAACTTCAAATATGATTGGTGTCAGCGAATAACTTCACAACAATTCCTAATTCCACTAGTTCACATCGAGTGAATTCTAACAGGTTATAGAAATAGTCTATAAAATGAAAATAATTCATTAAAGGCACAATAATTTGTATCTTTTTCCTTAAAACAGAACCGTTTTTGAGAATAATTTATTATCTTTGCACCATAATAATATAGAATAAGCATGGAAGAAGCAAGAGATTTGAACCGCTTGAAAGTGATTTTGACCGAGAAAAAGAAAACCAATAAATGGTTAGCTGAACAATTGGGCTGTGCACCGACTACAGTCTCAAAATGGTGTACCAATTCTTCACAACCATCATTGGAATCTATAGAAAAAAATAGCTAATCTACTTGATATAGATTATACAGAACTCATTAGAATAGACAGAAAGCCATGAAGACCAAGAACACTTTCACCATACATACAGAGCTTCTTGATGGCAAGCTCGATGGAGCAAGGAATATCTATATGGGGGCAAATTCAACTTGTCACCTCTATGTAATTCCTCGCGAAGAAATCACATTGGCCAATACTATCAATGATATCTCAGGACAACCTGCCTTTTACATTCTTCTTGGTTCTCCAGATAAAAATAAGCCACAAGCATATATAGACCAAACAACAGATTTTGCTAATCGCAAGAACGATCATGTTCAAAAAAAAAATTTCTGGAGCATCGCACTGGTGTTTATTTCTGATAATCACAAGATTTATGGTGATGATGTAAAATATCTGGAATATCTTGGCATTGAAGCAGCCCAAAACGCAGGGTCTTATGAACTTTTGAATGGTGCCAACGCTAGAAAACCAAACATTGCTCCTTTCCGAGTCAATGATATGGAAGTTTTCTTCCGCGACATACAACTGCTATGTAGATTTTATGGATGCGGAATATTTGAGGCCGTGAAACAAGAAACACGTTCAGAGCACATGTACTTTGTGAAGTCTTCTGACCGCCCTGCACAAGGTTCTGGCTTCTACGATGAGCAGACTGGGAAATTCATACTTCTTGAAGGAAGTTTGTTGGCGACCGAAGTGGTAAAGAGTTTCAGGTCCTTAGCTTCACGCGACTTATTCGTAAAAGAACATTGTAAAAATGACAAAGGACAGATAATCCTTCTCCATGATGTGCCAGTTGATAGCCCAAGTGGGGCATCAAGTTTTGTACTTGGTCGTCCAAGCAATGGCTGGGATGATTGGAAAGACGCAGATGGAAAGAAACTAAGTGAAATTATTAAAAGATAGAATATTGGTATGACAGCAATTGTTGGTACGATAAATCGTAGAGGAGTAGCATTTGCCGCAGATAGTGCTGCTACACATACGGTATCTTCTAAGCATAAAATCACGAATCATGCAAATAAGATATTTGAATTGTCAAGACATAACCCTGTAGGTATATGTATTTGTGGCAATTTGGATTTTCTTGGTATGCCATGGGAAGACATATTCAAGCTGTTTCGAAAAGAAATAGGTGAAACTTCATGTAAGCATCTCAATGAATATCCTCCCCTCTTCTTTGAGTTTGTAAAAACGCATGTAATGTCTCATTTGGTTGATGACCAAATTCTTAATCTCAGAGTCATTATAAACGGTTTTTTCGAAGAAATCATCGATATATCAAGAAAAGAACTGGAAGAGAATGGCAAAGAATTATTGGAAGATGATTTGTTCCGCAAAATACAAGATAAACTTGAATATTTCGACAATTTGTATTCCTCTGCTAATCGTGCCACTGAATTTACTGATTATACACTTGAAAAATTCTCGGATTATGCAAAACCGATTGTAGAAGAAATATTAAAAGAGCCATTGGAGTCTGAATCATGCACCAAGAACTTTTTACAGCTGTTTATCAAATCATTATACAATATTATTGTCTCTACAGTCCACGTTTATCTTGTCAATACTGAGATTATTTTCTGGGGATATGGAGAAGAAGACTTGTTCCCTTCCTATTACTCTTTCGTAATAAGCGCGGCTTTTGATGGAAGAATAAAATATACGAATAAAAGTGGATATGCTGTTTCCAACAAGGACAATGCATGCGTTGAACCTTTCGCACAAACTGACGTCGCAAACACTGTAATTCGAGGAATTGACGATGAACTTCGGAAGAAGTTTTATGAAAGTTATAAAGCATCTATCACTGTACTGAGAAATGAAATTATTTCACAATTGGATTCTGCTGGAGCGCCAGAAGTATTGAAAAAAGCGTTGCTTAATATTGATCTGGAGAATTATACGAATCTTTACGCTCAAGGCATGGATCAGTTTATTCAAGAGAATTATATTGCTAAATTAGTTAATACGGTATCATATTTGAGCAAAGAAGATTTAGCAGATATGGCTGAAAGTCTTGTGCGAATGACATATTTAAAACGCCGAATCACATCTGAAGAAGAAAGCGTTGGTGGTCCTGTAGATGTTGCAGTAATAACTAAAGGAGATGGTTTTGTTTGGCTTAAAAGGAAACATTATTTCTCCGCAGAATTGAATCCTCATTATTTTGAACGCACTAAATTAGAATAGCGATGATTACAATATATAGTGAAAAAAAAGAGACGCGTAATAATGCTATGCCATCCCATTCGAATAATAGTGTGGCTACAGAATCCGTTATATCAGGTTCTTTAATGAGTATGCGTGAACTTGTCAAAAAGAATTTGGCTAGTGTAAAAAACATAAATTGGCAAAAAGGAAGATTGAAGTGAATGTCATAAAAATTCCAGCGAATGACACCAGAAGAAAAAGCAAGAGTCAAGATAGACTAGATGTTTGAAGACGCTGGTTGGAAGGTGGTAGATAGGGATTTCTATTCTCCCACTTTAACCGCTGCGGCTATTCGAGAAGGCCTGCTTGAAGGAAACCGAGAAGCGGATTATTTCTTATTCGTAAATGGTATGGCTGTTGGCATACTTGAAGCTAAGCGAAAGGAGGTAGATGTTACTTCTGATATGGTTTGTGAACAAGCAGACATATATGCTCGTGGTGTACCTGAATGCTACAAAGCCTATTCTCGACCATTGCCAATCATCTATCAATCCAATGGAGAAGAAACCATCTTCCGCGATTTCCGTGATGAAGATGGTGAATTCATAGAATTGAACCGCATCCATACACCCAAGGAAATTGTAAAGATGTTGGGGATTGATGATCCTTACGCTGGTTTGCCTACGCTGAAAAAGAAAGGTTTGCGCGATTGCCAATATGAAGCCATTTCGGAATTGGAGAACAGCTTTCGAAATGGACAGAAAAAAGCGTTGATAGTATTGGCAACGGGAGGCGGCAAGACTTATACTGCTTGTCTGGCTGCCTATCGCTTATTGGCTTTCACCCCCATGAAGCGAATACTCTTCCTCGTTGACCGAAAAAACCTCGGAAAACAAGCAGAGGGTGAGTTCGGAATGTTCCGCCTAACGGAGAATGGTGATCCATTCAATACTATCTATACGGTAAATCGTTTGAAATCGGCCAAGGTTCCATCCGACAGCAACGTGGTCATCTCGACGATACAACGCCTGTTCTCTCTCCTTACAGGACAGGAAATCGTGGATAATGATGATGACGATGAAGATACCACCACGAGTGAGGTACAATTGTCAGGAACTATGACCTTGCCTCCTGATTTCTTCGACCTGATTATCATTGATGAATGTCACCGTTCCATCTATGGCAACTGGAAGAAAGTGTTGGAATACTTTAATACAGCCAAACTCATCGGCTTGACTGCAACGCCAGTACCAGAGACAAAAGCATTCTTCAATAACAATATCGTTGTAAACTATACTCTTGAACAGTCCATCGTGGACGGTGTGAATGTGGATGCCCGTGTCTATCGTATCAAGACTGAAGCGACAGAGAATGGCGGTGCTATCTTGAAGGGCGACAAACTGAAGCGTGAAACACGCTATACAGGAAAGGTAGAAACGGTTCGCAACGAGGAAACCAAAAATTATTATTGCTGTCCGCTAAAACTTTTTTTGAGCATATAAAAATTAGGGCTGGATTCCTCGCTTGGAATTCAGCCCTTTTAGTTACCTTTGTTTCTTGTTGTAAATTTCAATTCAAATAACTATGAACAAAGGTACACATTTTAGCGGACAGCCGATGTATGGTCAGCTAATAAATTTGCTCAACAAGGAAGAAATTCTCAAATTCAGCCGCGAGTATAATGGTGAACGCTACGTAAAGCGCTTTGATGCCTACCAGCATATGGTCATAATGCTTTACGCTGTCATCAGAAAATTCAACACATTGCGCGAGATTACTGATTCTATACCCCAGTTCGGGATAAGAATAGTTCATAAAAAAGTTGGTAGTCTCACAAATATTTTGTAGCTTTATAGGTGATTTACAACAAGTTACAAATATATTTGATATGACTACCGATTACAAAGTTACAGAATTATTTTGTATTATAGACGAGTTTTGCAAACATTTTGATGCAGAAAATGCAGGAAACCTACTTGAAGACAATAGCGGAACCAAGCGTAGACGTCGTCAAGCGTTGTTGTCCGACAGTAAAATCATGAACATTCTGTTGTATTTTCATTTTGGTACATTCCGCAATTTTAAGCACTACTACCTGTTCTTCATTAAGGGTACGATGAAGTCGTATTTTCCGAAAGCTGTGTCGTACAACCGCTTTGTGGAGTTGGAAAGCCGCGTGTTCTTCCAGCTCATGTTCTTCCTTAATCTGGGAGCTTTCGGAAGATGTACTGGCATAACATTCGTTGATTCCACGATGATACCCGTATGCCATAATCTCAGGAGATATGCCAATAAGGTATTCAAGGGAATTGCCACTGACGGAAAAGGAACAATGGGTTGGTGCCATGGCTTTAAACTCCACCTTGCGTGCAATGACAGAGACGAGATAATTGCGTTTGTACTTACTGGTGCAAATGTCAGCGACAAGGACCCGAATGTGTTCAAGGTTCTTGCTAAACGTTTGTATGGCAAGCTGTTCGCTGACAAAGGCTATATTTCACAGAAGCTGTTTGACTTCCTCTTTGAGGATGGAATACAGCTGGTGACATGGTTGCGCGTAAACATGAAAAACAAGCTGATGCCGTTCTATGACAGAATGATGCTGCGCAAGAGATACATTATCGAAACAATTAACGACATGCTGAAGAATACGGCACAGATTGTACATTCGCGTCATAGGTCTGTGAACAACTTTGTCATGAACCTCATCTCAGCATTGGGAGCATATTGTTTCTTTGACAACAAGCCAATGGCATTGCAAGGATACTGCATCGAAGACACGAAGCAACTTTCATTGTTCTAAAGACAGAATAATCTCTTTCGATTCTTTATATACAGCCCATGTCTGATGGCATGGGAAGAGAACTCGCGTATCTGTCTTCACATGCAACTAATCGCTATTTTATCCCGAATTGGGGTTTTCTATGTTTCCTGAAGCGCGCAAGCTCGCCCATTTGGGCATAAGGACGATGCCAAGGCGTAGCACTTTGTCTGATGCCAACGCCCGCAGGCCTGAGGCCGTGTTTGAGGCCACGAACCGCAGCCTGTACGCCCGATACAAGGACGAACTTTCCTCGGGCAGCCGAAAACGGCGGATGCCCGCATGGTTCAACCGCCTACAGATTATCGACTCCACGACAATAAGCCTTTTTTCCAACCTCATTTTCAAAGGCGTAGGCAGGCATCCCAAAACCGAGAAAAAGAAGGGTGGCATAAAAGTGCACACCAATATCCACGCTAACGAGTTCGTGCCGTCTGACATCAAGTTCACGTCAGCCGCAACCAATGACAGCTTTATGCTGAAGCCCGCGAATTATAACGATGGAGATATCATTGCCATGGACAGGGTCTACATAGACTATGCCAGGTTTGAGGAACTGACCAATCGTGGCGTCACATACGTGACAAAGATGAAGAAGGATCTTGTATATGGTACTCTTTCTGGCACAATGTACATGTTGCCGTGTGGCCTCATGGAGTGTAGAGTCCAGGTCGTGGAGTTCAGGAAACATATAAAGGGCGGAGAGAATATCAAACACAAGGCCCGTATTGTCACCTATGTCGATCTTGCGAAGAAAAAGGCGAAAGTCATATCGTTGCTCACCAACGACATGACCATGGAGGTGGAAGACATCATCGACATATACCGCCTGTTCAAGCAGTTGAAACAAAATTTCCCGCTTAAATACTTCTATGGGGAGAGCGCCAACGCCATCAAGATACAGATTTGGGGCACCCTGATAGCCAATCTCCTTCTGATGGTCATAAAAAAGCGCATCAAACGCTCTTGGAGCTTTTCAGGATTGGCATCAATGGTAAGAATCATGCTCATGTATTATGTGAACTGCTATACTTTCCTTGAGGAGCCAGAAAAAGACTGGGCAAAAATGGTTCAGGAGGCTCTGGAAACACCCCCTGAACCAAGCCTGTTTGATTAGAGAGGGGCTTACTTTTTGAAAAAACAAGTCCGAATTCCCATTTTCAGAGGACTTCGGGAGGGGGATTTGTGCTCTTTAGAGTTTTAGCGGACAGCAATAATTTTTAAGTATGCATTAGTATGTATTGGTAGGAACAAGTCCCACATTATCTACTTTTTTGTTGTGTTGCAAATGTGCTGCAAATAAGCGATTAACAAGCGCATAACAAAGGCATAAGAAACAAGGACCCCATAAACGCAAAAAGCGTGCAACTCATTGAGCTGCACGCTTTTGCTTATTATTTATTATGTATTTACCTTTCGGCATTACTTCACCTCCTCGAAGTCGGCGTCCTGAACATCCTGAGCGCCATCATTAGCACCCTGTGACTGCTGACCGCCCTGAGCACCCTGTGCACCAGGACCAGCCTGCTGACCACCCTGA
>ERZ1034713.982-NODE-982-length-14125-cov-31.108742_pt1 | contig 14125 bp, 9 predicted proteins | sample MGYA00520692_ERZ1034713 | MGnify/ENA primary metagenome ERZ1034713 (study PRJEB33766, sample SAMN09781717) | gut metagenome | biome: gut microbiome | host: Homo sapiens | place: Madagascar | study: EMG produced TPA metagenomics assembly of the PRJNA485056 data set... | reverse complement strand
CAGGCATCATTGCGGAGTACGACCCCTTCCACAACGGCCACGCATGGCAGCTGGCACAGGCGTGGGCGCTGGGGGCGCAGCGGGTGGCTGTTGCCATGAGCTGCGGGCTTACCCAGCGGGGCGCGCTGCCGCTGCTGCCGGAACCGGTGCGGGTGCAGGCGGCACTGGCCTGCGGGGCAGACCTTGTGTTTGCCCTGCCCGCGCCCTGCGCCTGCGCCGGTGCTGAGGCCTTTGCCCGGGCGGGCGTGCGTATTCTGGCCGCTGCCGGGTGCGATACGCTGGTCTTTGGCGCAGAGACCCCGGACACCGCCCTGCTGCAAAAAGCCGCCCGGGTGCTGTGCAGCGAGGAATACCGTGCCGCGCTCAGGCAGCAGCTTGCCACCGGGGCACGCAGCTTTGCCGCCGCCCGGCAGGCGGCGGTTCAGGCGCTGTGCCCGGGGTCGGACGTTGCCGCACTGCTGGACAAACCCAATAATAATCTTGCCGTAGAGTATTGTAAGGCTATCATAGAACAAAATGTAGAAATGCAGCCCATCGCTCTGCCCCGACAGGGGGCAGACCACGGACAGGCACTGACCGAAAGCGCTCACGCCGCCTTTGCCAGCGCCAGCGCCCTGCGGGCGCTCTGGGCGGAGGGCAGCGCGGCAGAACTGGCACCTTATGTGCCGGAAAAGGCGCTAGAGTTGTATAAACAGGCGAAATATGACGGAAAGTATACAGATTTTGCAGTCATGGGGCACTGCGAGCTGGCGCTGCTGCGGGCAGCCTGCGCAGAGCAAGCCCCCTTTGCTGCGGTGCGCGGGGTATCCGAGGGGTTGGAGCACCGGCTGGAAAACGCTGTGCGGGAGACCGCAAGCCTGCCCGCTTTGCTGGACGCCCTGACCACCGTGCGCTACCCCCGGGCACGGATGCGGCGGCTGGCGATGGATGCGGCGCTGGGCTACACCGCCCAGACCCCGGCACTGCCGCCCTACCTGCACCTGCTGGGCGCGCGCAGGGAAGCGCTGCCCCTGCCCGGGGAGACGGCGCTGCCGTTGTCCCACTCGCTGGCGCGGCTGGCGCGGGAAAACGAGACCTGCGCCCAAATGGCTGCTGCCCAGAGCAGAGCCAGCGACCTTGGCGCACTGTGCCGGGCAAAACCGGAGCCGATGGGCGGGATATATCGTCAAAAAATTATCTTTTTGACGAATTGACAAAAAATAGCGCAAAAAATTTTATATTGTGCCCTCTTGTATCCGGCGCGGTTCGGGTGTATGATTAAAGCAATGCAATGTTGGATACAACGAGCCTGTAAAAAACGACTGTCCCCGCAGGGGAAACACAAGGAGGAACCCATGGCACTTCATGTTCTGGACGAAGCCAACCGCTGCCTCGGCTGCAAAAAGCCGATGTGTCAGGAGGGCTGCCCCATCCACACCAATATCCCGGAGGTCATCCGTCTGCTCAAGGCAAACCAGATGGACGATGCAGGCCGGATGCTGTTTGAAAACAACCCTCTGACTACTGTGTGCAGTCTGGTGTGCAACCACGAAAAGCAGTGCGAGGGCCACTGCATCCGCAACCGGATGCCCAGCCACGACCCGGTGCACTTTTCCATCATCGAGGACTATATCTCCACCACCTACGCCAACAAGATGACCGCAGGCCCCGCCCCCAAAAACGGCATGAAGGCCGCTGTGGTGGGCTCCGGCCCGGCAGGCCTGACCATCGCGGTGCTGCTGGCACGCTGGGGCTACGACGTGACCATTTTTGACGCCCGGGATAAGATCGGCGGCGTGATGCGCTACGGCATCCCCAACTACCGCCTGCCGGACAGCGTGCTGGACGATTTCCAGTACCGCCATCTGGAGCTGAAGGGCATCAAGGTGCGCCCCAACACCACCATCGGCAAGACCATCACCATCGACGATTTGTTCCGCGACGGCTACAAGAGCGTGTTCATCGGTGCCGGTCTGTGGAAGGCCAATGCCATGCACATCAAGGGCGAGAGCCTTGGCAACGTGGCCTTTGGCATCGACTATCTGGCCAACTCCAAGGCCTTCCGTCTGGGCGATGATGTGGCTGTCATCGGCGTGGGCAACTCCGCTATGGATTGCGCCCGCACCGCCATCCGCAACGGTGCCCGCCACGTTACCTGCTACGCCCGCCGGGACGAGAGCTGCATCAGCGCCTCTGAGTACGAGGTGAGCTACGCCAAGCTGGAAGGCGTGGGTTTCCGCTTCTGCAAAGCACCGGTGGAGATCCGGGAGGACGGTCTGATCTGCCGCGATACCGTCAAGGGCGAGGATGGCAAGTTCACGCAGGTAGAGGGCAGCGAGACTTTTTACCCCCACACCGGCGTCATCGTGTCGGTCAGTCAGGGCTCTGAGAGCAACCTCGTCAAGACCACGACCGGCATCGAGACCAACCAGAAGGGCCTGCTGAGCGTCAGCGAGGACGGCCGCACCACCCGCGAAGGCGTATTTGCCGGCGGCGACGCCGTCATGGGCGCACGCACCGTGGTAGAGGCTGTGGCTGTTGCCAAGAAGGTAGCCGTAGCCATGGACGAATATATGAAGAGCCTGCCCGCCGACACCGCTGCCGACCCCTATGCCGGCATCCCGGTGTTCCAGACTCCTCCCTCTGACGTGCTGGCAAAACAGCAGCTGTAATAAGACGATTTTGCATGGCCTCCGCTTTGCTTTAGCCATGTTCAGCGGAAAGAATATTTTTAATTTCGGAACACCGGAGCGTCTGCGGACGCTCCGGTGTTCCATTTTCACAGAGAGAAATTCATGTTGTAAAAAAGGGTATCGGAACCGCCGCGGCGGTTCCGGTACCCTTTTCATTATAACATTACCCGCAGGGTAAACTGCCCATCCTTGGCGGCAAAGCTGGTCAGGCCGCCGTACCGCTCCGAGATGGCGCAGATGCTGCGCACTCCAAGCCCGTGACCGGTGCGGTCGGTGACCGGGACGCCCTCCCGGAACTGCACGTCCGGCAGACAGCTGTTGGTGATCTGCAAAAACAGCTTTTTCCCTTTTTCGTGCCCGGTGGTCTCAATAAAAGCCCCCTGCCCTGCTTCGCGGCAGCGCACGGCGGCGTGCAAGGCGTTTTCCAGCGCATTGGAAAGCAGTACGCACAGGTCGCTCTCCGAGACCGGCAGCGCCTGCGAGATGCCCGCCTGCACCGTGAACTGCACCCCGGCCTTGGCGGCGCGGTCGGCAAAGGCGGAAAAGATCAGGTTCGCCGCTTCGTTCTCGCAGTAGGCGGTCACCTTTCCGGCTTCGATCTCGCTGCACACGCTGCGGATGTAGCCCAGCGCCTGCTCGGTGCGGCCGTTCTCGATGCAGCCCGCCAGAAACTGCATGTGGTGGCGCAGGTCGTGGCGGTAGGTACTGGCGCGCTGCTGGGAAAGGCGCAGCGCCTCGATCTCGCGCATGGCCTGCGTGACCTGCAGATTCAGGCTGGTCTGTAACTGCTCCATCTGGATACGCTGCCGCTCCACCCGGGAAGCACGCAGGATGGAGCACAGAAAGGCTGCGCAGCACACAAAGAACATGAACTCCACCGCCGCCGGGTTTGCCTCGGACAAAAGGCTGGTGTAGACATGGGTGATGTAATCAAAAAGATAGCTCACCAGCGGCACAACGCCGAACTGGCACTGCACCGAGGCCGGGTAGTGGGAAAGCTGCCGCATGGAGGGTGCAAGGAACCGGATGAACAATAGCAGCAGCGGCAGGGTGAACAGCAGCTCTGCCACCGGCTGCACCAGCGGGTGCTGCGGAAAGAACAGCGCTACCGCCAACGCCGCCCAGCGCCGCACCTGACAGCACAAGTAAGCTGTGAGCACCGCCACCAGCGGCCAGACCTTCTGCCCGCTGAGCAGCACCAGCACGACATACAGCGGCAGGTGGGTGATAAGCGGGTAAAGGTACTGGGCAGCCGTGGGGCTGGCACCAAAGTAGAAGATGCCCTGCAACGCCAGCAGCCCGGCGGTGCAGCCCGCCAGCGCCCAGCGCTTTTTGTCCGTCCAGCGGATGGGGCAGAACGCCGCACTGAGCAGGATGCCGAAGATGCCTACTGCTGCGCCGTCCAGCACTTCCGGCAGAATGCCCGGGGCGGTCACAGGACGACCTTCTTTCCCGCAAAGGAGTACTCCAGATACTGATCCCGCACGGCGGTAAAGCGCCCGTGGGGCAGTGGCACCTCGGCAAGGCTTTCCATGGTGATGCTCTTGGCGGTGATGTTCTGGATGTATTCCATATTGACCAGATAGGAGCGGTGCGGGCGCAGAAAGCCCGGGTAATCTGCCAGCTGCCGCGCCAACTCGTCCATGCTGCCGCTGCTCTCGATGACGGTGCCGTCCAGTAGGTGGAACACCAACGTGCGCCCCTGCACCTCACAGTATTCCAGACTGTCCAGCGTAATACGGGTCACGCCGCTTTTGCAGCGCAGAATCAGGCTGTGCTGGGTGTGCTTGCGGCACTCAGCCAGCACGGCATCGGTAAGGTGGAAAAAGCTGTCCTTCCAGATGGGTTTGAGCTGGTAGTAGTACGCACCTACCACATAGGACTGTACGGCAAATTCCGAAGAAGAGGTCACAAAGATGATCTGCACCGCCGTGTCGTACCGGCGGATCTCCCGGGCGGCGTTGATGCCGTTGATGCCGGGCATGAGTACATCTAAAAACAGCACGTCAAAGCGCACCCCGGCCTCGATATCTGCCAGAAGCTCCATGGGTTTTGTATAGGGGGCTAGTTCCAGCTGCGCCCCCCGCAGGGTGCGGTACTGCTCCAGAAAATCCTGCATCTGATGCAGCAGCGCGGCATCGTCATCACAGAAAGCGATCCGGGTCATAGCAAAGAAATCCTTTCCGAACAAAAAAGTCTACCCCTTAACGATACCACATCCGCGCCGTTTCGTCACGTCTTTTTCGCAAATTTGCAAGCTTTTTACATCCCCGGCAGCTGCATTGTATCCCCGTTCGGCAGAGTGTTCAACGGCGGGGCGGTTCTCTTGTGCAGAACGTCCAAAAATCGCGCTGAAGCTTGTATTTTGCCTGCGGAGCGTGTACAATAAGCACAGAATATGTTTGCGCAGAGCAGGAGAGCGTTAGACAGAGCAGATAGCTTTGTTTGGTGCGCTCTTTTTTGTTTTGCGCTCAAGCTTCAGAGCAAGGAGAGACGATCATGAGCCAGACCAAATATATCCTCTCATTGGATCAGGGCACTACCAGCAGCCGGGCGATCCTGTTTGACAACGAGCAGAACATCGTCTGCGTGCAGCAGCGGGAATTTGAGCAGATCTACCCCCATCAGGGCTGGGTGGAGCACAACCCCATGGAGATCTGGTCCAGCCAGTACGGCGTGATGAACGAGGTGATTGCCCAGAGCGGCGTAGACCCCAGAGACATTGCGGGCATCGGCATCACCAACCAGCGCGAGACCACCATCCTGTGGGATAAAAACACCGGACGCCCGGTGTATAACGCCATTGTCTGGCAGTGCCGCCGCACCGCGCCCCTTGTGGACGAGCTGCTCCGGACCCCCGGCATGGCAGACTACATCCGGGAAAACACCGGCCTTGTGCCGGACGCCTATTTCTCTGCCACCAAGATCAAGTGGATCTTGGAAAATGTCCCCGGTGCGCGGGAAAAGGCCGAGGCCGGGGAGCTGCTGTTTGGCACGGTGGACACATGGCTGGTCTGGAAGCTGACCGGCGGCAAGGTGCACGTTACCGACCGTACCAACGCCAGCCGCACCATGCTGTACAACATCCGCACGCTGGACTGGGACGACACCCTGCTCAAGGCGCTGGACATCCCCCGCTGCATCCTGCCCAGCGTGAAGGACTCCAGCGAGGTGTACGGCTACACCAACATTCAGGGCGTGGACGTGCCGGTGGCCGGTATTGCGGGCGACCAGCAGGCCGCGCTGTTCGGGCAGGGCTGCTTTAAGCCCGGCGATGTAAAAAACACCTACGGCACCGGCTGCTTTTTGTTGATGAACACCGGCAACAAGATCTACCAGAGCAAAAACGGTCTGGTCACCACCATTGCCATCAGCCTTGACGGCGAGGTGGAGTATGCGCTGGAGGGCTCTGTCTTTGTGGGCGGCGCGGTCATCCAGTGGATCCGGGACGGGATGCACCTCATTCAAGACAGCTGCGATTCCGAGTACTACGCCCAGAAGGTGCCGGACAACGGCGGCGTGTACATCGTGCCCGCCTTTACCGGTCTGGGTGCACCTTATTGGGATATGTACGCCCGGGGTGCCATTCTGGGTATTACCCGCGGCACCACCCAGAACCACATCATCCGCGCGGCGGAGGAATCCATCGCCTACCAGAGCGCCGACCTGATGTGGGCGATGGAAAAAGACACCGACATCACCATCAGCACCCTGAAGGTGGACGGCGGTGCCAGCCGCGACCACTTCCTGATGCAGTTCCAGTCCGATATCCTGAACAAGGAGGTGCTGCGCCCGGCTATCCGGGAGACTACCGCTCTTGGTGCGGCGTATCTGGCCGGTCTTGCCACCGGTGTGTGGAAGAGCCGGGAGGAGATCAGCCACCTGTGGAGCTGCAACCAGCTGTTTGAGCCCAAAATGGACGCTGCCCAGCGGGAAAAGCTGGTCAAGGGCTGGCACAAGGCCGTGGGCCGCAGTCAGGACTGGGCCGAGCACGAGGCGTAAGGCAAGAAAGCTTTTGACCGCATAACAGTATAATACCCCCGGCAGGCTGCCACCGTGATGGTGATCGCCTGCCGGGGGTTCGTTATGCCAGTATTTTGTCCAGCTGGAATTGCAGGATGCTGTCCAGCCGCTCCAGCCGTTCCGGGTCGATGGAGAGCACGGGGTGGCTGGTAAAATGGAACGTCCGCAGCTTTTCCAGATCGACACGGATGCTGTCGGTCAGAAGTCCGCGCGCGGTTGCGATAAAATCAGTGCCAAGCCGCGGCGAACAGTGCCGGATGCACCAGTCCGTATTTTTCAGCTGGTCGTTGTCCAAATCAAACAGCAAGCTGCGGTTGTTATCAAAAACGGGTGCCATTTTTTGGACTTGCAGCGTGTCGTTCTCGAACAGAACGCCAAAGTTTCCGCTGTGCCGGTCGGTGTTCAGAATAAGCGCATCCAGAATGCACATCCGCCGGAAGGCATCACCGCTTCCGATGCTTTCAAAATAGCGCAGAAATCCGGCAATCGTCCGGTCTTTTGTCAGGACAGAGGCCTTGGCAAGGCCGTAGCGTTCGCTGGTGAAAAGGGCGCACTTGGAGATCAGCTCCCCGTGGTGGAAACCGAGGTCATAGACTGCCGCTCCCGGGCAAAGCAGGACTGCCAGCTGAGAAGCCAGATACTCCGACACCGGTTCCATGCCGAATACGCTGCCGGTCTTATACAGCTGAATGGTGTTCTTCTCCCGCACCCAGCATTTGGCGTACTGCCCGTCTGTACTGAACTCCGGGGAGGTGGACGAGAAGCTCGTGCTGGACACAGAACCGTCAAAAGCAGCCTGCGAGATCATCTCGTTGAAAGGGTTCTGATAAAGAGAAACGTCCCGCCATTGCAGGTCGGCATCTGCTGCCCTGACCCAGAAGGTATCGTTCAGTGACAGCGCATGGGTCACATTCAAATAGCCCTCCAGCGTATCGCAGCCGTATTCCTTCAGCAGCGCTGCAATGTGTGCCCGGTGCTTGGGCGCTTTGCGGCGTTCCAGAAAATCCGTCAGGTTCGTATAGCCGAAAGGCCGCTGCGCGGTGTACCAAAGATCTTCCTGTGCAGCGGTTTCCATGTACTCGTTCTGCTCGCAATGAAATGCAAGCCAGACGGTATCCTTGTTCAACAGGAGATAGTGCATCCTAAAGCTCCTTTCGGTCAAAAGATGTTGCTGTATCCCTATTATAGCATGGATATCCTTCTTGCCAAGGTGGTTTCTAGCACGGAAAGCTTTTTGCAGTTGGTGGGAACTTCACCTCGGAAACTCTTGCTGGGGCGTGCGGAGCCCCAAACCTTGCAGGGAACGAGTACGGTAAGCTGAAATCAATCAGTTTCTTTCAGCCTTTCGAACAGTTTGCGATCAGTTTTATAAATTCCTTGATAAGGTCGTTCAAGATAGTACTTCCCCCTGTCCTCATACGCAAAGATAGTAATTGTTCCTTTCTCAAGCCGGAAGTCAATCTTGATATAACTTTTCGCTTGTGGAAAGTCTTGAACGCTTTCCTTCTTAGTCGGTTCAGAACTGGAAATATCGGCGATTATTTCACTTATCCAAGTTTTATCTGAATGACTTACTGTGTTTTCTGCAATAGTTATATCAATAGATGTAATCTTATCGGCTTGAGGCAGCGTAATGGGCGCTGCTTTTCTTCCACACGCAGCTAAAGTCAGTATACAGGTAAGACACAAAAACAAAGAAAGAAATTTTTTCATAAGTATTATTACCTCCATAACCTCCAATTTACTGGGCTAAGCCGAGTATACCATACACTGTTAAAAATAGCAAAAGGCAGGATACCATCGCCATGATGATACCCTACCTTTGCTTATTTTTGTTCTCGTCCTGTCACAACAAAAATCCCCAGACCGAATGGTCTGGGGATGTGGTGGAGCATTGTCCACAGCACTCGAACCTTTATGCAGGCATCTCGTTGCTGCGTTCCGTGCGCTTCAAGCCAAGAAACGGAGGAACGTCAGCGCGTTTCAACCCCTGCTCATGAGCCTTTTTGAGTTGATACTCATGCAGGGCAACTGCCTCCACAAAGAACTTATCTTTTTCCGAAGCGTGTGGATAGTCCACATGGAAACGCTTACAAACAACGTTAAGATGGTCGAGAAGCTCAATGGTATCGGTTGACATTTGCTTGACTTCAATATCCATAGCAAGACCACCTTTCAGAAGGATATGAAAACGCAGAGAGCAAGAACCGTCCCGTGGCCACAAATTTTCAATTCTTGAAAATGTTGTGCCCCTCCGGGACTGCACTTCTGCAACGCTCCCGCGTTTTTGAAGTGCTCTTGCTGGGGCGTGTCTGCCCCAGACCCTGCTGGTGAAAATTTTAGTCCCACCGATTTTCATCCGTCCATCTATATTCCGTTTGAGTCTCTTTATCGTTGCACATTGAATGACATCCGTCTTTTCCCCCATATTTGACAATGCTCATGTGTGAAATGATCTTCCTGATAGCGAAAATACTCATGGTGGATACAATCCATACAATAGGATGTCAGGCAGATATTGTCTTTATTATCATGTAAAACATCTGTTGCGTGCATAATTTTCCTTCTTTCTACTGTGATGATGTGGCTAATACGTTTTTGCTTATTTTGAGTGACAATCTTTCGTATGCTTCATAATGCAACACCCCATTACGATAATGGGAAGTACAGCTCTCAGCCCGAGGTCGCCCAAAAAAGTCACATTTGCATCAAGAACCAATCCTGCAAACCATGCAGCCAAAGTGAAAACTGTTGCCCAACCATATCCCATTATGACACGCCCTTTCATTACGATTCGTTTAGTATGCTCGCTGGTTTGAGTATATCATACCACCAGCCGAAAGAACACCCCTATATGTCAGAACTTTCCCTTTTTTCTGCGTACGTGCGTACCGGCCATGTACGGACGTACGCAGCGATTAGCCCGAAACGCACAACATGAGGAAAGGACAGAATCAAGTTATCAGATTGCGAACCTGATTCCAAAGCAAAAGGCAGGGCACCACCTCCATGGTGATACCCTGCCTTTACTTGCTCCTGTTTACCGTTCTACGTACTCCCTCCGCAGAACTTTCTGTAAACAAAAAATGTACCCGAACCCTTTTTCGTAAAGAATCGGGTTCGAGTACGAACTGTATGGTGGACGGTACAGGACTCGAACCTGTGACCTCCTGCACGTCAAGCAGATGCTCTACCAGCTGAGCTAACCGTCCATGTCATATCGACTTGGATAGTTTACCACAGCTTTTTACAAAAAGCAAGACCTTTTGTGCTTTTTATGCGTTCTTTTTTACTTTTCCGGCGAAAGTGCCCGGCGGATGATATCGTACAGCACCGGCTTCATGGCGTCGATGTTGTCCGGCTTGCCCTCCAGAATGCTGGAATAGCACACCGACATACACATACTGCCTAAAGCGGTGATGCGCTGGTAGACCTCCCGCTCACTACGTCCGGCCATCTCCGGGCTGGAAAGCACGATGGCCAGCAGCTTGCGCATCAGGGGCTCAGCCTCTCTGCTGGCTTCGATCTGGTCCAACCCGGGCCAGACGAAGTTGCGCTCCAGAAACCGCAGCACCAGCACATCCTGCCGCAAAGCCTCGATGATATGGTCGATGACGAACACTACCTGCGCGGTAAAGTCGGGCAGCTCGGGGTGCTGCTCGACCGCAAGGCAGGCATCGCTCAGCAGCTGGTAGCTCACCCGCCCCAGCAGCGCCTGCATCACCGCGCCCTTATCCTGAAAATACAGATAAAATGTGCCTTTGCCCACCTTTGCCCGGCTGGTGATATCCTCCACGCTGGTCTTGGCGGTGCCCCGCTCCAGAAACAGCTCGTAGGCTGCATCCAGCAGGGCGCGGCGCTTTTCCTGCTTCTTCCCTTCCACGGTGCTCATGCTATGGGTAGATTCCTCTTTTCTCTAAATTCAGACGCAGGTATGTGCTGCGTCCGGTCTGTGTACCTTAGTTTAGCAGTCCTTTGCCGTTTGTGCAAGCCCGGTTTGCTATACAATGTTTTGCCGATGATAAAAAAACTGACTTTCAGTCACTTTTCCTGCTTGACACTCTGCCCGGGGTGGATATAATAGTGTTTGCCCGGAAGATGACCGACAGTCAGTTTTGCGGACATTCCCAATCAACTTTCTATTCTGGAGGGTTCTCATGAAAAAGATCGCACAAGGCATCGTGCGTCTGCGCAAGCTGATCTTAACAGTGGCAGTGCTGCTGTTGATCCCTTCCGCAATCGGCGCCGTTGCCACCCGCATCAATTATGACATCCTCACCTACCTGCCGCAGGATCTGGACTCCATGATCGGCGAGGTAGCCCTTGAGGACGATTTCCATCTGGCCTCCACCGGTATGATCACGGTAGAGGGCCTGCCAACCAATGAACTCATCGCCATGAAAAAGGAGATAGAAGCCGTGCCCGGCGTCACCCAGACCTTCTGGCTCAGCGATGTGATCGACCCCAACATTCCCACCGCCATGCTGCCTGCCGATGTGCAGCAGTTCATGTTCGGTAAAAACGATTCCACCATGCTGATCGTCCGTTTTGACGCCCCCAGCGCCAGCGACGAGACCATGGAAGCCGTCAAGCAGATCGAAAAGCTGCTGCGCAAGGACTGCTTCTTTGGCGGCATGAGCGTCATCCTGCAGGACACCAAGGCGCTGGTCAATCAGGAAATGCCGCTGTACATCCTGATCGCCGTGGGTGCCAGCCTGCTGGTGCTGTTCCTCTCGCTGGAAAGCACCATCACCCCGCTGCTGTTCATGCTGGGGCTGCTGTTCCCCATCGCGTACAACTTCGGCACCAACATCTTTCTGGGGCAGATCAGCTACATCACCGAGGCGCTGGCCACCGTGCTGCAGCTGGGCGTTACGATGGACTTCTCCATCTTCCTGCTGCACCGCTATGAGGAAGAAAAGGAGCTGCGCTCCTCCAATGAGGAGGCCATGACCAGCGCTATCTGCAAGACCATGACCTCCATCTCCGCTTCCAGCCTGACCACCATTGCAGGCTTCCTTGCACTGTGCGCCATGCGTCTGACGCTGGGCCGCGATATCGGCCTTGTCATGGCAAAGGGCGTGGCACTGGGCGTCATCTGCACCGTGGTCATCCTGCCCTCTTTGATCCTTACCTTTGATAAGTGGGTGGAAAAATACAAGCATCGCACCGTTATCCCCCGGCTGACCAAGCTGAGCTACTTTGTTTCCAAGCATTCCGTGCCCATCGTGACCATCTTTATCCTCATCCTTATTCCATTTGCCATTGCGCAGAACAAGACCAGCGTGTACTACACCCTGTTCGACTCCCTGCCCCAGGACCTGACCGGCATCGTGGGCACCAACAAGCTGGGCGAGGACTTCGGCATGACCACCAGTCACTTCATTCTGGTGCATGACGATCTGACCGCTACGCAGGTGTCCGACCTGTGTGACGAGTTGAAGGACGTGGACGGCATCACGCAGGTGGTAAGTCTGGACTCCATTACCGGCCCCGGCTTTGACACCGAGCTGCTGCCCGACAGCGTGATGGAGATCCTGCAGTCCGGCGGCTACAAGCTGATTTTGGCCAACAGCTCCTACAAGACCGGCACGGATGCCATCAACAGTCAGCTGGACAAGATGATCGGCCTGATCAAAAACGTAGACCCTGAGGGCGTCATCACCGGTGAAGGTGCTATGACCAAAGACCTGATCGAAGTGGCAGACGTGGACTTCAAGAACGTCAACGTCTGGTCGATCATGGCGGTGCTGGTCATCATCGCCATCTCCTTCAAGAGCCTCTCCATCCCGGTGCTGCTGGTTGCCAGCATCGAGGCCGCTATCGCCATCAACATGGGCATCCCGTACTTTACCGGTACGCAGCTGCCCTTCATCGCCAGCATCGTCATCGGCACCATCCAGCTGGGCGCTACCGTGGACTACTCCATCCTGATGACCACCCGTTATCACGAGGAGCGCGCCTTTGGCCGCACCCCCAAGGAAGCTGCCCAGCAGTCGCTGGAGCATTGCAGCCAGTCCATCCTGACCAGCGGCCTGACCTTCTTCGCCGCTACGGTCGGCGTGGCCGCCATCAGTAAGATGGAGCTGCTGCGGAGCATCTGCCTGCTGATCTCCCGCGGCGCTCTGATCAGTATGCTGGTCATTCTGGTGGTGCTGCCCGCCGCCCTGATGCTGTGTGACTGGCTTATCCGCCACACCACCCTGAAATGGATGGTCCCTGAATCTGCCAACGCCAAGAAGTCTGAAAAGGAGTAATGCGTTATGAAAAAATCGCTTCGTTTCGCCAGTGCGGCGCTGGCAGTTGCCCTTGCCGCCAGCTGTGCAGCCCCGGCTTTTGCCGCAGGCGGCAGCAGCTTTACCAAGTCTGAGACCGTATACTCTGTGATGAACGCCGATGGCTCCATCCAGAGCACCACAGTCAGCGAGCACGTTTACAGTGCCTCCGGTCTGTCCAAGGTGACTGACCAGAGCACCCTGACCAACATCCAGAACACCGAGAGCGGTGCCGAATTTACACAGGACGGCGAAAAGCTGGTGTGGAACACCGATGATACCGATGTGTATTATAAAGGTGACACGAACCGCGCCCTGCCCATTCAAGCTACCGTCACCTACGCGCTGGACGGTCAGGAGGCCGCGCTGGAAGATCTGATCGGCAAGAGCGGTCATCTGACCATGACCATCGCCCTGAAGAACAACGAGACCGGCACCGTGAACGTGAACGGCACCGACCGCACCATCGTCACCCCGCTGGTCACCGCTGTGGGCGTGATCTTCGGGCAGGATGCCACCAACGTGGTGGCTGCCCACGGTCTGGTGGAAAGCGCCGCCAAGAGCAATGTGGCTGCCTTTGTCACCCTGCCGGGCGTGAAGGACTCCCTGTCCGGTCTGCTGCCGGACGAGCTGGACACCATCGGGGACTATCTGCAGGACACCATCACGGTGGAGGCAGATGTCACCGGGCTGACCTGCCCGCAGGTGATGATGGCCTGTGCCACCAGTGCTGCGGCTCTGGGCACCGGCAATGTGTTTGACCTGAGCAGCCTCAACGACCTGACCGACGGCATCAACCAGCTGAACGACGCCATGAGCCAGCTGCTGGACGGCGCTTCTCAGCTGGAGGACGGTACCAGTCAGCTGGCCAGCGGTGTGTTGGCACTGCTGGACGGTGCCAACACCCTGAACAATGGTGCAGCCGCACTGGACAAGGGTCTGGGGCAGCTGACCAACGGTCTGGACACCCTGAGCTCCAACAACAGCGCCCTGAACAGCGGCGCACAGCAGGTGGCGGACGGTGTACTGGCTTCTGCCAACAAGACCCTGAAAGAGGGCGGTCTGATCGACACCGACATGACTTGGGACAACTACGCCGCGGTCATCGACAACATCCTGACCATCAACGACAAGACGCTGGCTGCCGGCCGCCGC
>ERZ1034713.980-NODE-980-length-14133-cov-5.007956_pt1 | contig 14133 bp, 24 predicted proteins | sample MGYA00520692_ERZ1034713 | MGnify/ENA primary metagenome ERZ1034713 (study PRJEB33766, sample SAMN09781717) | gut metagenome | biome: gut microbiome | host: Homo sapiens | place: Madagascar | study: EMG produced TPA metagenomics assembly of the PRJNA485056 data set... | reverse complement strand
CTTTAAACCATATTGATTTAAAATTTTCTTAATTTTTTGCATATCCTCATCAAATTCAAAAGAAAATTTTTCATCTTTTGGCTTTTTATTTTTCAAATTTTGGACGATTTTTTCAGTATCTCTTACGCTTAATTTTTGTCCTATAATGCTATCGACCATAGTTTTTTCATCATCTTTTTTAAGTCCAACTAAAATTTTAGCGTGCCCTTGTGAAATTTTGCCTTCGGCAATTAATTTTTGCGTTGTTTGTTCTAAATTTAAAAGTCTTAGTGTATTTGTGATTTGCGTGCGACTTTTATGGATAATGGACGCTAAATTTTCTTGAGTGATTTGATGCTCTTCAATCAAACTTTTGTAAGAGTAAGCCAATTCGATAGGATTTAAATTTTCTCTTTGTATATTTTCTATCAAAGCAAGTTCTCTAAGCCTTTTTTCCTTGACATCAGCCACAAAAGCCAAAATGCTCTTAAGTCCTAAAATTTTACTCGCCCTAAGCCTACGCTCTCCCGCGACTAAAATATAACGCCCATCTTTTTTAAGCACGATAATGGGCTGAATGAGTCCATATTCTTTAATAGAATTAGCAAGCTCCTCCAAAGCCTCTTCGTCAAAATGCTTTCTAGGCTGGTAAGGGTTAAGGTCTATTTTAGCTAGAGGAATTTCGCTAACTTGATTTGTATCCAGTCCTAATTCTTTGCTATATACCTCGTCCAAATCGCCGATTAATTTACTTAAACCTTTATCTTTATTTAAACCCATCAATTTATCCTAAAATACAATAAGCTAAATTTTGATACGCCAAAGAACCGGGTGATTTTATATCATAAAGTATAATGGGCTTCCCAAAACTTGGACTTTCCGCAAGCTTTACATTTCTAGGGATAATGATAAAGTCATCTTCACTACTTTTCATTTTAAAAAGCTGCTTTTTGAAATTTTGCTTTAAATCCTCCACAACATCTTTAGAAAGATTATTTTGCGAACTATACATGGTCGGCAAAAAGCCCCTAACCTTAAGCTTTGGATTAATCGTTTTTTTAATAATCTTAATAGTATTTAGCACCATAGCCACACCTTCAAGTGCATAAAATTCACATTGTATAGGGATAATCACACTATCACTCGCCGCAAAAGCGTTAATGGTAATATTTCCAAGTGCAGGAGGCGAGTCTATAATGATAAAATCATACTTATCCACGACTTCCTCAAGTTGCCTTTTAAGCATCATTTTCTTTTCATTTCCCTCATCTTTAGCAAGCTCTTGTTCTATACCGACAAGCCCTATATTTGACGGAGCTAAATGTAATTGAGGCAATTCTGTTTTTAAAATAATATCACTTAATTTTTTACGACCTATGAAAACATGATAAATATTATATTCATAATTATTTCTGTTAAAACCAAGTCCTGTTGTTGCATTTGCTTGTGGATCTACATCGATTAAAAGCACCTTTTTTTCTGCTACCGCCAAAGAAGCTGCTAAATTGACCGCTGTGGTCGTTTTACCCACACCACCTTTTTGATTTGCTATTGTAATCACTTCGCTCATCTTAAACTATATACCCTTTTATTTGCTAATAATATCGAACCATCTTCATACAAAAGGGCATCTTTTAATGCATAAAGCCTACCCTCATAATGGACACTAAATTTTTTTGATTTTTCAAATTCTAACACATACTTACTAAAAATCTGCTTCCATAAAAATTTTTTTTCCAAAACTTTTATAAATTCCTCCACCAATTCTTTAATCTCTATTTCAACATCACAAAAGGTGGCATTTTGCGGAGCAAATTTAAGATTAAGCCCCATACCACAGACTACAAATTCGCCTATTTTATGACTCATCACTCCGCCGACTTTTTTGTCATTTAAATACAAATCGTTCGACCATTTAAGCCAAATTTGTGAACCTTTTTGTGCCAAAAGATCCTTTAAAAGATAGGCAAAATAAATACTCACAGAAGCCAAAGGCAAATCACTTGGCAAATCTTCCTCTCTTACACAAAAAGAAAGATGTAAATTTCCCCTAGAGCTAATCCAAGCATTATCTCTACTCCCCACTCCGCTAGTTTGTTCTAAAGCGTAAATGGCGGTATTTTGCTTTATCTCATCTTTTCTTATTTGTTCGCATAAAAAAAGCTGCGTGGAGGCTATTTTTTCAATACAAATAATCTGCACTCTTTAGCCTTTTTCCATTTAAAAAAGTTCTCCCATCAAGAGGTTTTTTACCACTTTCTTGCAGCACTTTAATCCTTAAAGTTCCCTTTTTGCAAGTTAGCAAAAAACTCTCTTTTTCTAGGGCTAAAATAAGCCTCTCTTTTTCATTTTCCTTTTCATCATAAAGTTCTATATCTAAAAATTTCAAACCATTTTCCAAAAAAACACCCGGCCAAGGATAAAAGGCTAAAAATTTACGGTATAGCTTTTTTGCATGACTTAAATCTACCAAGCCATCTTCTTTTTTGATTTTCTTACAAATACTAACCTTGCTTTCATCTTGTTTTTGTGGGGTGATTTGAGAAAAATGACGCAAAGTTTCCACCGCTAAAGAAGCTGCTAAATTTCCAAAAATTTCAAAAACTTCCTCTGCCTTCTTATCTTTGATATCGCACTCCACACTTTGTAAAATAGCCCCCGTGTCAAGACCTGCATCCATAAGCATAGAGCAAACCCCACTAACCTCATCGCCATTTAAAATCGCACTTTGTATGGGACTAGCACCACGATATTTAGGCAAAAGTGAAGCGTGAAGGTTGATACAAGGAGCTAGATCTAAAATATTTTGTGGCAATATTTTACCATAAGCAGCAACCACTATAAAATCAGGCTTTAAAGCCTTTAAGCTTTCAAAAAGCTCTTCATCTTTAAGACTTTTAGGGGTAAAAATGGGAATTTGAGGGGCAGTTTTTTGCAAAAAAGCCTTAGTGTCACTAGGGGTTAAAATTTGTTTTCTTCCCACCGCTTTATCGGGCTGAGTAAAAAGTGCTAAAAGTTCAAAATGCCTTAAAAGTTCTTGCAAAATGTGTGTAGCGTAGGCTGGAGTTCCCATAAATACAAGCTTTTTCATATAAAACCCTTTCGTAAATTTATGGGAAAAGCCCCAAAAGGACTTTAAAGACCTACGGCACTCAAAGTTTGATATTTGCTCATATAAATTTGAGCTTCAATTTTCCTCATCGTATCTAAGGCGACTTGCACGACAATCAAAACAGAAGTTCCACCAAAATTAAAAGGAACTCCCATAAATTTTACCAAAACCCAAGGTAAAGTTGCCACCAAAGCAAGATAAATAGAACCTGAAAGAGTCAGTCTTGAAGCAACCTCGTTAAGATACAAAGCCGTCCCCTCACCCGGTCTAATCCCTGGAATAAAGCCTCCTTGCTTTTTAAGATTTTCAGCGATGTCCTTAGCGTTAAACACTATACTCGCATAAAAATAGGCAAAAAATACCACAAATAAGAAAGTCAAAATGTGAAACGCATAAGAATTTGGATTTAAAAAATCATTAACCGCCAAGATGTAAGGATTTGTGCTAGTTTGCAAAATGGTCGCCGGAAACATTAAAATCGCACTTGCAAAAATAGGAGGTATCACGCCACTTAAATTTACCTTAATAGGGATATAGTTCATAATGCGTTTATTTTGATTTTGCATCACAACCTTACGAGAATAAGAAATAGGAATTCTACGCTCCCCAAGCTCAACATAAATAATTACACCTATAGTTAATAAAATAAGCAATAAAATCGCAAAAGCAGTTAAAAAATTCATCTCACCTGAATTAATTTGTCCAATGCTGTTTGAAATGGCTGAAGGTATAGTAGAAACGATACCCGCAAAAATGATAAGCGAGATGCCATTACCTACGCCTTTTTGTGTGATTTGCTCTCCCAACCACATCAAAAGCATAGTTCCAGCTAACATAGAAATAGCACATAAAGCGATGAAAGTATTTAAGTCCTCTACCATAATGGCACTTGAACCACCACGCCCATGCAAACTTTGCAAACCTATGGCGACACCTATACTTTGCACTAAGGTAATCACAATGGTCGCATAACGAATAATTTGCATATATTTTTGCATACCATCGCGTTCTTTTTTCATCTTGCCTATGTTAGGAAAGGTTGCTGCAAGAAGCTCCATAATAATAGAAGCCGTGATATAAGGCATAATTCCCAAGGAGATAATGGAAAATCTCTCCGCCGCTCCGCCGCTAAAAACATTAAAAAGCCCTAACGCATTATTTTCATTATGATTAAAAAATTCTGCAATAACATCAGCATTGACGCCGGGAACTGGCACATAAGCTAAAACCCTATAAGCAAATAAAAATGCTAATGTAATTAAAATTTTATTCGTCAATGCTCTATTCATTATTTTATTCCGCTAAGGCTGATATTTTCATCTTTAACTTTAGCTTTTAAATCCTTCGCACTTGCACCGATTAGCTTAATTTTGCTAACAGATTTTGAAATTTTATGCACGGATTTAATGCTCTCAAAAGTAATTTCGCTCAAATCTTTAATGGCTGTAATTTTTTCCACATTAATCACATAAGGTTTTTCGACCTTAGAAGTAAAACCCACTTTTGGCAATCTTCTTTGAAGTGGTTGCTGTCCTCCTTCAAAGCCTCTTTTTTCATTGTAACCTTTTCTTGCAGTTTGTCCCTTGCCGCCTTTTGTGGCTGTTTTACCCATACCACTACCTTGACCGCGACCGATTCTTTTAATTTTTCTTGTCGATCCTGCTGCTTTTGTTAAATTCATTTTTTATCCTTTTAGCATCGTTAAGGCTTTGATAGTCGCACGAACCATATTTGCCGAATTATTTGAACCTAAAGATTTTGTTAAAATATCTTTAATCCCAGCAAGCTCTACAATAGGACGCGTAGAACCACCAGCGATAACACCCGTTCCTTCACTAGCAGGCTTAAGCAAAATGCGACTTGCATTATACTTAACCTCAACATCGTGAGCTATGGTAGAGCCCTTAGTCTTAACCTCAACCATATTTTTAAAAGCATCATCGACAGCTTTGCGAATCGCATCTGGGACTTCCTTAGCCTTGCCATAGCCTACGCCGACAAGCCCTTTTCTATTACCCACGATCACTAAAGCAGTAAAGCGAAATCTCCTACCACCTTTAACAACCTTAGTAACTCTACCTATATCAACGATTACTTCTTCAAATTCTTCTCTATTATACTTTTCCATAAACTCTCCTTATAGCCTAATGCCATTTTCTCTTAAAGACTCTGCTAAAGCTGCAATCACTCCGTGATATACATAGCCATTTCTATCGAAAACGCCTTGTTCTATTTTCTGTGCTTTAAGAACTTTTGCAAATTCTGCACCGATCTTCTTCGCACCGTCTTTATTTGCCTTAATGCCTAATTTATGCCCATCAGCTGCTGCTAAGGTAATATTTTTTACATCATCAATGGCTTGGATATATAAGGTTCTATTAGACTTAAATACCGAAATTCTAGGAAGAGTAGCACAACCTGAAATTTTAGCCCTAATCCTTCTTTTTCTTTTAATTCTAAGACTGATTTTTCTCTTTAATACATTTGCTCTCATACCCTATCCTTACTTCTTAGATGTCTTACCAGCTTTGCGGATAATACGCTCATTGGCATATTTCACGCCCTTACCTTTGTATGGCTCTGGTGGTCTAAATTCGCGGATTTGCGCGGCGACCTGTCCAACGACTTGCTTATCGCTTCCTTTGACAATCACATTATTTTTATCTACGCTAATCTCAATTCCTGCTGGAATTTCGTAATTAATAGGATGAGAAAAACCAAGATTTAATTCCAAAGCCTTGCCTTTTAAAGCCGCCTTATAACCTACTCCATTAATCTCAAGTGTTTTAGAAAACCCTTCCGTCAAGCCTACAATGACATTATAAGCTAAAGCTCTATAAGTTCCCCAATAAGCTCTACTTTGTCTATCTTCACCTTTTGGAGAAAAAAGAATCTGATTATCTTTAATCTCAACATTAACATTTGCCTTAGTGTCTAAGTCCTTTGCCAAATTTCCTTTTTTAAATTTGAGCAAAGTTCCTTCCAATTTTACCTCTACACCGCTTGGGATAGAGATGGGTTGCTTACCTATACGAGACATATTTTTCCTTTTTATTTGTCTAGGATATTTCTACTTTTGTAAAGAATGGATACCCAATGCCATAAAAAGCAGATTTACCAAATGGTGCATAAAATTTCGCCACCAACACCAGCTTTAAAAGCTTCATCGTTAGCTAAAACGCCACGACTAGTGCTAACTACAATAGTACCATAACCATTTTTAAAGCGTTTAATTTCATCTTTGCCTTTATAAACACGGCGTCCAGGCTTAGAAATTCTCTTAAGCTCATTAATAACGCTTTTGCCTTTTTCATCATATTTCAAAACAACATTGATAAATTTTTTCTTGTCTTCCTCGACAACATTAAAGCTATCAATATAACCCTTAGCTTGAAAAATCCCTACCAAAGCTTCCACGACCTTAGAGTGCAAAAGCTTAGTTGTTTCAAGTCTTCTCATGCCTGCATTACGAATTCTTGTAAGAGAGTCTGAAATTATATCATTAATCATATTTTATCCTTACCAACTTGCTTTTTTAAGACCCGGGATTAAGCCTTCATTGCCCATTTTTCTAAGGCAAACTCTGCAAATTCCAAAATCTCTATAAACTGAATGCGGACGCCCACAAATTTGACATCTTGTGTAGCCACGAACTTTAAATTTAGGCTTGCGTGCTGCTTTTGCGATCATTGATTTTTTAGCCATATTATTTTCCTTTTGCAAATGGCACACCGATAAGCTCTAAAAGCTTTTGTGCCTCTTTATCATTTTGTGCAGTTGTAACGATAGAAATATTCATTCCGTGAGTGCGTAAAATTTTATCATACTCTACTTCTGGAAACATTAACTGCTCATTAAGTCCAAAATTATAATTTCCCCTACCATCAAAACCATCACGACTTAGCCCTCTAAAATCTTTTACCCTTGGAAGCGCAATAGAAATAAGCTTATCTAAAAAGGCAAACATATTGTCCCTTCTTAAAGTTACCATCACACCCACAGGGAATCCCTCACGCACCTTAAAGCCTGCGACAGACTTTTTAGCTTTAGTAATCACAGCTCTTTGTCCGGCGATTAAAGAAATCGTATCTGCTACATTTTGTAATACTTTTTGATCCTTAGCTAATTCTCCAGCACCCACACTAATCACGACTTTTTCAAGAGCAGGGATAAGCATAGGATTTTTAATATCAAATTCCTTAACTAAAGCCGCTTTAATATCTTGACTATATTTTTCTTTTAATCTCATAGCCTCTCCTAAATTTTTGCCACATTAGAAATATCCATAGGCATTTCTTTATTAACAAAACCTCCATTTGGATTTTTCTCACTCGGCTTAATAGCTTTTTTTGCGATTTTACAACCCTCAACCACAACCTTAAGTGTTTTAGGATACACCGCTAAAACTTTACCTGTTTTACCCTTATCATCACCTGTGATAATCTTAACGCTATCACCTTTTTTGATTTTTAATTTTATTGCCATTATAATACCTCCGGTGCTAGTGAAACAATTTTCATAAAGCCACCATATCTAACTTCTCTGCCAACAGGTCCAAAAATACGCGTTCCCACAGGCTCTCTTTTAGCATCAAGTATAACAGCCGCATTTTCATCAAAACGAATTAAAGAACCATTATCTCTATGAATTTCTTTTTTTGTTCTAACAATCACTGCTTTAACAACCTGACCTTTTTTCACTTTTCCATTAGGCAAAGCCTTCTTAACCGATGCGACTATCACATCACCTACGGTAGCATAGCGTCTTTTACTACCTCCTAAAACCTTGATACACATTAATTCTTTTGCACCGCTATTATCAGCAACTGCAAGTCTTGTAAAACTTTGTATCATGACTCAGCTCCTGCTACTAATACAGATTTTAAGCGAAATGATTTTCTTTTTGAAATAGGTCTGCACTCTACTGCCGCAACCACATCTCCCACTTTAGCTTCATTTCTTTCATCGTGAATTAAATATTTTTTAAAGCGTTTAACAATTTTTCTATATCTTGGATGAACGACCTTTCTTTCTACCAAAATACTAGCTGTTTTATCTCCAGCAATTTTCACAACAACGCCTTGAATTTCTCTTTTAAATGTCATAATCCATCCTTATCTTAAAGCGCTAATTGCTGTATTTATTCTAGCAATGTCTTTTTTAACTTGACTAATTTCTTTAGGATTAGTCAATTGCATTGTTTTTAGCTTTTGTTTCAAGGTAAATAAAAGCAACTTTTTTTCTTTTAGCATAGCATTAAGCTCAACAGCTGTTTTATCCTTAATCTCAGTATATTTCATTTTGACTCTCTCTTGTAACAAACTTTGTCTTAAATGGCAGTTTATGCATAGCTAAAGTTAGTGCTTGTCTAGCCATATCTTCACTTACGCCAGCCATTTCGTAGATAATACGACCAGGCTTAATATTCATCACCCATTCTTCAACGCTACCTTTACCCTTACCCATACGCGTTTCTAAAGGTTTTTTAGTTAAAGGTTTATCTGGAAAAACTCTAATCCAAGTCTTACCCTGTCTTTTAACAAAACGCGTTAAAGCGATACGAGCTGCTTCTATTTGACGAGAATTAATACGCCCAGCTTCAGTTGCTTTTAAAGCATATTCACCAAAAGTAAATTCCGTTCCTCTATTTGCGTAACCTCTATTACGACCCTTCATCATTTTACGATATTTTGTTCTTTTTGGCATTAACATAGTTATTTACCCCTTCTTGTGCGTCTTGGCTTTTTCGCAGGTGCATTGTCTTCATTTTTTTCTGCTTGAAAGCCTTTTTGTAAAACTTCGCCTTTAAAAATCCACACTTTAACGCCTATATTTCCATAAGTTGTTCTTGCTTCTGCAAAACCATAATCAATCTTTGCTCTTAAAGTATGAAGCGGAACACGCCCTTCAAGATACCATTCTGTCCTAGCCATTTCAGCTCCACCCAAACGACCAGAAACAGAAACCTTAATCCCTTTCGCTCCAGCTTTTTGCGCACCTTGAATAACTTTTTTCATCGCTCTTCTAAAGGCAATTCTTTTTTCAAGTTGAGTGGCTACACTTTCAGCAGCAAGTTGAGCCGAAGAGCCCGCTTTTCTCTCTTCTTTAATGTTAATATTGACATCTTTTTTAATCAAATCTTGCAATTCTTTTTTCAAAATATCAACATCACTTCCTTTTTTACCAATAATAATGCCCGGTCTTGCAGCCACAACGGTAACGCGAAGTTTTTTAGCCGTTCTTTCTACTAAAATTTGAGAAATTCCAGCATAATAAAGCTTTCTCTTTAAAAAAGCTCTTATTTTATAATCTTCACCGATATTTTCTACCAAATTTGCTTTGGTAGGAAACCATCTTGACTCCCAGTTTCTATTAATTCCTAATCTTAGACCAATTGGATTTACTTTTTGTCCCATTTAGCTTTCCTTCTTTGCTGTTGCTTTTTTAGTGCTTGTAGTTTTCTTCACTACTTTAGCTGGAGTTTTTTTCTCTTCTTTTTTCACTTCAAGCTTTGCTACCTCAACCATAATATGAGAAGTAGGCTTTCTAATGCGACTTGCACTTCCTCTAGCACGCGGACGAAATCTCTTAAGAACCGCACCAGCATCAACACGGCAGCTTTTTATCACAACCTCATTAGCCTCAAAGCCTCCATTTGCCACAGCACTTGATATAGCATTAGCAATATATTTAGCACCCTTATTTGGCATAAATTTCAAACTCGCCATAGCAAGTTCAGCGTTCATACCCTGAACTTCTCTTGCAATGAGTCTTGCCTTAGTAGGAGATAATCTTATGAATTTAATCAATGCTTTACTCATACCTCTTCTCCCTTACTTACCAATTTTCTTTTGCACAGAGCCTTTATGACCCTTAAAAGTTCGTGTTGGCGCAAATTCGCCAAGCTTATATCCTATGTGATTTTCCGTGATATAGACAGGAATAAAAACTTTGCCATTATGGACATTAAAGGTTAATCCTATCATATCAGGGATTATGGTGCTTCTACGCGACCAAGTTTTGATAGGTTTATTGTCATTAGTCTTTTTTGCTGCGATGACTTTTTTCATTACATGGTCATCTACAAAAGGACCTTTTTTGAGTGAACGAGCCATCTTATTTTCCTTTTCTTCTTGAAATGATTAATTTATCACTAGCTTTTTTACGACGAGTTTTCGCACCTTTAGTTGGTTTGCCCCAAGGCGTTACAGGATGACGACCTGAATTTTTCTTACCTTCACCACCGCCGTGTGGGTGATCAACTGGGTTCATTGCCGAACCTCTTGTTTGAGGGCGAATTCCCCTATGGCGATTGCGTCCTGCTTTACCTATGGTAATATTTGCCCATTCTTCATTGCCGACTTCGCCTATGCTAGCCATACATTCCGCTAAAATTTGCCTCATCTCACCGCTTGCAAGTCTTAAAATGACATATTTTTCTTCCTTACCCATAAGCTGTGCATAAGCACCAGCTGAACGAATCATTTGACCGCCTTTACCCGGTTTTAATTCGACATTATGCACGATAGTTCCCACAGAGATATTCTTAAGCTTCATTGCATTACCCGGCTTAATATCAAGCCCGCTTTCTGCTGCCATAATCACATCGCCGACCTTTAAGCCTCTTGGCTGTAAAATATATCTTTTCTCACCATCTTTATAGGAAATCAAAGCGATACGACAATTTCTATATGGATCATATTCTATCGCCTCAACTCGACCTTCAATACCAAATTTACGGCGTTTAAAATCGATAATTCTATAAAGCTTTTTTGCACCAGCTTCTTTATGACGACTTGTAATGCGACCATAGCTATTACGCCCTGCGTGTGCTGGAAGCTTAATAAGGAGAGAACGCACACTAGGCTTTGCTGTAATATCTTCTGAGCTTACACCAGTAATGTATCTTCTACTTGGAGTATAAGGTTTATAAGTTTTAATTGCCATCTTAAGCCTCCGCACTTTCTAAGCTAACTCCCTCAGGTAGCTTTACATAGAATTTCTTATAGTCGTTTCTTTGTCCCAAACGCCCTCTAAAACGCTTCACTTTTCCATTTATCTTTAAAGAATTAATACTTTGAGGCGTTACACCAAAATATTCTTTTAACACAGCCTTTAAGCCTGTTTTTGTCATTTTAGGAGAGGTTTGAATCACAACCACACCAAGTTCTTGTAAATTTAGGCTTTTTTCTGTATAAAGTATTGTTTTTATATCCGTAATATCTGCCATAATCATCCCTCTTTTTTTGTAATTGATTCTAACGCTGATTTTTCTATAATCACAGCATTAAATACAGATACTAAATAAGCATTAACTTCCGTTACATCAACAACATAGCAATTTGCTAAATTTCTATATGCAAGAAGTGTTTTTTCATCTAGTAAATCTTTAACAATAAGTGCGTCTTTTACGCCAAGCTTCTTAATAACCGCATTTGCGTCTTTTGTTTTACCACTTTCTATATTTAAAGAATCTGTCATAAAAAGGGTGTTTTTAATCGCCTTATCGGCTAAAGCTCTTTCAAGTGCTAGTCTTTTTTGCTTTTTATTGACCTTTTGAAAATAATTTTTTTCATTTTTAGGACCAAAAGCCACAGCACCGCCTACCCAAACATTTGTTCTCGTAGAGCCAGCTCTTGCACCACCACGACCCTTTTGCCTCCAAGGCTTTTTACCTCCACCGCTTACATCACTTCTACCTTTAGTATGTGCGGTATTTGCCCTTAAACTTGCAAGATAAGATTTCACATACAAATAAAGATTATGTGGATTTACCTCAGCATATTTAGCAGGAAGTTCAAGCTCACCTGATTTTTCAAACTTTTCGTTTAAAACAACGATCTTACTCATTTCGCAATCCTTACTCTACCCATAGCACCATTAAAACCCGGCACAGCACCTTTTAACACCAAAATTTTATTCTCCGCATCATAAGATACAAGCTCGTTTTTAACGCTTATTTTTGTATTTCCATATTGTCCAGCCATTTTCATACCCGGCTGCACACGACCTGGCCACTCTCTATTACCGATAGAACCGTGTCTTCTATGAAATCTACTTCCGTGGCTTGCAGGTCCTCCACCAAAATTGTGTCTTTTTATCACACCGCTATAACCACGACCCTTAGAATTAAAACTTACCTTTAGAATTTTTGCTTCGTTCAATGGACTTTCATCTAGGTCTCCAGCTTCTGTATTTGCAACTTCTAAAGTGGCGAATTTGTTAAATTCTGCTGACAAATTATATTTTTTCTGCATACCAGCGATGCACTTATTATTTGCTTTTCCTTTGGAATAAGCGACCAAAGCCTTACCGCTCTCTTGCACTTCACAAACCTTAGCACCTACAACTCTAAGTAAGGTTACGGCTATGCTTGGATTACTTACGGTTCGACTCATTCCTATTTTCTCTACGATATATTCCATATTTTATCCTTTATTTTCCCATAGCTCTAACTTCGACACTTACTTCTGGCGCTAAATCAAGCTTAGTTAAAGAATCAACCGTATCTGGAGTCGCTGCGACTATATCAAGCATACGCGCGTGAATTCTTATCTCAAATTGCTCACGAGAATCTTTGTTAATATGTGGAGATTTTAACACCGTATAGCGTTTAATCTTTGTAGGCATAGGCACAGGACCTCTTATATCCGCACCTGTTCTTTTAACAGCTTCTACTATGGCTGCAACTGTTCTGTCTAGTACTCGATGGTCATAAGCCTTGAGCTTAAGCCTAATTCTTTCCATAAATTTTCCTTTGTATAAAGAACTCGTTGGTTTGACTAACCAAAATAAAAATGGGAGTATAGTAAAATCGCCCTTCAAAAGTCAAGTAAATTGAGAATTTTTTGCTATTTTTTTCCTTTTATAAAGGATAAAAATCACATTTTAACCCTTTAAAATCTTCCCAAAAATTTTCCTTTGAGCTTATATCAAATTTTTTTGCTTTGTATGTAAAATACAATCTTTGAGAGTGCAACATTAATCTTTTTGCACCTGTGAGTTTAATCCTTTCATCTTGGCTTAGTTTTCCGTCTAAAATTTGCTCGATTTGTTCTTTTTTTAAACCATAAAGGGGCTCACCTAAAATTTGATGACCGCTATGAAAAAGATGCAAACGAAGCTGATGCTGCCTACCCGTAAAGGGCTTACAAAGCACCAAGCTAACATTTAAGTCTGGGTAAAATCGCACTCTTTTAAAAAAACTTAAAGCTCTTTTTCCATCTTCACAAATTTGCATTCTTGTTTTAACATCATCATAATTTTGCGTTAAACGCATAGGCAAATCGACCTCAAATTCCTCCTTTATCAAGCCTTGCGTTAGAGCCAAATACTCCTTTTGAATTTCTCTTTTTTCAAACATAGTCTTAAATTCCACTTGTGAATTTTTAGTTTTAGCGGCTAAAATTAGTCCGCTTGTTTCCTTATCAAGTCTATGGACCACACAAGCCTTCATTCCCCAAAGCTCCCAAATTTCATCACACAAACTATACGCACAATGACGACCATTTGGATGACTCAACACTCCACTTGGTTTTTCAAGCACAGCAAATTCCTCATTTTCATAAACGATTTTAACGCCTTTTGGAGTATTTTCATAAACGATTAATTCCACCACACCCTGCAAAATTTCATTTTTTTTCTTCACCAAATTTCCATTGCAAAAAAGTCTTTTTTTATCGATGAGTTTTTGAGCCTCATTTATGGGAATTTTTAAACTTTGCATAAGAAATAAAAATGCCTTTTTTTCGGCATTTGAAGGAATTTCTAATTTAATTTTTTTGTAAGGCATTTTTTAACCTTTTTTAAAACTTGCTTTGCTACAATTTCACTTTTTTTAAATTATAACAAAAAAGGTTTATAGGCTATGATTGAAAGATACAGCAGAGAGATTATGGCAAAAAAATGGGACTTAAATGCAAAATACGATGCTTGGCTTAAAGTCGAATTAGCCGCTGTAAAAGCGTGGAATAAACTTGGTCTCATCAATGATGAAGATTGCGAAAAAATTCAAAAAAACGCCAAATTTGACATTGCTAGAAT
>ERZ1034713.977-NODE-977-length-14173-cov-7.655546_pt1 | contig 14173 bp, 13 predicted proteins | sample MGYA00520692_ERZ1034713 | MGnify/ENA primary metagenome ERZ1034713 (study PRJEB33766, sample SAMN09781717) | gut metagenome | biome: gut microbiome | host: Homo sapiens | place: Madagascar | study: EMG produced TPA metagenomics assembly of the PRJNA485056 data set... | reverse complement strand
GAGCAGAGGACTGAAAATCCTCGTGTCTCTGGTTCGATTCCGGAACCAGGCATTTCATGATTTTCATGATAATATATGCGGGTGTAGTTCAATGGTAGAACACCAGCCTTCCAAGCTGGATACGTGGGTTCGATTCCCATCACCCGCTCTTTCAAGAAACCATTTATGGTTTCTTTTTTATTTTCAAACTTGCTTTTGCTGTACAGGGGATTTCAAAGGAATTTTCTATACAGCAAAAAAGCATCGATTAAAATCTTTCGGTTCTAATCGATGCTTTCTTTTATTTATCCATGTATGATATTAGAATAAATCAACGGATCCTGTGAACTTATCATTAATCACATAATATGCTTTATAATCTTCTGGCTTTATGTAAATATTTAAAGTCTTGATGCATCCTGCTCTATGGCCTTCTGCAACAAACTGAGCCTTAACCTTGTCCTCAAGATTTGTAACACTTGCTGCATTTCCCTGGAACTCGACGATAAACTCGGTCTTTGCTGGCTCCTTAACCGTTTTCTTTGCGGCTTTCTTAACAGTTGTCTTTGCTTTCTCTACTTTCTTTGCGGCAGTCTCAGCCTTTGCCTCTGCCTTCTTTGCTACGGTCTCGGCTTTTTCCTCTACCTTCTTTGCTGTTGTCTCAGCGGCAGCTTCAGCTTTCTTTACAGTAGTTTCAGCTACAGTCTCAACTTTCTTAGCAGCGTCTTTTACAGACTCCTTTACTTCAGCCTTTACGTCTGGAGCCTTTGTTAATTTTACATCTGTACTTGCCTTGTTTACTTTTTTGTTCTGCATAATGCTTTCCTCCTAAACGAACAATTACTCACAAACTAAAAACTTCTCCATTGCAACTAGTGCTTCCTGCTCATCAGATCCTTCTGTCACAATATCAACTGACATTCCATCTGACGGATTGAAAGCCATAATTCCCATAATGCTTTTTGCATTGATGCGTCGATTATCACTTTCTAATGTAATATCACTGTCAAACTTACATGCAACCTGAACAAGTTCAGCAATTGGATTCTCGTGCTCCTTTGCCACATTAGAAACAATTACATTTTTCTTACTCATACGCTCTCCCTTTCTTACATGTATAACACACAAAAAAAATATATATCACTTCCAAAATATTTGCAAGGTATCAACTGTATTTCTGTTAAAGTTTCACGAATCCCCTATAAAACCTCTGGCTGAATTGGTTATTTTTACAATAGTTATCTTTCCAGATATGTGAAGAATATATTTCCTGCATCCGAAAACCATTTATCTGCTTCATCGAAACTTTTCGATTTTGTTGTATGTGTTGCCGGGTCATAATAATAAATATGACTTGCAGAATATCCGGTTACAAGAACTGCACTGTTATTTCCTGTCATCGCAAATACCGGACTTCCCTCACTCACATAAAAGATAATTTCATCCACACTGCAGCCGGATACATCCAGCACCACGGCATCCTTTATTTCGTCTTCAATTACCTGTTTTGGTGTTGCACCGGCGTCAATCAATGTTTTTACACTAACATCATTTCCATGATATGTGAGCATTGCACTCACTGCCTGCACCACGGAAGAAGCATTTTTGTCTGCCTCATTTACCTTTATGTTTGCAAACGCATTCCTTGCAGCTTTGCGGGCCCGCATCCATATATACTGCTGCTGGCTGTCCACAACTACACCAAGATTCTCATTTGCACAGATAATCGCATCCGAAATGTTATCCGTTGCAAGTACCACATCACCTTTTTCATATACATAAAAGCGTTCGTTCTTGTCATTTTGATCAAAGGTCAATGTCCTTGGTTTTTCCAGCAACACTGATTTGGACGTGATCATTTTAATGCTCGAAGCCTTTAATGTTGCTTTCATTACCAGCTGATACTGTGTCTGCTTAATGTCTGTAGCAGTCTGTCCTACTGAGATTTTTGTCTCTGTATCCGCCGCACGATTCATAATAGAATCCACGCCTGCACTTGTATAGCGTCCATTCCTTTTTTTCATAAGCTGAATGGTAATGGTATAATCCTGCACACTGATAGATTCTACTTTTCCAGATTTCGGTTTGTAGTTCTTCACAATCTCATGACTGTCCTGCGAAGTTGACATAATTTTCAAATAATTCATTGGGAAGACAGTATTTCCGGCAGTTTCCACATTTACATTATTTTTCTTTGCAACACCATAGATAAAATCATTGTTGATAAATCCAAGCGGCTGCAAGTACATATCCTCACTCTCTTTTATGTCATATACAGATTCATCCTGTAAATTCATCAAATGGATCGTCGTGCTTGAATATTCCTGATTTGCCTCTACCCAGGCAATGTACTGATTGGACTGCGAAATCTGATAGCAACTTTCTTTCAGTCCCTCAACGATGACTTTTTCCTTTAATGTCGTCAAATTGATACGGTACAGTTTTTCATCCATAAAGAGATATAAATTGCCTTTGTCATTTACGTACATCAGCTGCCCCATTTCGGCCTTCAGAATCTCATAAGACTGTGTGGATGGAATAAATACTTCCTCCTCCATCGTCTGAACCAGTCCATCATAGTGGTATACAGCTGTGCCGACCTGTCCTTCGTGATCCCCACGATTCATATATCCATAAACCACAAAGTCCACACTGCCAGCCTCATCCACACGTACAATTTTGATATCATGCTGATCCCAATCATCCCGGATATCCGTACCTTCCGAATCACGAAAACTGAACACCTGCACGATTTTCTTGTTAATTCGGTCAAAACACCACAGTTCGCCTTCTTGAACAAATGCAACTACCGTGCCTGTCTCATTCATAGCATATTCAATCTGTCCGTCTCTTATTCCAAGCTGTATACTGCTTCCGTCGGAAATAAAATTATTCTCTCCACGGAAAATCTGGTTGACCGTGCGCTCAAAATTCAGGACATACATGCGGCTGCTTGTCATACGCAGACGATAATATTCTTCTACGTCATAATATTCCGTCTCACCTTTACTATTTACATAAGATGCCACATAAGAAATCGTAACAACATTATAAGAAGTATTGATTTCTTTAATAGAAGCAACTGTCTCACCAATTTGTTTTGGTTTCAAATCAGCCCAGGTAATCTGTTTTAATGTACAGGTCAGATCTACATAATGAAGCGTCGTCGCATCTCCGGTGGCCGCATCCATATACTTCGGAATAAAAGTATCCGCATCATCCCGGAACGTGTAGTCATGAAACTGCAACGCAAAATCAACACATTCCTTTGCATAACTGTCATTTGTCTGCATAAGTCTGGTATAATAATAAATTTCCTGATTGTCAGACTGTAACGTTACAATCAATATATATTCCTGATCTTCATCCAGAATATTCTGAATCATAAGGTCTGCCGTTACCTTATTCCCAGATGTTTTGTAATCGGTCACATTGCTTTTTGCTACAAGTCTTTGTCCATCCATACTGCGAATTTCAAATCGCATGGCATCGATTTTTTCCCCATACGTATGAACAATAACCGGAAGAATACGTGTATCGTCCACAGGTGTAATGGAATCCCGCATCTGTGTGACATCCATCTTGTCGACATACCCATGCAATTCATTAATTTGCTTGTCCCCCTGCTGGAAATATATCACCGGCAGTGTTGCCTTTGCCATTGTCGTAGTCATATCACGGTTATCTTTATTTGTTGTTATGCTAAATATAATAATCGCCACGAAAAAAAGTGCTACAAGCACAATCGGTTTAATTACTTTCTTATTCATTGATCTGTCTTTCCTTTACAGTGCAAGGCACGCCTTGCACTGTCTCTATTGTATTTATTACCACCAACGTCTGCAACGGCGATGATGACAACGTCTACGGTATAATTCTGTTCCAAACAATACACCTACCATACTGCAAAGCCAGTCATCTCTGCAATCCTGATGCAAAGGTCTGTGTTGCTGCCCCGCAAGCGCCATCGGTACCATCTCAAAATAAGATGGAACCGCCTGACTATGCTCCCCCTGCTGCTCTATTAATTTCTGATACAGCCGGTCAATTTCCATCTGGATCATCATCCGATCCGGTTCTTCATCATAAATTCTGCTTCCTTCATAGGCAAGTTCATCCAGTCGTTCTTCCACAAGTTTCATGATATCTTTTGTCTTTTCCGGATAGTAATTTTTCATTCGCTCGATATCCTTCTCATATTCCATCTCCGTCAGATACATATTCTGCATCGGGTATGTCATATAAAATGGAATTTTTGGATACAAATCACCGCTATAATCCACAGGCACGCTCCAATTTCTCATCAATATAGCATATGCGGCTGCATACTCTGCGGTTACTTTCTTCTATTCCATCGGGAAATCTTCTGGGTCATCTCCCGTCACAAATTCAGAACTTACATAACCTTCCGTTCCATTATAAGAAACCTTCAGCCACTCTCCCTCATCACTCAGCACTTCCAACTGCGTTTCTGCATCCAATACCGATACAATCTGACAGTCTGTATTCGGCTCACTTCGAAGATTCACACCAGTGGTTGTCCATACATAAACAGTATCATTCTGTGTTCCCTGCGCATCATCAGAGACTGGTGGAAGTTCCGGATTTACAGTTGCCGGCTCCATGCTTTCTGTCTGTTGCGTCTGCGTATCCGACTTGTTATTCCCACGATGACTGTTGATCAGCGAGACTACTCCGATAATAATCGCGATCAATGCAACACACATTGCCGCGAAAATAATTCTGGCAATAATAACGTCTTTTCTGTGACTTTTCTTCATACGTTCTTCTCCTTTCAGTTCCCCTCATGCAATTAGTTTCTGCATATAATTTTTGTTTTCTTCGGATCTATTTTGTCCTTTTCCAGAATCAATTCATCAATATAATCCGCCGTAATTGTTCCACCGGACGGGTTCATCACACTGTTGATATTGCTTGTAATTTCTGCATCCACTGTGGAATACTCAAATGCAAGCGTTGTATTGATCAGCTTACAGTTTTTCATTACGAGGTTGTCAATATAGCACATTCCCTGCAAACTTTCAATGGTACAGTTTACCAAAGTCAGGTTCTTCGCATTCCAACCGAGATATTCTCCGGAGATGAAGGAATCATACACCGTCACGTTGTCGGTATTCCAGAAAGCATCCTTCGAAAGCATCCGCGCATTATGGATTTCCATATTGCATACCCCATCAAATGAATAATTGCCGACTAGTTCAAAATGATCTAATTTCATATTTTGGCAGTTCATCGCAAAATAATCGCCCTTCGCGACCACATGATCCATTTCTACATTACTGCAATTCCATAAAGTTTCCTGCGCATCCGGGAAATTTACATTGGTAAGTTTGACCCCATCGCATCGTCTGAAGTTCTTCGGTGCCTCGATAATCGTATCTTTCACTTCAATATCATTGGTATACCATACGCCGGCTCTTGCCATATCAAACCATGTACATTGCTCTGCACACACATGATTGCAGTACCAAAGCGGATACTTCCACCGAAACAGGCAGTCATGCAGTTCTATATTTTCGCTTTCTTTCAGCGGTGACTCCCCTTCGGCAAATACACTATCATATATTGCAAGATCTTTTGACATAAAAAGTGCTCTCTCTCCTGTCAAATACTCCTGCTGAATCACCTTTTTTTCCATTTTTAATCCTCTTTCGTATTAAGCTTTACACTATCCTATTCTAACACGTAATTTCTTTAATAACAAATACTGTTTTATTCTAGCATCAATTCTTCCACAGTAACAAATTCATAGCCCTGTTTCTGCAGTGTATCAATGATTGTAAAAGCTGCTGAAACCGAGGATTCGGATGCATCATGGAGCAAAATAATACTCCCATTCGGGATTTTTTGCAATACCCTCTGCACAACTGTATCTGCATCTTTTGTTGCCCAGTCTAACGGGTCAATGTCCCACAATACCTCGATCATTGGCAATTCCTGATCCAGTTCTTTTTTCCAGCATCCATAGGGTGGCCGGATATAACCGGTATATTCGCCCGTCACATCATAAATTGCCTGCTGTGTTTTTTCCACCTGTTCCAGTGCCGCCGCATCTCCGATCTGCCCAAAATTTACATGCTGATAAGAATGTACGCCTATCATATGACCATCGTCATATGTTGCTTTTAGTATGTCCGGATAACGCTCTACTTCTTCACCCAATACAAAAAACGTGGCTTTTACACCACGTTTCTTTAGTCCTTTCAATAATTTCATTGTATAATCAGGATTCGGTCCATCATCGAATGTAATTGCAATCTGCTTACTTTCCTCCGCCGCTGTCGATAAAGTTTCTATCATATGATCTTTTTCATAAAAAGAATTCATGATCATTCCAAAAAGCCATCCCAGCATAAATGCCAAAAGCAAAAATAATATTTTACATCCAATGCGCTTTACCAGATTTTTATATTTCATACATCACTACACACGCTTTCAATATCTCTATATACTATGCGTCTGTGTAAATGATTACCACTGAATATTGAGGCTTTCGATATATGCACAAAGTTCATCCGACATCTCTTCAGCCTCCGGGATTCTCTGATTTGGTTCTTCTTTCATATAGTCTTCCGGATGATTGCCATTCTGACCGATTGCAACAATCACAAGCTGCGGACGATACAGGGAAAAGTCCCAGTTAGTTGCAGGCCAAACTGCGGATTATAATGGACTTTATCCCAAGCGGTCTCCATTCCGATATAGTCCGGCGCATTGAACCATCCCGTGTTATCGAGCAGAGCGATTCCCCCTGTGCAATATCGTGAATCTGTGCTCCGAGCTTTCTGGCTGTCATCCAACTGTAAGAATACCAGCTATTGGAATACTCACCGTTATGTTCCGGATCTTCTTTTCCCACATAATCCACAGCTTCGGAAACCTCTCCTGCCGAAACCGAATTCCCATATACTTCGATGCGACGATTCGGTTTTTCCGGTGGTGGAAGCAAGACACTTCCACGAGACAATTCCAATGCTTCAAGAACCATCTCATGGCAGCTGTCCATCCGTTTAAAATTGTGCGTATATGCTACGGATTCCACGCGTTTACGTGATCAGATTCCATCATATATGCTGGAAATGAAAGAACTTTTTGATAACGAATTTCAAGAACCATACACTTTGGAATATTTAGAACACCATTTCGACCAAAGCCATTATCGCCTTTGCCGGGAATTTTTTTCAATATCTTGTGGATGGTTCTGCGAGCCATCTCCGAGATATCCACTTCATATGTTGTGATATTGATATCACAGGTTCCCGGATACAGGTAATTATCAAACCCAACGACAGAAGGTACTTCTGCGTTTTGCTCAAGATTAAGCAGATAGTCTTTATCCATTGTACCAATGACAACTATTCCATCCACTCTCTTTTCCTGCACAATGACCGGTGTGTTCCCCGCAAGCGCATCTGCTCTGCTCACCAGTTCAAGAATGGTAAAGCACCCTCTCCCAACGGCTTTTTTCGTCAATTCCTGATATAACAACCAGTAAAACGATGCATACTTATCCAGATAAATTTTCTGAATAAGAACACCAATATTATATTGCTTTGCAGACGCCAGCTTTTTTGAAGCGGAAGGTGGCTGATATGTTTTTCCTTTGGTCCGAAATTCCTTTTTGTTAACACTTCCTACAAATGGGAAAAGTACCGGTTATGTACGTCCCCAAAACTGTGGATCTGCTTTCCACATATATTCTGTTCCGGTATCTTTACGGACAAGCGACTTTAACTCTGCACCATGTGTATCCACTTCAATGCATATTTCTTCATTTTCTAAGATATGTCTGGTATCTATGTAAAATAATGCTCCATTATTTTCTGCAATAGCGTATTCTTTTCTTTTTCGTCCATCGGAAGAATACATACTGCCACCTCTGCTGCAATGTGGCTGATTCCATATTCCTTAATAAATGCAGCATCTTCTTCACTTTCCTGCCCCAGACGGCAACGTCCAACGATTTGATTCAGGCCGGAAAATTCTTTGATCAGCACCGGCAGGCTGCATACTCTTTCCAAAAAGGAGTGCCCTGTCAGCTGCAATTCCCGATCCGCTGTTCCAATGATCTGCATGCAAAGGCGCAGCTCCCCGGTAATATCCGAAGCTTCCATCAAAACATCCGGGCGCTTTCTCAGGCAATCCATAAAATATTTCTTCGCCCCAGCAACATCTCTTTTTTCCAAATATACGGCTATCCGCTCTTTCATTTCGCGCGTCTCTGCTTTCTCCCCGATCATTCCCACTTTGCACTCAAAGACATGAAGCTGATTAACCGTTATCCACACCAGAAGGAGAAATTCCGAAATGAATCCAAACACTCTTCTGTGATATTCATCCGCATCTGTCTCAAGGTCAATCCGTTTCTGTACCTCAAAAAAGATAGTAAACAGCCAGCTGCAATAATCATCAAAATGTTTCTTTGATGTAACAAACATATTGCCAAAGTAAGTTTCCGGTCCATTTACCAGACGCACAAACGTATCATAGTACGCTGGATATTTTTCTTTTATTACCTCACCAGTAACATCAAGCGCATGAATATTGTGATTTGCGGAAAACCCATAGTAATAGGAATTGTTGAGATGCACACGCTTTGTTGTGATCAAGTCATATGACCGCAGTTTCTCTTCCAGTTCTCTTTTTGTAAAAATCTTTTCCTGTTCATTCAAAAGGAATCTCCGGTAATGACAGGTTCCCACATATTCCGTCTCATGATCGTTCTTCCAGATCCAGTACAGGCCTGTCAATTCACTGTAATAACAATTCAAAGCGGAAATATTCTCCCCGGTATTATCGCAAAGATACCCAAGGTCCTCTTTTTCTTCACTCCCTACCTGTAACGGAACATACAACGGGTCCGGCGGAACATTAAATTTTTTGTGCGTTAATGTGTATATTTTGATGTCCACTTATTATATCACCTGTTCTATCTCCGAAAGAGTTGGCATCACACGGAGTGCACCTTTCCTTGTCGTGATGATAGAAGCTGCTGCATTTGCAAATCTTAGCATCTCCTGAAGATCTGCCTCTGTAAGTCCGTCCAATCCATGCTCACATACATAATGAAGCACACAACCGCAGAATGTATCACCTGCGCCTGTTGTCTCTATCGTGTCCGGTCTGACAAATGGCTTTGCCTCAACTATCATATCATTATAATAGGCGCGGCTGCCTTCCTTGCCCATTGAAACAAGAATAAGCGGAATATTAAATCGCTCATTTATCCACTGAACACCCTTTGTATAGTTCTCTTCCCCGGTAAGCCATTGGATCTCGTTATCTGAAATTTTGAGGATATCGCACTTTCCAAGTCCGTACAATACCTGCTCCTTTGCTTCATCAAGTGAGTTCCAGAGCGGCTCTCTGAGATTAGGATCAAAAGAGATTATTGCCCCTGCTTCTTTTGCAATGTCTATTGCCTTTTTCGTTGCTGCCCTGACACCTTCATGAGTCATGGACAACGTTCCAAAATGAAAAATCCGCGTATCACGAATAAGTTCCTCCGGAATCTCATCCTCTGTGAGCATCATATCAGCTCCGGGATTTCTGTAGAAGGAAAAATCCCTGTCTCCATCAGGATATGTATGCACCATCGCAAGAGTCGTATGCACTTCATCATCTTTTCTGAGATATGTTGCATCAATTCCTACCTCTGTGATAGCATCCTCAAGCTGTTTTCCGAAAAAATCATTGCCAACTTTTCCTATAAAAGCCGTTTTGTGTCCTAAACCCGAAAGCATAGCAAGTACATTACATGGTGCTCCGCCCGGATTTGCCTCCATAAGCGAATTTCCCTGCTTACTTGTTCCATTCTCTGTGAAGTCAATCAAAAGCTCTCCTATTGCTATAACATCATATTTTTTCATATCACATCATCTCCATTAATCCAGATTATATTTAACGATATCCATCTGCGCTTTTCCGTCTGCATAAAATGAAACACTATCCGCATTCTGATCAGTATACATGGTAGTGGTGATAACTGACTCACCATCGTTGACAAATATCTCAGCACTATATCTGTCAAGTATTATGCGAAGCTTTAACTCGTTATTTTTATAGTTTGCCCTGCACTTTCTCTGATGATCGATTGCACGTCTTGAACCACAATGTTTGCGGTCAATTTCCAGTGTATCCTCAATTGGATCAAATATAAGCGATGTATAGTACTGGTCATTTTCAGCAAAATCAATCCTGAATTTACGATAATGGTTGTTAACATCATTAGGGCGCAGAGATATCTCCATGTCGATCATTCTACCACATATTTCATCTAGCTTAAAGTCTCCAGAAACGGTTACATTGCTGAATCTGATACATTCTGAACGCATGGCATCAACTTCACGCACAGGTTTTTGGCAGACCCGCCCATCTTTCCAGAACAGTTCTCTTGGCAGACTCATCTGACCGAACCATTTTGCATCCTCCGGACACATCTGGCAGGTATCCCAGTTCTGCATCCATCCGATCATTATTCTTCGTCCGTCCGGTGCAAGTATCGTCTGTGGTGCATAAAAATCTATCCCGTAATCCAGAGTTTGTACATTCTGCTCAGTAAACTTCTCATTCTGCGCATTATATTCGCCCGCTATACAAAGAGTTACATTTCCATTGTCAAATTCCAAGCCCTGTGGAACCAGATCCTGCGGACTTGTTATAAGCAGCCATTTATCGCCAAGCTTAAAGAAATCCGGACATTCCCACATTCTTCCATAACGGTTATCGTTGCTTGCCAAAGTAGTGTCATATTTCCAGTCAAATCCATCATCACTAGAGAAAAGTAATATCTGTCCCTGATTCTTTACATGACGGCTTCCCACTACACAATAAAATCTGCCATCAGTTCCCCGCCACATCTTTGGATCACGGAAATCAAATTTGCTGGAACCTTCCGGCAGGTCGTTTTCTCCGAGCACAGGATTTTTTTCATACTTTTTATACTCAAGACCATCTCCTACGGCAATGCACTGGGCCTGAATATCCCTTACCGTTCCATCTGGTTGTTCTTCTCTTCTGACTCCGGTGTACATTAATAAATGTCTTCCATCATCCAAAGCCAGCGCGCTTCCCGAGAAGCATCCATCCTTATCGTATTTTTCATCAGGAGCGATTGCCACAGGGAGATACTCCCAGTGCAGCAAATCATTGCTCACCGCATGTCCCCAGTGCATTGGTCCCCACACAGTATCATATGGATGATACTGATAAAAGAGATGATATTTTCCATCATAATATGAAAATCCGTTTGGATCATTCATCCATCCGACTCTTGGTGACAAATGAAATACCGGACGCTCCTGTGAGGATATTTCCTGTTCTTTTTTTCTTTCATATTCGCATGCTTTTTTCAATGCCTCATTTATCATATCCTTATCTCACTTTCTGTTAATTCTTGGCTCCGGTAGAAGCAATACCTGCTTTTTCAATTTATACTCGACATAACTGTTTAATTACTGTATTTTACTTTATCATCTGTATATCTTTTTTTCAATATAATATACTCAGGGTAGTGTAAATTTACTGTAGGAAATTAATAGACAGAATATCCCTAAAATCTGTTTTAGAACTAAAGAAGTTTCTATCATTATAATCTTTTTATTTTGGGTTATAAACCCCAAATATAGGTCAAGCATATCTCCATCCAATCAAAAGCAGATAGGTCGGAGACCATGCAATAAGATTTCGTACAATCCACATAATGACAATTTTATCTTTACATCGGCTTTTCCATATTTATTTTCCGCCTTTCTGTGGAAGACATCACTGGAAATTGCCTTTTTCTTGTCTTTATGGAACTGTAAAATGTATTGAGGACGAGATACCGTTTGAAGTGCCGGAGGGATGGTGTTGTGAAGTTCAATCAACTTTCAGCATCCGATATCCCACGCCAATGTGTGTTTGGATATATTGTGGAGAGTTCGGTTCTTTCTCGATTTTTTTACGAAGTGTTGCCATAAACACACGAAGGGAAGCAATATCATTATCCCAACTACTTCCCCAAATGCTTTGCGTAAGGAAAGTATGGGTCAGAACTTTTCCTATATTTCTTGTCAACAGGCAAAGCAACTTATATTCAATAGGTGTTAAATGCAACTCTTCTTCATTCAAATAAGCACAACCTGCAGCATAATCTACACGAAGTTTTCCGTTTACAAAAACAACCGCTTCGGCAGGGGATACTTTTTGCATCATCGATAACCTTCTTTGCGTGACTCGTAGTCTGGCAAGCAGTTCCTCAACAGAAAATGGCTTTGTTAAATAATCATCTGCACCAGCATCCAACGCATCAATTTTATCGGTATCTTCACTGCGAGCACTGATTACGATAATTGGCATGTTTGACCAAGTACGGATTTTTTTAATAATCTCAACACCGTCTATATCAGGAAGTCCTAAATCAAGTAAAACAATGTCAGGATTGTGTGAAGATGTTTCTAAAATTGCCGATTGACCATCGGGTGCCGTCAGATATCGGTATTCGTGCGCTTTTAAGGTTGTTGTAATTAAATTTCTGACAGATGTGTCATCTTCTACAACTAATATTAGTGACTTATTCATATACTTTGACCTCCCCTGCCGGTAATGTAAATGTAAATACTGTTCCGTGCGGCAGATTATCTGAAACAGTAAGTTCTCCGCCGTGGGCGTTAATAATGGACTTGCACAAAGATAATCCGAGTCCTAAACTTCGGCGGCTGTCTGCAATTTGATTTGCACCGCTATAGAACATGTCGAATATCCGTGGCTTTATTTCGTCAGCAATTCCGTTTCCGTCATCCGATATAGATACGATTGCTTGTTTTCCCCGCTTTTCTGTCCGAATAACAATATGAGAGTTTTTAGGTGTATATTTGATAGCATTATCAACAATATTGATGATTACCTGAACAATAAGCTTTGCATCCATTTTTGCAAGAAGAAATTCTTCTTTGCTTTCAACGGAAATATGATGTTCTTCACTCTTTCGGTTAATATGATGTAACGCTTCTGTGATCACGTCATCCATCAAATCTTCCGTTATACGGAGATTCAACCGTCCTTCTTCAATCCGGGTTACAGCCAGCAAGTTTTCTACAAGGTTAATCAGCCACATGGAATCATCATAAATATCCATGTACAGCTGCTTTTTTGTATCATTATCAAAGGAATCGCCGTTGGACAAAAGATTGCTGGCATTACCGGAAATGGATGTCAGCGGTGTCCTCAAATCATGTGAAATAGCACGCAGCAGGTTTGCTCGCAACTGTTCATTTTTTGCAAGAATGGCCGCCTCCTGTTTCTCACGGGCATTTTTCTCATTTTCCAAAGCCAGGGCACATTCTCCGAGAATGGATAGTAGAATACTGTTTTCAAATGGATCAAGAGGTATTTCCCCCATCACGATTCCAATAACTCCATATACCATACTGCTGCTGCGAACAGCAAGGTACAGGCATTTTGCATTGGAAAGCGTTCCTGTTGTAGCTCCGGCACGTTTATTGTTTTTCAATACCCAGCCGGCAACGGCCTTTTCATTTTCGGAAATACACGATTCCAAATTTTCTTCAGTTACAGAAAAAATATGCGGCGTATCCAACACTTCTCCATCAGCTAAATAAAAAATGATATCTTTTCTCAAGAGTTTAATGAGCTGATTTGAAGTTGCAGATACAATTTCATTTTTATCTTTTGCCTGTTGCAATAGCTGGTTTGTATCAAATAACACTTTGGTACGGTAAGCAGATTGTGCCGCCTGTTTTGCTTGGTTTTTAATCCGTATAGCAAGAGAACCGGTTAAAAATGCCGCCAACAACATGATAATAAAGGTAACAGGATAACCCTGATCATACGCCTGCAAGGTAAATTGAGGTTCCGTAAACAGGAAATTAAAGACCAAAACACTTACAATCGAGGAAATTAGGCTGTATATCTGATATTTCGTGATGACAGCGGTGACAAGAACACCTAAAACAAAAACAGTAATGATATTTGCTTCGTCAAATCCAAATTTTTGGAAAATCATTCCGACTAAACTGGATAAAATCAGAATCGCAGCAGATTTTAATGTATCAGTGACAGAGAATACGATATGGTTCTTTTTCCTGCCCTCTCTTAACTGATACACTGCCGCATTAGAAACCGTATCCGGAATAATATGCACATCCAGGTTAGGGGCATAATCAATCAATTT
>ERZ1034713.972-NODE-972-length-14205-cov-3.612155_pt1 | contig 14205 bp, 11 predicted proteins | sample MGYA00520692_ERZ1034713 | MGnify/ENA primary metagenome ERZ1034713 (study PRJEB33766, sample SAMN09781717) | gut metagenome | biome: gut microbiome | host: Homo sapiens | place: Madagascar | study: EMG produced TPA metagenomics assembly of the PRJNA485056 data set... | reverse complement strand
TCCTCAGCTGGAGCAGGTCCTGGAAAACTGGAAGCAGCAGCTCGTTCCGTACGAGATCCTGTTTTTGGACAGCAGCGACGCGACTTTAGTGAAGCGCTATAAAGAAACAAGGCGTTCCCATCCGCTTGCGGGAAAGGGGCGTGTGGACAGCGGTATCCGGCTGGAGCGGGAAAAGCTCGGCTTTATCAAGCGTCAGGCCGACGTGATCCTGGACACCAGCAGTCTGCTGACGCGCGAGCTGCGCAAGGAGCTGGAGAAAATCTTTGTACAGGACCGCCGTTATCAGAATCTGTTCATCACGGTGCTTTCCTTTGGCTTTAAGTACGGCATCCCGAATGACGCGGATCTGGTGTTTGATGTGCGCTTTCTTCCGAACCCTTACTATGTGGAGGCACTGCGCAGCCACACGGGACAGGAGGCGGAGGTGCAGGCTTATGTGCGCCAGGGCGGCACAGCCGATAAGTTTCTTGGCATGTTATATGAGATGCTGGATTTCCTGATTCCAAACTATGTGCAGGAGGGAAAGAACCAGCTGGTCATTGCCATTGGCTGTACGGGCGGCAAACACCGCTCTGTGACTGTGGCGAACGCGCTGTATCAGCACCTGAGCGGCTTTGAGGAGTACGGATTAAAGATTGAGCACCGGGACATCGGGCAATAGCAGGACAGAGTGGATTTCTGCCGCGGGATGTTCAGGCAGAAGCCAGAAGACAGGAGGAAACATGTCATTTTCTTCTAAGGTAAAAGAGGAACTTTCCAGGCAGCTGTCCCAGGCAAGGCATTGCCAGATCGCGGAGATCGCGGCAATCCTGAGCCTGTGCGGGCGCATTCAGATTTCGGAGAATAATCGTTACCGGGTAAAGATCCACACGGAAAATGAGGCAGTTGCAAGAAAGTACTTTACATTATTGAAAAAAACATTTAATATAAGAATTGATGTCTCCATACGGCAGGGCATCGGGAACCACAAAAACAGAACCTGTACCGTGGCAGTGACTCATCACGAGGACGCCATGCGGGTGCTTCAGGCAGTCAAGCTCATTGACCCTTACGGCGAGATTGAGGAAAACCTGTCTCTGGCCCAGAATGTGGTTCTTATGCAGAACTGCTGCAAGCGGGCGTTTATTCGCGGCGCGTTTTTAGCGGCAGGTTCCATCAGCGATCCGGAAAAGTTTTACCACTTTGAGATTGCCTGCGCCACCGAGGCAAAGGCACAGCAGATCCAGGGCATCATCCTTTCCATGGGAATCGACGCCAAGATCGTACAGCGCAAGAAGTATTTTGTGGTGTACATCAAAGAGGGAAGCCAGATTGTTGACATCTTAAACGTTATGGAAGCACCAGTGGCACTTATGGAGCTGGAGAACATCCGCATTCTCAAGGAGATGCGCGGAAGCGTAAACCGGCAGGTAAACTGTGAGACAGCCAATATTAACAAAACGGTATCGGCGGCGGTCAAGCAGATGGAAGATATTATCTATATCAGGGATACGGCGGGCTTTGAGCAGCTTCCGAAAAACCTGAAAGAGATTGCAGAGTTAAGGCTGTCCAGACCGGAGGCAACGTTAAAAGAGCTCGGAGAAGCTTTAGACCCGCCGGTCGGAAAATCAGGCGTCAACCACCGTCTCAGAAAACTGGGAAACATGGCAGAGCTGCTGCGGCAGGAGCGGCCGGACGCGGACACACAGCCGGACACAGGGGTATAACGGACGCGGCGCAAGATACCGCGCATACCCGCAAACGAGGAGGATAATTATGTTAAAGAAAACAATCACCATTGGACTTTCATCCGGACTTGAGGCAAGACCAGTTGCTATGCTGGTACAGATCGCGAGCCAGTTTGACAGTCAGATCTATGTAGAGAACAACAATGCCCGCGTCAATGCGAAGAGCATTATGGGTATGATGACACTTGGCATGGGTGCTGGTGAGGAGATTACCGTATCTGCGGACGGCGAGGACGAAAAGGAAGCGCTGGATAACATTGAAAAATACTTACAGGGAGAAAAGTAAAAAGAAAACTTTCCCCGAAAGTTGACTGATACAAATGAACGCAAAGCAGCAGGGTGGAAATACAACGTTTCCGCCCTGTTTTACTGTAGAATTCAGGAAAGGGAGAAGAACGTGGCATTTACACATTTGCATGTCCATACCGAGTACAGCCTGTTGGACGGTTCCTGTAAGATTAAGGAGCTTGCGGCGCGCGCAAAAGAGCTTGGCATGGACAGTATGGCCATCACGGACCATGGCGTGATGTACGGCGTCATCGATTTTTACCGTGCGGCAAGGGAAGTGGGTATCAAGCCCATCATTGGCTGCGAGGTTTATGTGGCACCGGGATCACGCTTTGACCGGGAGAACACAAACGGCGAGGACCGCTATTATCATCTGGTCCTGCTTGCGGAAAATGATACCGGATACCACAACCTTATGAAGATCGTGTCCAAGGGCTTTGTGGATGGCTTCTATTATAAACCCCGTGTGGATTATGAGGTGCTTGAGACGTACCACGAGGGCGTGATCGCGCTGAGTGCCTGCCTGGCGGGTGAGGTGCAGCGCTACCTTGCGCGCGGCATGTACGAGGAGGCCTGTAAATCGGCCCGGCATTACGAGCAGATTTTCGGAAAGGGCAATTTCTTTTTAGAGCTTCAGGACCACGGCATTCCGACCCAGAAGACCGTAAACCAGGGGCTTATGCGCATGAGCCGGGAACTCTCCATGGATCTGGTGGCAACGAATGATATCCACTATATTCTGGCGGAGGATGCGGCACCGCACGACATTCTCTTATGCATCCAGACGGGCAAGAAAGTGACAGATGAGAACCGCATGCGCTATGAGGGCGGCCAGTATTACGTAAAGTCGGAGGAGGAGATGCGGGCTCTGTTTCCGTACGCCCAGGAGGCCATCGACAACACGCACAAGATTGCGGAGCGCTGCAACGTGGAGATTGAGTTCGGTGTGACAAAACTTCCGAAGTACGAGGTGCCAGAAGGCTATGATTCCTGGAGTTACTTAAACAAACTGTGCCAGGACGGCATGGCGAAGCGTTACCCGGATGATGACGGGACCTTACAGGAGCGTCTCAACTATGAGCTTGGCGTCATCCACAACATGGGATACGTCGATTACTTCCTGATCGTGTGGGACTTCATTCATTTCGCCCGCTCGCATGACATCATGGTAGGGCCGGGGCGTGGTTCCGCGGCAGGAAGCATTGTTTCCTACTGCCTGGAGATCACCAACATTGATCCGGTGCGCTACGACCTGCTGTTTGAGCGATTCTTAAACCCGGAGCGTGTTTCCATGCCGGATATTGATATTGACTTCTGCTTCGAACGCAGACAGGAGGTCATCGACTACGTGGTGGAAAAATACGGCAAGGAACAGGTCGTGCAGATCGTCACATTCGGTACGCTGGCGGCAAAAGGCGTCGTGCGCGATGTAGGACGCGTCCTGGACCTTCCCTATGCCCGCTGTGACGCCATCGCGAAGACGATCCCGGGTGACCTCGGCATGACGCTCGACAAGGCATTAAAACAGAGTCCGGACCTCAGAGAGGCATACCAGAATGATGATGAGGTGCGCTACCTCATCGACATGGCAAAGCGCCTGGAGGGACTTCCAAGGCACACGTCCATGCATGCGGCAGGCGTCGTGATCGGCCAGCGTGCCATGGATGAGTTTGTTCCGCTTTCCCGCGCGTCGGACGGAACCATCACCACCCAGTTTACCATGACGACGCTGGAAGAACTCGGACTGCTCAAGATGGATTTCCTGGGCCTTCGCACCCTGACGGTCATCCAGAATGCGGTGCGTCAGGCGGAGGAGAACTATGGGGTTCATCTCGTGATGGAAGAAATCGACTACAACGACAAAGAGGTTCTGGCTTCCATCGGCACCGGAAAGTGCGATGGCATCTTCCAGCTCGAGAGTTCCGGCATGAAGAGCTTCATGAAGGAGCTGCGCCCGGAGAACCTGGAAGACATTATCGCGGGTATTTCCCTGTACCGTCCAGGCCCGATGGATTTCATTCCGCGCTATTTAAAAGGAAAGAACGACAAGGCTTCCATCACTTATGAATGCCCGCAGCTGGAACACATTCTGGGACCGACCTACGGCTGTATCGTGTACCAGGAGCAGGTTATGCAGATCGTGCGTGACCTTGCGGGTTATACCATGGGCCGAAGCGACCTGGTGCGCCGTGCCATGTCCAAGAAGAAAACGGCAGTCATGGAGAAGGAGCGCCAGAACTTCGTGTACGGCAACCCGGAGGAGAACGTAAAAGGCTGCATCGCGAACGGCATCGATGAGAAGACGGCAAACCACATCTACGACGAGATGATCGATTTCGCGAAGTACGCGTTTAACAAGTGTTCGACTCGTTCCAGCTTTAAATAAACAAAGAGCTGGCACACTCTGACAGATCTAATCTAAAAAGTAGAAATCATCAGAGCTGGAGAACTGATAACTCGACAGAACGGAATGACGAAGTAACGCCCTGAAACGTTCTACCTAATACTCCGACGGGCTGTATAAGACGAAAGTCTAACAGTTTGAAGTTCGGTGAAGTCGGCAGAAGTCGGCCTAAACCAAATAGCATTCGCTAGTAGCATTGGTATAAAAGTGGCTAGAGCCCGCCCGTGTGAATTGGATGTGAAAGGCATGGTCAGCGATATGCCGGGGTCTATAAAATACCTATGGCGAGAATGTCGTGGCATCTACACGGCTGACGAACCAGCGAATTTAAGAGTCTAAATGAAGCTTGCTGGGAAACCAGTAAGGACGCAGAAGCGTCGTTAGTGTGGTCAAGTAAGAATTTTTGTTATGAAAGACCATACAGTGTTACAGGCACTGTCAAGCTAACAGGATCAGAGCTAGGCGCCTAAGGGTATATATGTACAGATAGAGTTATTGGTACGAGGAAAGGTATCAGAGATGCGATTTTGTATCTAGGATGACGAAGAATAATAAGCATCCGAACTGGTGCTGAAAAGTAGAGATCGCACCTAGGAAGTTCCTGTAATGGGAATGGAGGAATGGTCTCAAGCCGGAAATAGAATAATAGGAATATCGAATCTACAACAAGGATTCCGAGTAAGACCAAAAAGTCACTCAATCTATATAATAGAGGAGGTGATGCCTTGTGCCTACCGTGAAAGACAAAAGTAACGTTGTAGAAAATATAAGACACTCCGAATACTACGATATGCAGGGAACCTTTGATACTCTCTACAAAGAGAGTCAAAATGGTACAGTATTTGATAACCTAATGGACATTATCTTATCAAAGGAAAATATCCTACTTGCCTATAGAAATATTAAAGCAAATAAAGGAAGTCAAACACCCGGCACAGACAAGCTCACAATGAAGGACATAGGAAATCTACCAACAAATGAGGTAGTGGAGCGAGTCTGATTTGTAATGAGCGGTAGTAAACACGGATACAGACCCAAACCAGTCAGAAGAAAAGAAATTCCAAAGCCAAACGGAAAAACCAGACCGCTAGGCATCCCATGTATATGGGATAGATTAGTGCAACAATGCATCAAACAAGTATTAGAGCCAATATGTGAAGCTAAGTTTTCTAAAAACAGTTATGGCTTTAGGCCAAACAGATGCGTGGAACATGCAATAGCAGAAACACACAGACTGATGCAAATGTCAAAATTAGGATATGCGGTTGAATTTGATATCAAGGGCTTCTTTGATAACGTAGATCACCAAAAACTAATTAGACAGATATGGGCTATAGGCATACACGACAAAAAACTGATATTCATAATAAAAAGAATTCTGAAAGCACCAATAAGGCTGCCAAATGGAGATACAATTCAACCCACAAAGGGAACTCCGCAAGGAGGAATAATATCCCCAATATTAGCCAATATCGTGCTCAATGAACTCGACCACTGGATCGATAGTCAATGGCTGGATTTCCCAGCGATTAACAATTTTAACCTTCCACATAATAAACAGGGTAAACTAATCAAATCAAATGCATACGCAGCACTAAGAAAAACAAACCTCAAAGAAATGTATATCATAAGATATGCAGATGACTTCAGAATTTTCTGTAGAAACTATGAGGACGCAAAACGTGTCAAAGAAGCAGTGACTCAATGGCTAATGCAGCGATTGAAGTTGGAAGTATCAGACGAGAAAACCAAAATAACGAATCTGAGACGCGAATATATGGAATTTCTCGGTTTCAAACTGAAACTATATGACAAAGGAAATGGCTGGAAAGTCAAATCTCATGTAAGTGACAAAAAACTAAAAAGTGTGAGCAAAGAGTTGAAGCATCAGTTCGCTAAAATAGCACATGCAAAGAATAAACAGCACACTACATCGATAGTACGAAAATATAACTCGATGGTGCTAGGAATCCAGAATTACTATAATATAGCGACCGATATATGTAAGGATTTCAGAATAATACAGCATCAAATAGATGTGGTAGCAAAGTCTAGGTTACACGCTAAAAACAGCAGAAAAAGTAAGCTGGGCAAAAGCGGACGAACGTTGACAGTGTTCGAAAAGGAAAAATATGGGCAATCCAAGACAATGAGATACATCAAAGCCAGTGGAGAGCCAATATACCCAATAGGATATGTTAAACCAAAGCCGCCAATCTCCAAAGCCGAAAAAGTATGTGCGTATACGTGTAAAGGGAGAAAAGGCCTACATGATAATCTGAGAATAGACATGAATATCCTAATAAACCTAATGAGAAATCCAAGCATCAACAGGAGTGCAGAATATAACGACAACAAGTTGTCATTATATTCGGCACAAAAAGGTAAATGTGCAATAACGCAAAGAGTCTTCTGCTCAACAGAAGAAATCCATTGCCATCACAAAATCCCAAGGGAGTTGGGCGGAACAGATAAATACCAAAATCTAACGTTGGTGTTAGAACCGGTACATAAGCTGATACATGCGAAATCCCAAGGGACAATTGACAAATACCTCAAAACGCTTCAACTTACAAATGCACAACTAGTCAAAGTCAACAGATACAGAGAAATGGCTGGCAACGAGCCTATCGTAGCATAACAGCGAATAACTAAGCCGTTCAAACAAGGTGATTCGTTAATTCCTATACCAATGTGTTAATTTCGCCGCAGCACTAGTCACATTGGTTCAATTCTAATTTCGGTGGAGCGCCGGATGCGCTGAAAGGTGCATGTCCGGTGCGGATCGGGGGAAAATCCAGAGACAACTTCAAAGGATTACCTATCGATATCACACGCGGCCTGCTACGCGGTGGTCGCATATCAGACAGCGTATTTGAAATACTATTACCCGAAGGAATTTTTCGCGGCGCTCATGACTTCGGTCATGGATAACGTGAACAAGGTGTCGGAGTATATTCTGACCTGCCGCCAGATGGGCATCCGCATCCTGCCGCCGGATATCAACGAGGGACAGAGCGGATTCTCCGTTTCGGGCGACGCGATCCGCTACGGCCTGTCTGCTATCAAGAGCATTGGCCGCAATGTGGTGGACGAGATCATTCGGGAGCGAAAAAACAACGGACTGTTTACAGCGCTCGATGATTTTGTAGAGCGCATGGGCGGACGCGAGGTGAACAAGCGGACACTGGAAAACTTTATCAAGTCCGGTGCCATGGACACCCTGCCGGGCAACCGCAGGCAGAAGACCATGGTGGCGCCGGAGATGCTGGACCAGAAGACCAAAGACCGCAAAAACGTGCTGGAAGGCCAGCTTAGCCTCTTCGACTTTGCCGGGGAGGAGGAGAAAAAGCAGTATCAGATCACCATGCCGGATGTGCCGGAGTTCCCGAAAGAGGAGCTGCTTGCGTTCGAGAAGGAAATCCTCGGCATTTACATCAGCGGGCATCCGATGGATGAGTACCTGGAAACCTGGAAGAACAGCATTACCGCGAAGACAAGCGACTTCATGGTCGAGGAAGAGAGCGGAAAAGCGCTGGTGGAGGATGGTTCCCGCGCCACCATCGGCGGCATGATCACCGCAAAGACCGTCAAGCTCACCAGAAACGGACAGCAGATGGCGTTCGTTACCGTGGAGGATATGGTGGGCTCTGTAGAGGTCATTGTGTTCCCAAGAGATTATGAGAGCAAGCGGAATCTGTTAAATGAGGATGCCAAGGTGTTTATCACCGGAAGAGTATCGGTCGGGGATGATCCGGTCGGCAGGCTCATCTGCGAGCAGGTGATCCCGTTTGAGGAAGTACCAAAGGATCTGTGGCTGAAATTTGCCGACAAGGCGCAGTACGATGCTCTGTGGACGGCTGCGGCGGAAACGCTGAAACTGGCGGACGGGCATGACCGCGTGATCATCTATCTGGAAAAAGAGCGGGCAAAAAAGGTGCTTCCGGCCAACTGGCAGGTAGCGGCAACGGCAGAGGTTATCCGTAAGCTCGGGGAACTGCTTGGTGAAAATAATGTCAAACTTGTGGAAAAAGGATTGAAAAGATAAGCAAAATGTTTTAGAATACATTTTGTATGAAAAAAAGTGCATTTGACTGAATTTAAGAAATAAAAAAATGGGATGGTGAATGGGTATAGGTCATTTCACCGGAAGATAACAGGAGGAGACAACTATGGCAAAGCAGGTAAAGACAATCGGTGTCCTGACAAGCGGAGGCGATGCTCCGGGCATGAACGCGGCAATCCGCGCGGTAGTTCGTACTGCGATCAGCAAGGGAATGAAGGTAAAAGGCATCATGCGAGGATATGCAGGACTTCTTCAGGAAGAAATCGTAGACATGAGCAGCACCGATGTGTCTAATATTATTTTCCGTGGCGGTACCATCCTGTATACAGCAAGATGTATGGAGTTTGTTACCCCGGAGGGACAGCAGCTTGGCGCGGATATCTGCCGCAAGCACGGTATCGACGGCATTGTGGTCATTGGCGGTGATGGTTCCTTCCGCGGAGCCGGAAAGCTGGCAGCCCTTGGAGTAAACACCATCGGTGTTCCGGGAACCATCGATCTGGATATCGCATGTACCGATTACACCATCGGCTTCGATACCGCAGTCAACACCGCAATGGAGGCAATCGATAAGGTACGTGATACCTCTACCTCCCACGAGCGCTGCAGTATCATTGAGGTAATGGGACGTAATGCCGGCTACATCGCACTGTGGTGCGGTATCGCGAACGGCGCGGAGGACATTCTGCTTCCGGAGCGCTACAACGGCAACGAGCAGGCGCTCATCGACCGCATCATTGAGAACCGTAAACGCGGCAAGAAGCATAACATCATCATCAACGCAGAGGGCATCGGACATTCCGCTTCCATGGCCCGCCGCATTGAGGCAGCCACCGGCATCGAGACCAGAGCAACCATTCTGGGCCACATGCAGCGAGGCGGCACCCCGACCTGTAAGGATCGTGTGTACGCGTCCATTATGGGTGCAAGGGCAGCAGAGCTTCTGTGCGAAGGAAAGAGCAACCGTCTGGTTGCTTACAAGCACGGTGAGTTCGTGGATTTCGACATCCAGGAGGCACTCCAGATGAAGAAGGATATCTCCGAGGAGCAGTTCGAGATCGCAAAGATGCTGGCAAGATAGAGATAGTTCGAACCGGCAAAATGACATGCGTTCCGGCAATGGAAAGGACTGCATGATACAATCGAACATGACACATTCGCCCGGCAGCATATCCGCCGGGCGTGTTTCGTGTTTGTGGATATGAAAACAGATTCAGGAGGACAACGCAGATGAAGGGACAGGACGGAAATATCGTTCTTTGTGGTTCTAACAGCTACGAAAAAAAGTATTATTTTAATGAAGAGTTTAACAGCCTCCCGGAGGCAGTAAGAAAGCAGCTTCATGTAATGTGTGTCTGGTTCACGGAGGAGTGCGGCGGCATTCTGACCATGGAATTTGAGCCGGACGGTACCCTGGAGTTTAAGCATACCATTTCCGAGTACGACGGCTACTGCGATGAGATCGGCGCGGACTTAAAGATCAAACAGTACCGCCAGGAGGGACAGGAGTTCTTAAAGGCGCTGGAACTGTACTTTAAGGTATTTTATCTGGGCGAAGATGCAGAAGAAGTGGCAGAGAGCTACGGCATCGATACAGAGACATTCAAGGCAGGCTTTGCTGAGGATCATTCTGAGGCAGGGGAAACTTATGAGCCAGAGGGATATTCCGAAATGGATGGCATCTATCCGGCAGATCTGGATGATACGGGTGAGGGTCCGGAAGAATGAAGCTGAAAATCGGAAATGTAGAACTGGACAACAACCTGGTTCTGGCGCCCATGGCGGGGGTTACAGATATGTCTTTCCGTCAGCTGTGCCGGGAACAGGGCTGCGGCCTGCTGGTCACTGAGATGGTGAGCGCCAAGGCCATCCTTTACAAAAACCGCAACACGAAGGACCTTATGGCCATCGGCGAGGGCGAGCGCCCGGTATCGCTGCAGCTGTTCGGCTCCGACCCGGAGATCGTGAGTGACATCGCGCATCAGGTGGAGGACGGGCCTTACGACATCATTGATCTGAACATGGGCTGCCCGGTGCCGAAGATTGTGGGAAATGGTGAGGGTTCCGCCCTCATGAAGAATCCGAAGCTGGTCGAGAAACTCTTATCCGCAATTGTAAAAAAGGTACACAAGCCGGTTACGGTAAAGTTCCGCAAAGGCTTTGACGATGACCATGTCAACGCCGTGGAGATCGCGAAGATCGCGGAGAGCTGCGGCGTGGCTGCGGTGGCAGTACACGGAAGAACAAGAGAGCAGTACTATTCCGGCAAGGCGGACTGGGACATCATCCGCCAGGTGAAAGAAGCCGTGAAAATTCCGGTCATCGGAAACGGAGACATCTTTGAGCCGCAGGACGCGAAGCGGATGTGGGAGGAGACTGGCTGTGACGGCCTGATGATCGGCCGTGGCGCTCGGGGAAACCCATGGCTTTTCCACCGGATCAACCATTATTTTGAGACCGGGGAAGTGCTTCCGCCGCCGGGACCGGTGGAGGTCGGTGAGATGATCCTGCGCCACACCCGCATGCATGTGGCCTTAAAGGGTGAGTACATCGGCATGAAGGAGATGCGCAAGCACATCGCGTGGTACACCGCCGGACTTCCACATTCTTCCTCCATCCGCAGGGCGTGCAACATGCTGGAGACGGAAGAAGAACTGGTGGAGCTGCTGCGGCAGTACCGGATGCTGGCATAGAGAACGGAGTCTGGCAAAGCGGCCGCATCCAGTGTGCAGCATATGCCGGAAACATTTGGTTTTAAGCGGTTTTCGGGCAGGAACAGCGCTTGACAAGGAAAGTGCTTTCAAGTATAATATTCAGAATGTATGACCACGAGTCTCAGAATCTATTTGAACCCTGTGGTTTCAGGTGCAGAATATAAGCTGCTGCTATGGGTCTTGCGTAGTTACCGTGCAGGCAGCGGCGTAAATAAGGAAGGAAATGAGCATCATGGCAGATAGCAAGAAACACATTTTAACCTATGCTGGTTTAAAAAAGTATGAGGACGAGTTACAGGATTTAAAGATCCATCGCAGACAGGAAATCGCGCAGAAGATCAAAGAGGCGCGTGAGCAGGGCGACCTGTCCGAGAACGCTGAGTACGATGCAGCAAAGGACGAGCAGAGAGACATCGAGCTGCGTATCGAGGAGCTGGAGAAGCTGTTAAAGAACGCAGAGGTTGTAGATGAGGACGAGATCGACTTAGACAAAGTCAGCATTGGCTGCCAGGTAAAGGTTTACGATGTAGACTTCGACGAGGAGATGGAGTTTAGAATCGTTGGTTCTACCGAGGCAAACAGCCTGCAGAACAAGATTTCCAACGAGTCTCCGGTAGGCGCAGCATTAATCGGCAAGAGCGTTGGCGATGTTGTAGACGTAGAGACACAGGCCGGCGTACTTCAGTACAAGGTTCTGGAGATCCAGAGAGTATCATAGTCACTAATATTTATTTATAGAAGAAAGAAATAAGGAGCAAGGGAAAAGATGGCAGAGCAGCAGAACGCAAAGCAGCAGAATGCGAAGGAGCCGGATCTCAACCAGCTTCTGAAGGTTCGCCGTGAAAAACTGGCAGAGCTTCAGGCAGCAGGCAAGGACCCGTTCCAGATCACAAAATATGACGTAACCGTACACAGCGAAGACGTAAAGGTAAATTACGCAGAGTATGAAGGCAAAGAAGTATCCATCGCAGGACGTATGATGTCCAAGCGTGTTATGGGTAAAGCATCCTTCTGCAATGTTCAGGACTTAAAGGGCAACATCCAGTGCTACGTGGCACGCGATGACCTGGGTGAGGAGGCATACAAAGACTTCAAGCGCATGGATATCGGCGATATCGTTGGCATCAAGGGTATCGTATTCACCACCAAGATGGGCGAGATCTCCATCCACGCAACTTCCCTGATCCTGCTCTCCAAGAGCCTGCAGATCCTTCCGGAGAAGTATCACGGTCTGACCAACACAGACATGCGTTATCGTCAGCGTTATACCGACCTGATCATGAACGAGGACGTTAAGAAGACTTTCGTAATGCGTTCCCGCATCATCAGCTGCATCCGCCGTTACTTAGACGGACAGGGCTTCTTAGAGGTAGAGACCCCGATGCTGGTTGCAAACGCAGGCGGCGCTGCTGCAAGACCGTTTGAGACCCATTACAACGCACTGGATGAGGACGTAAAGCTCCGCATTTCCCTGGAGCTCTACTTAAAGAGACTGATCGTAGGCGGTATGGAGCGTGTGTACGAGATCGGCCGTGTATTCCGTAACGAGGGCCTTGATACCCGTCATAACCCGGAGTTCACCCTCATGGAGCTGTACCAGGCATACACCGACTACTACGGTATGATGGACTTAACCGAGAACATGTTCCGCCATATCGCGAACGAGGTTCTTGGCACCACCACCATCCCATACGCAGAGGTTGAGATTGACTTAGGAAAGCCGTTTGAGCGTCTGACCATGGTAGATGCGATCAAGAAATATGCAGGAGTTGACTTCGACGAGATCCAGACCACCGAAGAGGCTAAGAAGCTGGCAGATGAGAAGGGCGTTCACTACGAAGACCGTCATGTGCGTGGCGATATCATCAACCTCTTCTTCGAAGAGTTCGTAGAAGAAAACCTGATCCAGCCGACCTTTATCATGGATCATCCGGTAGAAATCTCACCTCTGACCAAGAGAAAGCCGGATAAACCAGAGTATGTAGAGCGCTTCGAGATGTACATCTACGGCCGTGAGATGTGTAACGCATACTCCGAGTTAAACGACCCGATCGACCAGAGAGAGCGTTTCAAAGCACAGGAGGCTGCACTGGCAGCAGGTGATGACGAGGCAAACACCACCGATGAAGACTTCATGAACGCACTGGAGATTGGTATGCCTCCGACAGGCGGTATCGGTTACGGTATCGACCGTCTGGTCATGCTGTTCACCAACAGCCCGGCAATCCGTGACGTATTACTCTTCCCGACCATGAAGAGCACCGCATCTGCTTCCAAGGCAGGCAAGAGCGAGGGCGCAGCAGAGGAAGAAGTGAAGACCGCTGGCGACAACAACGGATTCTTCACCCCGAACGAGAAGATCGACTTCTCCAAGGTAAAGGTAGAGCCGCTGTTCGAGGAGCAGGTAGACTTTGAGACCTTCTCCAAGTCCGACTTCCGTGCTGTTAAGGTAAAAGCATGTGAGGCTGTGAAGAAGTCCAAGAAACTGTTACAGTTCACCCTGGACGACGGCACCGGTACCGACCGCACCATCCTTTCCGGCATTCACGCATACTACGAGCCGGAAGAGCTGGTAGGCAAGACCTTAATTGCCATCACCAACCTCCCGCCAAGAGCCATGATGGGCATCGAGTCCTGCGGTATGCTGCTGAGCGCAGTATGCGAGGAGAACGGCGAAGAGAAGCTGAACCTGCTGATGGTAGATAACCACATTCCGGCAGGCGCAAAGCTGTACTAAGACTTAAATTTTAGTTTGCATTGTAAGGACACTTTCCAGGTGAAAATTTGGAAAGTGTCCTTTGTTTTAATAAGAATTTTGTGTTGCAGAGCAGATGATTCGGAGAAGCATCTTTGAGGAATATCTGCGCGAGCAGCGAAAATTTTAACGTTTATCCATAAAATACAATGCCCACCAGTTTATGGTTTTCATAAGCTGGTGGGCATTGTTCAGGTTATGCATCCGCCGTTTGCAGCACACAGGCGCATAAGCCCGGTGCAGGCTGATAG
>ERZ1034713.970-NODE-970-length-14226-cov-4.376896_pt1 | contig 14226 bp, 15 predicted proteins | sample MGYA00520692_ERZ1034713 | MGnify/ENA primary metagenome ERZ1034713 (study PRJEB33766, sample SAMN09781717) | gut metagenome | biome: gut microbiome | host: Homo sapiens | place: Madagascar | study: EMG produced TPA metagenomics assembly of the PRJNA485056 data set... | reverse complement strand
GGCTTTATAACCAGCAGTATGACTATCCTCTGGAAACGATCATCAGTCACAGTTTTTACCGGAGGAACCCGGAAGAATTTTACCGGTTCTATAAAAATAAGATGCTGTTTCCGGATGCACAGCCAAATGCGGCGCATAAGGCACTCGCAAAGCTGGAGCAGCAGGGAACGGTGCGTGCGGTCATTACCCAGAACATTGACGGACTGCACCAGGCGGCCGGAAGCCGGGAAGTACTGGAACTGCACGGGTCTGTCCACAGAAATTATTGCACCCGCTGTGGAAAATTCTTCGGACTTTCCGATATTCTGGGGATGGACGGTGTGCCGCACTGTACGTGCGGCGGTATCATCAAACCGGATGTAGTCCTCTATGAGGAAGGCCTTGACCAGGATACGCTGCGAAAGGCCGTGCATTACATACAGGAAGCAGAAATTCTGATCATTGGCGGAACCTCTCTGACGGTGTACCCGGCAGCAGGCCTGATTGATTATTATCGTGGGAAGAAGCTGGTGCTGATCAACAAGAGCGTTACGCCGATGGATGACAGGGCAGATCTGGTCATCAATGAGCCGATCGGAGCGGTGTTTGAGCGCTTTTTGAAGGAGGAAAAATAGATGTATCAGGCGGATGATTCTCGTTATGACAAGATGAGTTATAAACGCTGTGGAAACAGCGGAATCCTGCTTCCGCGGGTATCGCTGGGCATGTGGCAGAATTTCGGGGCGGAGAAGCCCCTTGCAGAGCAGAAAGAGATTATTTTTCGGGCCTTTGATCTGGGCATTACCCATTTCGACCTGGCGAATAACTATGGTGCTCCGAATATCGGAATGGCAGAGGAGAACTTCGGAAAGATTTTCGAGGAAGATTTGAAGCTGTACCGGGAGCAGATCCTGGTTTCCACCAAAGCCGGATACGATTTCTGGCCAGGACCCTATGGAAACTGGGGTTCCAGAAAATATCTGATGTCCAGTCTGGATGCCAGCTTAAAGCGCATGAAGCTGGATTATGTGGATATTTTTTATCATCACAGACCAGACCCGGAGACACCGCTGGAGGAAACCATGGGAGCGCTCTCTGACATGGTGCGACAGGGAAAAGCCCTGTATGTAGGTATTTCCAATTATCAGGCAGAAGAGGCAGCACGTGCGATTGCGATTCTGAAGGAAAATAAGACGCCGTGCCTGATTCATCAGGCGAGATACAATATGTTTGAGCGCTGGCCGGAACAGGGACTGTTTGATGTCCTGACAGAAAACGGAACCGGCTGTATTGCCTACAGTCCGCTGGCGCAGGGCGCACTGACGGATCGGTATCTGCATGGGATTCCAGCCGGTTCCCGGGCTTCCAGACAGGGAACTACTGTAGGAAAACGGTATATGCATGAGGAACAGCTTGCCAAAGTAGCAAAGCTGAATGAGGTTGCGAAGGAGCGTGGCCAGAGCCTGGCGCAGATGGCGCTTGCCTGGGTGCTGCGCAGAGATGAGGTGGCCAGTGTTCTGATTGGCGCAAGCCGTGTCAGCCAGCTGGAGGATAATGTGGCGGCGTTGGATAAAATGGAATTCAGTGCGGAAGAGCTGGCGAAGATTGATGAAATCCTTGGGAAAGATCCGGGACATATGATCCGGTAGGAAATTTGCGGAAAGAATCACAGGAAGCAGATGAGAACTGCGGAAAACAGCGGGAATGAGAAGAACCGTAGTTTGTGGAATGGGATACGTCATGCAAATGGAATCCAGCTGAATGACAGAAACAGAAGAAGAGAAATAGGAGCAATATATGGATCAGAAATGGAACTTTGAGGTAGGCGATGTGGTAAAACTGAAAAAGCCGCATCCCTGCGGAAGTCATGAATGGGAAATTCTGCGGGTAGGCGCAGATTTCCGTTTAAAATGCATGGGCTGCGGTCATCAGGTCATGACAGAACGGAAAATGGTAGAGAAAAATGCCCGGGGGCTTACAAAAGCGGCAGATCAGGAAAAAGAATAGCCTGGAATGAAGCAGCAATGCTTCCTGTATGGGCAGGGCACAGCGAATAAGGGAAAAGTCCCGGAAAACCGCAAAAAAACTTGCAAAAACGGTAAAAAAGTGCTTGCTTTTATACGGCAAGTCTGCTAAAATATTTATCCGTGACACATTAAAATCCTTGCTCTTGAGACTGAAGTCAAGGGCCAGAGACCACAAGGAGGTAAAGCAATGAACAAATACGAATTAGCAGTTGTTCTGAGCGCAAAACTCGAAGACGAAGAGAGAGCTGCAGCACTGGAGAAGGTACAGGGTTATATCACCCGCTTCGGTGGCACTGTAACAGGCGTTGATGATTGGGGCAAGAAGAGACTTGCTTACGAGATTCAGAAAGCAAAAGAGGCTTTCTACTACTTCATCAAGTTCGAGTCTGAGAACTCTGACTGCTCTAACGAAGTGGAAGCACACATCCGCATCATGGAGCCGGTTGTCAGATATCTTTGCGTAAAGCAGGACGAGCAGTAAGTAATAGATAACGACCAGCTTAAAAAAGGAAGAGTGATGGTATGAATAGAGTAATCCTTATGGGAAGATTGACCAGAGACCCGGAAGTTCGTTACACCCAGGGAGAGCGTTCCATGGCTGTTGCGAGATACACCCTTGCAGTGGACCGCAGAGGACGCCGTAACCAGGACGGAAACGAGCAGACTGCCGATTTTATTAACATCGTGGCATTTGACAGAGCAGGCGAGTTTGCAGAGAAATATTTCCGTCAGGGGATGCGCGTACTGGTGTCCGGACGTATCCAGACTGGCAGTTACACCAACAAAGAAGGTCAGCGTGTTTATACCACAGACATCATCGTAGATGATCAGGAGTTTGCAGACAGCAAAAACTCTGCAGGCGGAAATGGTGACAATGGCGGATACGGCTATCAGCCGACCTCCAGACCGGCTCCGACCAGCGCGATTGGCGATGGCTTCATGAACATCCCGGATGGTGTGGAAGACGAAGGACTGCCGTTTAACTAAATCAGGTTTAGCTGAGACGGCACGAATCATTTGAAGAAGGAGGCAGTACCAATGGCATTCAATAAGACTGATAAAGCAGATGGCGCTAAGGTAAGAAGAGGCGGCATGCGTAGAAGAAAAAAAGTTTGTGTATTCTGCGGCGATAAGAACGGCGTAATCGATTACAAGGATACCAACAAGCTGAAAAGATATGTATCTGAGAGAGGTAAAATTCTTCCGAGAAGAATTACTGGTAACTGTGCTAAGCACCAGAGAGCTCTGACCGTTGCTATCAAGAGAGCACGTCACATCGCTCTGATGCCGTACACCATGGAGTAATCCACAAGATACGGAATAAGAATTCAGAAGAGACTTTATGCAGGAAGCTGTGTAAGGTCTCTTTTTTCGTCTTACATTCCTCTTACGATTTGGCCGGAGCCGTTGAATATGTCATATGCCAGTGATAAAATAGGGAAAGACAGATAGAACATATCAAAAAAGGAAGCGCATACATATGGAAGTATTGATGGGAATATTTGTAAAAGCCTGCGTGGCGGTAATTATTGGAGCAATCTGCCTGACCGGCCTGATTCTTTATTCGAAGAAGAAAGATCGGGAAGAGGCACAGAGCGGGGCAGCAGGCAAAAGCCAGGCTGATTCCGGGCACATAACCTGCAGCGGTGACTGCAGCAAATGTTTTAGTCATTGCGGCGCAGAAAATATAAAACAGCAGCAGAAACAGTAATTGGTAATGAATTCAAATTGGAGGAGGGATTACACATGAAACTGAAACGACTGGCAGCAGCAACGGCAGCTTTGGTGATGGTACTTACCGTGCCGGCTTATGCGAATGATGCAGATGCGGTGGCGGTATATGAGGAGATGAACCAGAAACAAAAAACTCTGACGGATGTGAACGCTTACTATGATTTTAATATAAGCACTAAAATGGATGCTATGCAGATGAGCAGCCGCCTGGAGATGAATATGAAAGCAAATCATATTACAGAGCCGGAGCATTTGCGAATGAACAATTACATGCGTATGACCATAGGACAGTTTTCAACTGGAAATGAGACGGAGAGACCGGCAGGGGATAGTGTTTCCATGGATTTAAGCGGCACTCCGGTTACGGGCAATATGTACTATGAAAATGGTATGTATTATATGGACATGATGGATCAGAAAATCAAACAGCCGATGCCATTGGAGCAGATGATGAAAAGCATTCAGCAGATTCCGGGCATGGACAATGGCGGACTGGATTACATTCAGAATCTGAAGCTTCGCACAGAGGGCGAAGACCGGATCCTGAGCTATACCATGGATGCCGGGAAAATGAATTCCCTGCTTGACCAGGTGATGGGAATGAACGGAATGTCTGCTGTGGCTCAGAGCGGCGCACAGGTAAGCTATGATGCCATCAGCGGGGAGCTGGTTGTAGGTCCGGATGGCTACTGCAAAAAGAGCAGAATGAAGATGGGTATGAAGATGACCATGGATGGCTCCGTTATCAGTGTGATGATGGACGGTGATGTGGGGTATGCAGACCCGGGACAGCCGGTGGAATTTGCAACACCGGATTTAAACGGATATCAGCTGCTCGAGATACAGTAGAAATCAGGTGCAGAGAAAGCTGCGCATCAAACGAACAGAAGAAAACTGGAAAAAGGAAACGCCGAAAGTGCTGGCATAGAGCCGCGCTTCCGGCGTTTTCTGCGTTCTGGATTTCCTAATACGGATGTTTATTCTTCCTCTTCATGGGCGGCTGCACCCGGTGTTACGGCGATTCCGTTTACTTCCACACCCCCATCGATGGCGATGACCAGGCACTGGCGACCGTCAATCTCGCGGGTTTCGATTAAGTCGGTGCGGTCTGGATTGACCTTGATGATGACATCCGGGGTCTTGACCTCGAAGGCGCGGGTGTTGGCAATATTACTTGCGTAAATGGAAGCCTTTTCACCGGCGGTTTCATCGAAGTTCTGGTCAAAGGACTCCAGCTGTTCCTCCTCAATGCCGCTGTGTTCCAGGAGATTGCGGACCTGGTATTTGTCCAGGATAAGCGGTTCCGGCTCATCTTTGTGTTCTTCGATCAGTTCGGTCAGGTTTTCGTGAATGGTCTTTACCGTCTCATAGTCGCAGGCATCGCCCAGAGTCTCCTCGATGATGGTCTGGAAAGATTCTTTCTGATACCCGGCCGGAAGCGGAAGCGGGCAGCCAAGCATCTGCTCGATGAAAGCATCGTGCAGGTCGTCGCTGTCTTTGGAGTAGTACAGGGTGCTGTGGAGGTCGGTGGAGCGGTCATTGAAGGCCGGGAACAAAAAGCCAAGCTGCGGCATCTGAACCACCCAGTCCCGGATGCGGTTCTGGAAGCTGCCCTCCATCTCGTTGTAGCTGAGACCTGGTTTGGACAGGTCTACCGGGCAGATGGAGCAGAGAATGTAGCTGTAAACCTCATCAGAGGCATCCTCCATCTCGATGCCGTCGGAAGTCTTTCCCGGGATGTCGTAGGCATCGTGGATGAGCAGAATCAGGTAGTTGCCAACATAGTCATAAGTTTTGATGACGCGGTCATAGAAGGCATCCAGAATGGCATCATCCTGCAGGCGGCTGTTGCGTAATTTCAGTAAAAATTCATGTGGTCCGCCTTCTTTTTCGGCATCCAGCGGAAATTCCAGGTTGATGAGGTTTTTCCCGAGCGTGCCGGAAAGGTTTTTGCGCAGAAGTTCAAAATATTTAAACATATCTTCTTCCGGAAGGGATAAAAATGCTTCTTTGAATTCGGCCTTTTTATTCTTTTCGCCGTCTACATAGCAGCCGCAGATGCGGGAAATGGAGCAGTTGGCCGGGGTGAACTGGCGCTTGATCTCAGCAATTTCTTTTTTTATCATAAGGCAGGTCTCCTTTGTATACATGGTGAATCTGGACTCTTATTTTACCACAGAAAAAGCGTTCGCGAAAGGGAAAGTCAGAGCATCGGCAAAATCCCGCTCCTGTTTGCACAGCGTGTGAATAGTAGACGAATTAAAGGTGCTATGGTATAATCTGAAGATAGGCGGCCGCAGAAAACGGCCGACAGCGGCAGATCCATCCGGGTCTGATAAGGAGAAAATGTATGAAAGAGAACATAAAGGTTCATGGGCAGCTGAAAGGCTATCTGAGCTGGCCCCTGCTTCTTTCCCTGTTTCTGGTCTGTGCGAATATTGCGGCTGGCTGTGTCAGCCATATCGGCGGACTGATCATGCTTCCTTTCACGATAGGTTATATTGGAATTGCCATGTGGATCTTTTTTTACAGCAAAAAAAGAATCCTTGGCGGTCTGGTGGACTTTTCGGCCGAGTATGCATGGATTCAGAAACAGCTTCTCACGGGACTGGCACTGCCTTATGCCCTGGCCGGGGAAGATGGCAGGATCGTCTGGGCGAACGATGAGTTTCGGGCGGTCACGGCCCTGGAGAAAGGAAACTGGAAAAATCTCATTTCTATGTTTCCAGAGGTGACAAAAGAAGATCTGGCAACGGATGAGGAACCGGTGAAGGTGCATACCGCATTTGCTGACCGTCGTTTCCGCATGGAGATCCAGCCAATCTATGTGAGCAGCTCCGAACAGGAGGAAATTCAGGCGGTCATCAGCAGACAGAAGCTGCTGGCAGTTTACCTCTTCGATGAAACGGAAATTTTGCGCTGCCGTCAGCAGATCACAGACGAAAAGATGGTGGCAGGCATTATCTACCTCGACAACTACGATGAGGCACTGGAGAGTGTTGAGGAAGTACGCCGATCCCTGCTGACTGCGCTGATTGACCGTAAAATCAATAAGTATATCGGCGCGGTGGACGGTATTTTAAAGAGCATCGAAAAAGACAAATACTTCTTTGCTGTAAAACAGAAGTATATTGAGCAGATGCAGGAAGAGCGTTTCCCAATCCTGGAAGATGTTAAGACGGTCAACATCGGAAACGAGATGGCGGTGACCTTAAGTATCGGTATCGGCATGAATGGAGACACTTACGCGCAGAACTATGATTCTGCCCGCGTTGCCATCGATATGGCGCTTGGCCGCGGCGGTGACCAGGCGGTTGTCAAAGATGGAAGCCGTATTCAGTATTACGGCGGAAAATCCCAGCAGCAGGAGAAAGCGACTCGCGTGAAAGCGCGCGTGAAAGCACATGCCATGCGGGAGCTTATGGAGACGAAGGACCGCATCCTCATTATGGGCCATAAACTGAGCGACAGTGACGCATTTGGTTCTGCCATCGGCATTTACCGTATCGCAACGGCGTTAAACAAAAAGGCGCATGTGGTCATCAATGAGGTAACGACGTCGGTTCAGCCAATGATGGCCCGTTTCCTGGATAACCCGGATTATCCGGAGGATCTGTTTCTGACAGGCGCGCAGGCAGCGGAGCTGGTAGACAGCAATACCATGCTTGTGGTGGTCGATGTAAACCGGCCGAGCATTACCGATGCGCCTGAGCTTTTAAAGCTGGTAAAGACGATCGTGGTCATGGATCATCACCGTCAGAGCAGCGAGGTCATCAGCAATGCCGTGCTCTCTTACGTGGAGCCGTACGCGTCTTCGGCGTGTGAGATGGTAGCAGAGGTACTGCAGTACATTGCGGACGGCATTAAGATCAAATCCGCAGAGGCAGATGCCATGTATGCCGGCATCGTCATCGATACAAACAACTTTACCAACCAGACCGGTGTGCGCACGTTTGAGGCGGCAGCGTTCCTGCGCCGCAACGGAGCCGATGTGACCCGTGTGCGCAAGCTGTTCCGGGATGATATGCAGGATTACAAGGCAAGAGCAGCAGCAATCTCCTCCGCGGAGATTTACCGCGAAGCATTTTCCATCGGCGTATGCCCGTCGGAAGGACTTCCGAGCCCGACCATCGTCTGCGCGCAGGCGGCAAATGAACTGCTTGAGATTAAGGGAATCAAGGCTTCCGTGGTCATGACAGAGTACCACGGCCTGATCTATTTGAGCGCCCGCTCCATTGACGAGGTCAATGTTCAGGTTATGATGGAGAAACTGGGCGGCGGCGGACACCGTACCATTGCCGGGGCACAGCTTTCCGGCATCAGTATGGATGAGGCCAAAAACCGCGTGAAAGCGGTCATTGATGAGATGTTACAGAAGGGAGATATATCATAATGGAAATCGTATTATTAGAGGATGTTAAGGCATTAGGAAAGAAAGGCCAGATCGTAAAGGTAAACGACGGATATGCAAGAAACTTTATCCTGCCGAAAAAGCTGGGTGTTGAGGCAACTTCCAAGAACTTAAACGACTTAAAGCTTCAGAAAGCAAATGCGGAAAAAGTAGCAGCAGAGCAGCTGGCAGCAGCAAAAGAGCTGGCAGCGAAGATTAACGAGCTGACGGTAACACTGAAAATGAAAGCAGGCGAGGGCGGCAAGGCATTTGGCTCTGTATCCAGCAAGGAAATCGCAGCAGCGGCAGCAGAGCAGTTAAATCTGGAACTCGACAAAAAGAAACTGGTTCTTCCGGAGCCGATCAAGACCTTTGGCAATCATGAGGTCCCGGTAAAACTGCACAAGGATGTGACCGCAAAACTGACAGTTAAAGTAACGGAGGCGTAAGATTTTATGGATGAGGCACTGGTGAAGCGGGTGCTTCCGCACAGTGTGGAGGCAGAACAGTCGGTAATCGGCTCCATGTTAATGGACAAGGATGCCATCATTGCCGCATCGGAAATCATTACCGCATCGGATTTTTACCAGCAGCAGTATGGCATTATGTTTGCGTGCATGGTGGAGTTGTTCAATGAGGGTGCTCCGGTAGACCTGATCACGCTTCAGAACCGCCTGAAGGAGAAGGATGTACCGCCGGAGGTCAGCAGCCTGGAGTTTGTGCGCGATATCATCACCACGGTGCCGACTTCCGCGAACGTAAGGTCCTACGCGAATATCGTATATGAAAAATCCGTTTTAAGAAAACTCATCAAGGTCAACGAGGAGATTGCCAACAGCTGTTATGTGGGCAAGGAATCTCTGGAGGATATTTTAGCCGGTACGGAGAAGTCCATCTTCGATCTGCTCCAGAGCAGAAATTCCGGTGAGTTTGTGCCGATCCGTCAGGTGGCATTGAATGTTCTGGAAAAGATCGAGATCGCGTCGAAGAGCCAGGGAACGGTAACCGGTATTCCAACAGGCTTCATTGATTTGGATTACAAGACATCCGGCATGCAGCCGTCCGATCTGGTGCTGATTGCGGCCCGTCCGTCTATGGGTAAGACTGCGTTCGTCTTAAATCTGGTAGACCACGTGGCAGTCCGCAAAGGCCTTCCGTGCATGATTTTCAGCCTGGAGATGTCCAAGGAGCAGCTGGTAAACCGTATGCTGGCTATGGAGTCCAATGTCGATGCCCAGAAACTGCGCAACGGTAATCTGACCGATTCCGACTGGGATGCCATTGTAGAAGGCATCGGAACCATTGGTAATTCCAAGATGATCATTGATGATACGCCGGGCATTTCTATTACGGAGCTGCGTTCCAAGTGCAGGAAAATGAAGCTGGAACATGGACTCAGCATGGTCATCATCGACTATCTGCAGTTAATGACGGGCAGCGGCGGTAAGAGCAATGAGAGCCGCCAGCAGGAGATTTCTGAGATTTCCCGATCCTTAAAGGCCTTGGCCCGCGAGATCAACGCGCCGGTCATTGCCCTGTCGCAGCTTAGCCGTGCCTGTGAGACCCGTACCGATCACCGTCCAATGCTTTCGGATCTGCGTGAGTCCGGCGCGATCGAGCAGGATGCCGATGTTGTAATGTTCCTTTACCGTGACGATTACTACAACAAAGATACGGACACTCCGAATATTGCGGAGGTTATCATAGCCAAACAGCGTAACGGCCCGATCGGAACCGTAAACCTGCTGTGGCAGCCGGAGTTCACAAAGTTTGTGAACCTTGCAAAGTAAAAAGAACAGAAATGAGAGGTTTTTCTGTATGAGAATGCAGGTGAGCCTCTCTTTTTTTGCCCCTTAAGCATAATTCTCAAGCATCGTTCATACTATTTAAGTAAGCTGTACCACAGCCGGGGATTACAATACGGCGGCGGTGTATGAAATATGGAAGGACCTTAAGGAGAGAAAAGGATGGCTGAAAAACGTTACTCCATATCGCAGGCGGGCAGGCTGGTTGGAGTGGAGAATCATGTCCTTCGCTACTGGGAGGACGAGCTGCATCTGGAGATACCGCGGGACAGGAAAAATCAACGGTATTATACAAAACTGCATATTGAAATGTTTCAGAAGATCAATGAACTAAAAGAAAAGGGGTATCAGCTGAAGGCAATTGAACCGGTGCTCAAGCGGATGCTGACGGGAGAAAAGGAGCTTGACCTGAATGAAGTTTTGCGCCAGAATGCGGCGGAGATTCTGCGGCAGGCGCGGGCAGCAAGCCAGAGGGCGGCAGAAGCGGAGCAGGATGCATTAAGTTCCGGGCAGAGTGCGGACATGCCGGGAGCGCAGGATTCCAGCGGCACAGCGCTTCTGGATCCGGAGCATGTGTACCAGTATGCCAGCGCGGATGAATCACAAACAGAGACACAGACGGAAAGCAGTAGAAATGAAGAAAGTGTGGAGATGGATATGGACGGGGAAGCAAAGGAAAGCGCATTAGCAATGACGGAAAATGAGAGCGCGGTCGTGGCGCAGCAGGAGAAACTGGAGCAGTTCCAGCAGCTGATGAACCACATCATCAGCAATGCGATCGGGCAGGCCATGCGCCAGAACAACGAGGCACTCAGCGAGGAGATCAGCCGGCAGGTGAATGACCGCATGGTGCAGGAACTGGAATATATGATGCGGATCAGCGATGAAAAAGAGGAAGAACGGTTTAAGGCGCTGGATGAGACTTTGCGGGCGCATCAGCGGGAGAATAAAGGGAAGGCAGAGGCAGCTGCCGCCAGGATGCCGTTTTTCCGCAAAAAGAAATTCGGGCGGAACGGAAAGAAATTATAATCAGCGGACGCGCCACTGGCGCCTCCTCGATATGCATGGCAATAAAAAAGAGTGTGGAGACGATTGCTCGTTTTCACACTCTTTTTTGTATGCGTTTCCGCATTTATTATTTATCAGCCAGGATTTCATTGATGCCGTTTACCAGTGCATCACAATCAATACCATGAACCATGCATGCCTCTTCCAGAGACTCAGCCTGAGAAGACGGGCAGCCCAGGCAATGCATACCTGCACGCATTAAAATCGGGGCAATCAGATCGCTCTTCTGAAGCAGTTCGCCGATTAACATATCTTTACTGATCTGCATGTTAAATTCCTCCTTCTTGGATATACTACACTACACTATAATACTTTTCACCCAAATACGCAAGTAATAGTTACAGTTCACAGGTAGGAATTTTCTGAACTGAAAATTCCGTATGATACAGTGATGGCAGCAGATTTTGCCGATTTGGAATGCGAAGCATCGGCAAAATCCCGTTACTGTTTGCACAACGTGTGAACAGTAACGAGTAATATTCATAAAACAGGAGGCAGCAGGCATGAAAAATGAATGGCGGAACTTTCAGACCGGAGGCTGGGAACAGGGAATCCATGTGCGTGATTTTATCCAGAAAAATTACATTCCTTACGATGGAGATGATTCTTTTCTGGAGGGGCCGACAGAAAATACAGAGGCCCTCTGGAATCAGGTGATGGAATTGAACCGCAGGGAGCAGGAGGCGGGAGGTGTCCTTGACATGGATACGAAGATCATTTCCACGATCACATCCCACGGCCCGGGTTATCTGGACAAAGGAAAAGAAACTATTGTAGGATTTCAGACAGACAAGCCCTTCAAGCGCGCCCTTCAGCCCTATGGCGGCATTCGCATGACGGTGAAAGCCTGCGCGGATAACGGATTTGAGACAGACCCTGAGGTCGTGGAGTTCTTTACGAAGTACCGCAAAACCCACAACGCCGGTGTTTTCGATGCTTATACGCCGGAGATGCGGGCCTGCCGCTCCAGCCACATCATTACCGGTCTGCCGGATGCTTATGGGCGCGGGCGGATCATTGGCGATTACCGCCGTGTGGCTCTGTACGGCGTGGACCGCCTGATCAAAGACAAGGAAGCGCAGAAAGCAGCAACGTCCTGCACCATGGAGGCGGAAATTATCCGTGACCGAGAGGAATACTCGGAACAGATTCGGGCTTTGCAGGAATTAAAGGAGCTGGGAAACATTTACGGGTTTGATCTTTCGCGTCCGGCGGCTGATGTCCGTGAGGCTATTCAGTGGCTCTATTTTGGTTATCTGGCTGCCATTAAGGAACAGAATGGCGCAGCTATGTCTCTGGGACGCACTTCCACATTCCTTGATATTTACGCGGAGCGGGATTTAAAAGAAGGCCGTTATACAGAACGCCAGATTCAGGAGTTTGTGGATCATTTTATTATGAAGCTGCGTCTGGTAAAATTTGCGCGCACACCGGAATACAACGCGCTTTTTTCCGGTGATCCTACCTGGGTTACAGAATCCATCGGAGGTGTGGGGCTGGATGGCCGCCACATGGTTACAAAAATGTCCTTCCGTTATCTGCACACCCTGAAAAATCTCGGCACCGCTCCGGAGCCGAATTTAACCGTGCTGTGGTCCGTACGGCTCCCGGAACCGTTTAAACGCTTCTGCGCGAAGACGTCCATCGAATCTTCCTCGGTCCAGTACGAAAACGATGATCTCATGCGCGTGACCCACGGGGATGATTACGCCATTGCCTGCTGTGTCTCTTCCATGCGGGTTGGCAAAGAAATGCAGTTTTTTGGTGCCCGGGCGAATCTGGCAAAATGCCTGCTATATGCGATCAACGGCGGCGTGGACGAACTGAGTAAAAAGCAGATCGGACCGAAATACCGCCCCATTACTTCAGAATATCTGGATTACGAGGAGGTTATGGAGCGGTATCGGGATATGATGCGGTGGCTGGCGGGTGTCTATGTGAACAGCTTAAACATCATTCACTATATGCACGACAAATATTCCTATGAGCGGCTGCAGATGGCGCTCCACGACCAGCATGTGACCCGCTGGTTTGCGACAGGCATTGCCGGGCTTTCCGTGGTGGCGGATTCCCTGTCTGCCATCCGGTACGCAAAAGTCCGGGTGATCCGCGATGAAGACGGCATTGCCACAGATTATGAGGTAGAGGGTGACTTCCCGAAGTACGGCAATGATGATGACCGGGCCGATCAGATCGCGGTGGAGATCCTGCATACGTTTATGGGCTATATCAAACAGAATCACTGTTACCGCGGCAGTATCCCGACGACTTCGGTTCTGACCATCACGTCCAACGTAGTTTACGGCAAAAATACCGGCTCCACTCCGGATGGACGAAAGGCGGGGCAGGCTTTTGCGCCGGGAGCGAACCCTATGCATCGCCGTGATACCCATGGGGCTGTGGCTTCCCTGGCTTCGGTAGCCAAGCTGCCCTTTATGGATGCGCAGGATGGCATTTCCAATACGTTCTCCATTATCCCGGGGGCGCTGGGAAAGGAAGATGCCATTTTCCTGGGGGACCTGGATGTGAGACTGGAATGCGAAAACAATTTATAAGGAGGATTATTTATGGCACAGGCAAGTGAAGCACAGATTGACAACCTTGTTTCTTTATTAGACGGTTATGTGGAGAAAGGCGGACATCACCTGAATGTGAATGTCTTTACAAAAGAAACCTTACTGGATGCCCAGGCGCATCCGGAGAAATATCCGCAGCTTACCGTGCGGGTTTCCGGCTACGCTGTGAATTTTACAAAACTGACGAAAGAGCAGCAGGACGAGGTGATCTCCCGCACCTTTCATGACTCTATCTGACTATGATGGCCGGACGCATTCATTCCATTGAAACCTTTGGAACCGTGGACGGACCGGGAATCCGTCTGGTGGTATTTCTGCAGGGATGTCCGCTGCGGTGTCTGTACTGCCACAACCCGGATACCTGGAAGCAGTCCGGCGGCACAGAGATGACGGTGGAGCAGATTCTGGAGCTGTACGAAAAAAACCGGAGTTTCTATTCCCATGGGGGTATCACGGTCACCGGCGGGGAGCCGCTTTTGCAGATGGAATTTCTCACGGAACTTTTTGAGAAGGCGGCCGGGCGGGGGATTCATACCTGTCTGGATACCTCTGGAATCACGTTTCCGGTGAGCGGGAGAGAGGCGGTGAATACCGATCGTGTTTTTGCTACGGCAGCAGGAGTCCGCGTAGATTACAGCAGCAGACTT
>ERZ1034713.969-NODE-969-length-14233-cov-4.913599_pt1 | contig 14233 bp, 10 predicted proteins | sample MGYA00520692_ERZ1034713 | MGnify/ENA primary metagenome ERZ1034713 (study PRJEB33766, sample SAMN09781717) | gut metagenome | biome: gut microbiome | host: Homo sapiens | place: Madagascar | study: EMG produced TPA metagenomics assembly of the PRJNA485056 data set... | reverse complement strand
CACGCTTCCGAGTCCCTGCTGGATCAGCAGATCCGCCTGCTTATCGCGCGGTGTTGCACTCTTGTTGATAACAACCAGCTTATTTCCGTTGTAATAATCAATCAGGCCCGCTGCCGGATACACGGCAAGCGATGTTCCACCAACAATGAGCATGTCCGCATGACTGATATAGTAGACTGCATCCTGCAATGTCTTCTGGTTGAGTCCTTCCTCGTACAGCACAACATCCGGCTTCACCGGTCCGCCACACACCGGGCACTTCGGCACACCCTCAGAATGTAAGATATCTTCTGCGCTCATCGGTTCGTAGCAGCGCTCACAGTAGTTGCGTAGCACGCTTCCATGCAACTCCATCACATTCTTGCTGCCCGCCTTCTGGTGCAATCCATCGATATTCTGTGTCACGATGCCTTTGAGTTTTCCTGCTTTCTCCAACTCCGCGAGCTTCTTATGCGTGATGTTCGGCTCCGCATCCAGACAAAGCATCTTATCCCGGTAAAAGCGATAGAATTCCTCCGGGTTGTTACGATAAAAGGTATGACTTAAAATGGTCTCCGGTGGAAAATCATACTTCTGATTATAAAGTCCATCCACACTTCGGAAATCCGGAATACCGCTCTCTGTAGAAACTCCCGCGCCTCCGAAAAATACAATATTATCCGATTCTTTTACCCACTGTAAAAATTGTTCGACTGCGTCCATCCTGCTACCTCCGTTTTCTAAACATACATTCCGATGTCCCACTTCACCAACTGTAGTCTACGATACATCTCTGATACATGACTGACAGCACAATTAAATCTGCTTTAACAACTTCGAAGCGCATTCCTGATTTGCAAGAATCATCAGATGCTCTCCCTCCGAAAATACATAATCCGCTGCCGGTGAGATATTCGTCTCTGTGCCTTTTTTCACACCGAGGATATCTACCCCATATGTCTGACGGAAATTCAGTTCCATAATCGAATGCCCAATCCACTCATCCTTGAGAGGAATCTCATAGATGGAATATTCCCCATTGAGTTCAATGTAATCAAACACATGATTAATGCTGCAGCGTTTCGCTAGCTTGACCGCAATATCCCGATCCGGATAGATGACTTCATCCGCACCGTTCCGGAGCAGAAACTTAGCATGCACATCACGGTTTGCCTTACTGATCACATGCTTTGCCCCCATTTCCTTGACAAGACTTGTGACTTCAAGACTGTTCTGGAAATTACTTCCGATACAGACAAAAACTATATCAAAGTTTCCAACACCAAAGCTTCTGACCACCTGCGGATTCGTGCAATCTCCAATCTGAATATTCGTTACTTTATAGATCATATCTGCGACTTTATCCTCGCTGATATCGACCGCCATCACATCATTTCCGAGCTTTAACAGATTCTCACAAAGATGATGTCCGAATTTACCCATTCCTATAATTAAGATTGATTTCATAGTTCCTCCTTATCCTATCGTTATCTTCTCTTCCGGCAGCGACAAGCCCTTCGCCTCAGGCTTTGCCACAAAAGACAACGCGAATGTCATACTGCCGATTCGTCCGCAATACATCAATATTATGATCACAATGCGTCCCACCACATTGAGATCTCTCGTAATTCCCGTCGTCATACCAACTGTGCTGATCGCCGAATACACCTCAAACAGCACATCACTCATGTGCAAATTGCTTGTTGCAAGAATGAGGGTCACACTGGTCAGTCCCAAAAACAGATTCAGACAAAATACCATACTTGCCCTCTTGATGACTTCGTCTCCGATCCTGCGATGAAATACGTTACATCCGCTCTCTCCGCGCAGATTTGAGATCACATAGATTAAAATAACCGCGATCGTCGTGGTCTTGACACCGCCTGCGGTAGATCCCGGGCTTCCTCCGATAAACATTAATACAATTGTCAGAAGCTTACTCTCCGGCTGCAAAGCACCGGTATCAACCGTGTTAAAACCTGCAGTACGTGCCGTTACCGAGCCAAAAAGCGAAGTCAGAATCTGTTCTCCGGTTGACATGCCTTTTATCGTACCACCCTGTTCGAACAGAAATAAAAGCAGCGCGCCTCCAAAAATAAGTATCAGCGTCACGGATATAACCATCTTCGTGTGCAGACAATAATTTTTCCAATGAAATCGCTTCGATACGACATCACTCCACACAACAAATCCGAGTCCTCCGACAACAATCAGAAGCATGAGTACAATATTGATTACCGGATCCGCTGCATATGAAGTAAATGAAGCATACTGTTGCTGCCCTCCCATCAGATCAAAGCCAGCATTACAGAAAGCCGATATCGCATGAAATATACTATAATAAATGCCTTTTACAAAACCAAACTCCGGAATAAAACGCGTTGCGAGAAGTATGGCTCCCGCCCCCTCACACAATGCTGTCCCGATAAAGATTTTGCGTGAAAGTTTGACGATTCCACCAATTTCCATCGCATTGATGCTTTCTTTCAGAAGATCTCTCTGCCACAGACCGATTCTGCGCCGGAATGCCATAGAAAATCCGACTCCGACCGTGATGAACCCGAGTCCGCCGATCTGGATCAAAAGAAGGATCACAAGTTGTCCAAACACATTCCAGTGCGTAAATGTATCATATACGACCAATCCTGTCACACATGTGGCACTGGTCGCTGTAAACATGGAATCCAAAAAAGGTGTCCACTCTCTGCTTCGCGATGCGATTGGCAGCGTCAGTATCAGACTTCCCGCCAATATCATAAAGAAGAAACCAAGCGCAATATACTGCACCTGATTCAACCGATGGTAACGATGTCTCTCAAAAAGTCCGTTCATTCTCTATCCTCAATCATTTTGTATACAACTGTTGCCACAAGGATATTTCCCTGTATAGAAAAATAGACCATATTCCACGGAATATAGTCTATAGTTGCGGGAACAGGATTTGAACCTGTGACCTTCGGGTTATGAGCCCGACGAGCTTCCAGACTGCTCCATCCCGCGTCAACTCTTATATTATAGTTCTCTTCTTATGAATTGTCAACTCTATGATATTTAAGCTGGGGACACTTTATATAAAGCATCCCCATTCTTTTGTTCATCTACTATACAGTTTATTCACAAGCAGCAAAATTATTCGCCAATCTTGAAATTATCAACATTCTTACGGAGTTCTTCTGCTGACTGCTCTGCAACCTTGGCACTCTTCATAACCTCGGAAGATTCATTGACGATCGATACCGTCTTCTGCGCGATGTTAGTTGTTCCGGCTGCACTGTCATTTGATGCTAACGTAATTCCGTCGATTGCTTCCGAAATGCTGTTGATAGAAGCCAACAGTTCCTCAGATGTTGCACTAAAGTCAGATACCAGCTCATTGATCTTTGTTGCATCGGCATTATAATCATCTGCCATCTGCTCAAACAATGCAAAACTTTCCACCACATCCTGATCGACATAATCCAACAAACGATTGGAATCCTTCGCAAGATTACCTACTGCACTGCTTACATTCTCTGTAACCGCCTGTATATTTGCAACCGCCTCCTGTGACTGCTCTGCCAATACACGAATCTCTTCTGCTACAACTGCAAATCCGCGGCCTGCATCACCGGCACGTGCAGCCTCAATGGATGCATTTAATGCCAGAAGATTTGTTTGTCCCGTAATGTTCAAAATCGAATCTGCCAGAATGCCAATCTTCTCAACTACTTTGGCATCTTCCAGTGCTTTCTGCAGACTGCTCCGGATCTCTGCCTGCATCTGTTCCATCTTTTGGCGATTCTCCACCGCATTCGTCTTTGATTGCGAAGCACGCTTATGAATATCTTCCGCCTCAGTCGCACCATCCTGCGCACGTGTTGCAATCTCGCGGGCCGCATCATCGATCTGCTGTGTCATACTGTTAATCTGGTCTGCAGATGCCGCAGTCTCCTCAGTACTTGCAGCAAGTTCCTGTGTTGTTGCCGATACATCCTCAATTTCACTGTTGAGAGTGAATACATTCGCATCAATGCTTTCCACTACATTGTCAATATTAGCCGACTCATTCTTAACCTGTGCCAACAGTCCGCGCAATGAATGCCGCATCCCTTCCAGAGTCTTCGCAAGATTTCCAAAGTCGTCTTTGCGGTTAACAAGCTTTTTGGGTACTTTCTGAACAAAATCTCCACCAGCGATAACATTGATGCTTGCGGAAATATTTCTTACAGAATGGATAATATCCAAAGCAATCATTGCCACCAGCACACCAACGATCAGAAGCAGTCCAAGACACGCTCCGATCAGTGCCGTCATCCTTGTTGTCACATATTTAGCCAGTTCATCCTCTCTTGCTGCAATTTCGTCATCAATGTAATCCGTATAATTTCCGGTACCGACAACCCAGTCAAAAGGCTCAAAATACTCACTGTAAGATCTCTTCGGAGAAGATTCTGTCTCTCCCTCCTTCGGATACACGTAATCAACATATCCTCCGCCTTCTTCTACAGCTACCCGGATAATCTCTTTTACCATCTGATATCCGTTACCGTCCGTGGTTTCCATTCGATTGGTTCCTTCCGAATCTCCTCCAAGAAGTACCACATTGGTTCCGTTCGATGTATCAACCCAGAAATATCCGGAATCTCCATAACGCATCTGACGGACTTCCTCTGCTGCAACCGCTTTAGCCTCATCAATCGATTCAAAAACACCCGCTTTATACTGATCATTAATCTCAGACAAAAGCGATATTACAACACCAACCTGATCCTTGATTGTCGTATCATAATTCTCACGAATCGATACCTCCAGCTCATCCAGCGACTTCTGCTTTACCTGCTGTAAATCAGTCAACGAAATCAAACAAGCTGCAACTGACAGGATTACAACAAGAATCGTAATCATTGACATCTTGATTCTTACACTCAGATTTTTCATAACGTCCCTCCCTTTGACTAGTATAACCTTCTAATATACTAACACTTCCGATTTTTTTAGTCAATATTTTCGCTTTTTGTTCCTTTTTTCTATTTTTTTTGTGTTTTATGTACAATTTTTAATGATATACTCCCATTTGCGCCAATGTGACGGATGCAGCGATTCCGGCTAATGTCGCAATAAGCGCTCCTGCCAGTGTATAACGCGTTTTCTTGACTTTGACAATCATAAAATAGATCGACATTGTATAGAAAATCGTCTCCGTACTGCTGAGCATGATCGATGCTGCAAGACCGATCATGGAATCCGTCCCATGCTCCTTATACAGATCAAGCAAAAGTCCGGTCGCCGCAGAGGAGGAGAACATTTTTACAATCGCAATCGGAACAAGCTCCGTAGGAAAATGCGTGAAAGCAAGTCCCTTCGCTAACAGATCTGCCAGGAAATCCAGGAAGCCGGAGGCGCGCAGAATCCCGACTGCAACCATTAATCCGACGAGTGTCGGCATGATTTCGACCACTGTCCTTACGCCGCTTTTGGCTCCGTCAAGGAAATCCTCATACACACGTTGGTGACGAAGCAATCCATTACCGACAACAAACAAAATAATAAATGGAATTGCCGCTTTTGACAAAAACAGGAGCATCTGCATACAAATCTCTCCTCCATACGTTATGATGCATTATTTCTTCTATACGCTCTCGCTCATCGGTGTAAACGATGTCGTCCAAAGAACTGCCTTATCTTGATAAATACGACTGCTGCTCCGGTGGAAACGCATGTAGCAAGGATTGCCGGTCCGATGATAGATGCCGGTGCAACCGATCCGTACTGGCTCCGGTATGCGATAATATTGACCGGAATCAGCTGCAGCGAAGAGATATTCAAAATCAGAAAGTCACACATCGCATCCGTTGCCTGCCCGGTGTCCGCCTCAAGCTTGCGGAGTTCCTTCATCGCTGATAATCCTGCCGGAGTTGCCGCCCAGCCAAGTCCCAACACATTCGCGACCATATTCGTTGCAATCTGCGTACGCGCTCTGCCGGACTTCGGCACCGATGGAAACAAGAACGTAAGGATCGGTCCCATTTTCTGCGCCGCACGCTCGATCATCCCCGCACGCTCCGCGATCCGCATGATGCCGACCCAGAACGCCATCGCTCCTGCCATCGTGATGCAGAGACTGATTGCCTCCTTTGCCGACACAAGCGCCTGCTCCGTCACTGCATCGAGATTTCCGGTTAATATTGCATACACAACACCAATAACGATCATTCCACCCCAGAGATAATTCATACGCTTCTCCAATCGCTTTTCTATACGATATGTTTCTTCTATTCAAAATATGATACAAAGCCTTGCATCGCAACAAAGCAATTCGTGTATCAAATAGTACTACATCAAAAGCGTCTCACATAAACTATAACAATTTCGCTCACAGGAGCCTCTTATGAAATCCTTTCTGAAAAAGTACCGCATCCTGCTTGCTGCCACACTGCTGCTTGCGATCTTTCTATGTATCCGGAATTTTCCGGGGCTTCCACACGCCGGAACTTCCCAATCCTTTGATGCCTTTGTAGATCAACTATTTGAGGACGAGGTGACGGCAAACACCATGAACTTACACTTCACATTAAAGAATCCAAAATCTGCCGGAATTCAAACCTCCGAAGCACACCTTGGAAGCTTTTCCTATGCATCACAAAAGAATGCACTCTCCAAAATCGAGGATCTTCAAAAGCAATTGTCTTCTTACAAAACGCGCTCTCTTGACGCACAAGGCAAGCTGACACATGCACTTCTTACCGATTCTCTAGCGCGCCAGCAGGCGATCGCACAGTATCCGCTTTATGAAGAAGTACTTACCCCTTCAAGCGGTGTAACTTCGCAGCTTCCGGTTCTGCTCGCAGAGTATCCTTTTTATTGTACACAGGATGTAGAGGACTACCTGACGCTTTTGTCCCAGATGGAAGATTATTTTGCGGACATTCTTGAATATGAACAGAAGAAGGCAGATGCCGGTCTCTTCATGTCGGACAAAAGCTGCATGAAAGTGATCGACGGATGTGAGGTATTTACGGAGCATCCTGACGATAATTTTCTCCTGGAAACGTTTGTGAACCGCCTCGATGCATTGGAAGGACTCAGTGCCTCCGACAAAGAAAACTATATCCGGCAAAACCAGGAAGTAATCGCAGATCACGTTATTCCTGCCTATACGCAGATGATCTCCGGTCTGACCAGGCTGCTCGGATGCGGACGCAATGACTGGGGCCTCTGTGAATATAAAGACGGAAAATCCTACTATGAGTCTCTCGTAGCCTACAACACCGGACTTGACCTCACCATCGATGAAATTGAAAAACAGATTTCCGACGCACGCGAAGAGGATACCGCCGTCTGTGCCGATCTGCTTGCAAAGGATCCGAAACTCCTTACCGAATCCTCCGATCGGAAATGGACAATGACCGACGAAACCGAAATGATCGAAGCTTTGAAAAAGGCGATGCTTGCAGACTTTCCTGAAGCACCGGACACTACCTACGAAGTCTGTCACGTAGATCCTGCCTTGTCCGAATATCTCGCTCCGGCATTCTACATAACTGCGCCGATCGATGATTACTCCTACAATCGCATCTACATCAACGATGCAAGCAAATACAATGATGTGTCCTACTTCGCAACACTTGCGCACGAAGGTTTTCCGGGTCATCTCTACCAGACGATCTCCTCCTACGCGTCCGGGGATCCAAAGGTACAGGCGCTGCTCAACTATCCTGCCTACACAGAAGGCTGGGCAACATACGTCGAGATGCAGTCCTACTACTATGCAAATCTTCCGAAAGATGTGGCAAGCCTGCTACAGCACAATCAGGCAGCAACACTGAGCCTTTACGCCAGTTCGGATATCGGTATTCATTATCGTGGCTGGAAAAAGCCTGAAATGGTCAAATTTTGGAGCGATTATGGCATTGATGAGGAAGAAACCATTGATGCGATCACAGATCTTGTCCTTGAAGATCCCGGAAATTATCTGAAATACTATGTCGGCTATCTGCAATTCCGACAGCTCCATGAAAAATACGCACAAAAATACGGCAAGCAGTTCGATGCGGTTGCTTTCCATGAAGCAATCCTTCGCACCGGACCGTCGCCGTTTGCAATTCTTGATGAACAGATTGAAAAATATCTAAAGTAATGCCTGATAGATGTCGCGTTTGCTGACGCCGCGATCCTTCGCAACAAGCTTCATCGCTTCCTTGCGGTTGATTCCCTGGGATTCATAGTGCTGCATATGCTCCTCAATGCTCATGCTCTCCCAGCCTGCCTGCTGCTCACGGATCATCTCCTCGCGGGAGCGTCCCTCGATCACAAGCACATATTCACCGCGCGGATCATTGACCGCGTAATACTGCAGACTGTCCGCAAGGGTGGTCTGCATTTTTTCTTCGTGTTTCTTTGTCAGTTCGCGGCAGATTGTAAGCCTGCGCGCCCCACCAAGATGCTCCGAAAGCTCGGTCAGAGTCTTTACCAGATGATGCGGTGCCTCATAGATGATGATCGTACGTGTCTCCTGCTCAAGTTCCGTGAGTACCGCCTGATGCTCCTTCTTATCCTTTGGCAGAAAAGCCTCAAACGCAAAGCGTCTGGTCGGCATGCCGGACATGGTCAGCGCTGTCACACATGCAGCGGCTCCCGGAAGGGAAGTCACCGGAATTCCCTCCTCGTAACAGATCCGCACGATATCCTCTCCCGGATCTGAGATTCCCGGTGTACCGGCGTCTGTAATGAGCGCAATATTCTTGCCTGCACGCATCTTATCAACGAGCTGGTATGCCTTTTCGATCTTATTATATTCATGATAACTAGTCATCGGCGTCCTGATCTCGAAATGATTCAAAAGTTTGATGGAATTACGTGTGTCCTCCGCCGCGATCAGATCTACTTCTTTTAATGTACGCAGTACGCGAAATGTAATATCTTCCAGATTACCGATCGGAGTTGCACACAGATACAGTGTACCGGTTGCCTTTGTTCCGATATGATTTTTTTCTTCCATAAACGCTCCCCTGCCTTGTATCGTTATGATTCTTATATGATAGAGGATAACGAAAAGAACGTCAAGAAATTCTCCTGACGTTCCTTTGTTTTACGATTATATGATTATTTTTTATAGATTAGAGGCGTGTTTCACGAATCTTCTGACGAACCTTAAGGATCATGGACGGGCTGACAGACAGCTCATCAAATCCCATCTTAATGAATTTCTCCGTCAATGTTGTATCCGCGCCAAGTTCTCCACAGATACCAACCCAGCAGCCACCCTTGTGACCATTATCCACGATCATCTGCAGCATCTTAAGAATTGCCGGATGATGGGAATTGTAGAAAGCATCCAGCTTCGGATTCTGACGGTCGATTGCCAGTGTATACTGCGTGAGATCGTTCGTTCCAACCGAGAAGAAATCCACTTCCTTTGCTAAATCTTCACTGACCATAACTGCCGCTGGTGTCTCGATCATGACACCAAGCTCGACATCCTTATAAGGAATTCCTTCCTGATCCAGCTCCGCTTTCACTTCTGCAATAATCGCCTTAATCTGGTGCACTTCGTCCACAGAGATGATCATCGGGAACATGATTGCAATCGTTCCATAGTAGCTTGCACGATACAGCGCACGAAGCTGCGTCTTGAAGATTTCTTTTCTGGTCAGGCAGATACGGATCGCACGATAACCCATCGCCGGATTATCTTCCTTGCCAAGGTCAAAGTAGTCCACCTGCTTATCCGCACCGATATCCAGCGTACGGATGATGACTTTCTTTCCGGCCATCGACTCTGCTACCTTGCGGTATGCCTGGAACTGCTCCTCCTCGGTCGGATAATCGGAGCTCTCTAAATACAGGAACTCACTTCGGAAAAGGCCGATTCCGCCTGCATCATTTGCAAGTACGGATGCCACATCTGCAACACTGCCGATGTTGGCATACAGGTTGATCTTCGTTCCATCGAGGGTAATGTTCTCCTTGCCTTTTAACTCCTGAAGGAGACGCTTTTTCTCCTCATCCTCGGCTTTCTTCTTCTGATAGGTTTCTAAGACAGATACTGGAGGATCTACGATCAGTTTGCCTTCGTATCCATCGACAATTCCCATCTTGCCGTCCACATCTTCTGAGAAATCAATGCCGATCAATGCCGGAATATTCATGGTTCTTGCAAGGATTGCAGTATGCGAATTAGTGGATCCATGTCTTGTGACAAAGGATAACACCTTGGATTTATCAAGCTGTACCGTCTCACTTGGTGCGAGATCGTTTGCAAGCAGGATCACCGGTTCATCCGCATCAAGTCCGCTCTCTGTGTTTCCCTGCAATACTGCAACGACACGATTGGAGATGTCCTTTACATCCGCAGAGCGGGCACGCATATAATCGTCATCCATCGATGCGAACATTTCCGAGAAATTGTCTCCGGTCGTTGCCACTGCAAACTCTGCGTTTACTTCCTGTGTCTCGATCATGTTTGTGATGGACTCCACATAATCAAGATCGTCCAACATCATCTGATGTACTTCAAAGATTGCGGCATTCACTTCACCGACTTCTTTTAATGCTTTCTCATAGAGCGCTGCAAGCTGCTCCTTTGCCTTGGCACGCGCGTCCTCAAAACGGGCGATTTCTGCCTGGATGTCTGTACTTTTTTCGCGTTTTACCTGCTTTTCTCCATTGTGATATACGGCGAGGCGGCCGATCGCCACCCCACTGTATACGCTTTTTCCTTCAATTGTCATATGATAACCTCTTTCAAGTTATATGATTTATTCAGCGTCTCTCTTAATCAGTCCAAGTAATACGGCTGTAATGATGGAACCGATTACCCATGCAACAATGTATAACAGAGGATTTCCAACGGTTGCGAATACGAAGATTCCACCGTGTGGAGCCATAAGTGTACACTTAAACAATGCGGATAAGAATCCGGCAACACCTGCACCTACAAGGGTACATGGAATTACGTGAAGCGGGTCTGCTGCTGCAAATGGAATTGCACCCTCTGTGATGAAGGAACATCCCATGATCAGGTTCGATACCCATGAGTTACGCTCTGCTGCAGTAAACTTCTTTGGGAAGAAACGGCATGCCAAAGCGATACCTACCGGAGGAACCATTCCACCAACCATGATGGATGCCATTGCGATATAGCAAGCCTGAACAGCCGGGTCGCTTGAACTTGCACCGTCTTCCATCATCTGTGCTGCGGTTGAGAGCATTCCGGTACCGAATACGTAAGCTGCCTTGTTGATTGGGCCACCCATATCGATTGCCATCATTGCTCCGAGGATCAGTCCCAATACGGTAATAAATCCTGCGTCGGAGATGGATGTCAGCATGTTGCTGAGTCCTGTGTTAATCAATCCGATCAGTGGATTGAAGATGAAACACATTAAAATACTGATAATTAAAATTCCAAGTAACGGATAGATCAGGGTTGGCTTGATTCCATCCAGAGAAGCCGGAAGCTTCGCGAATGCCTTTTTCAGCATTAATACAATAAATCCTGCCAGGAAACCTGCTAAGATTCCACCAAGGAAGCCAGATACGGTGTTACCACCATTTGCACCCTGGAATGCAAAATCTGCGATAAATTTCTGGAATCCTGTTGTCTTGTCTGCCCAGTCATAACCGGTCACAAGAGCATTACCGCTCGATGCGAGAAGTCCACCGGTAAAGCCGACTGCAAGTCCCGGTCGATCGGCGATCGAGTATGCGATATAGCCTGCAAGTACCGGTACCATCAGTCCCATCGCAAGTCCGCCGGCATATTTAAAGAATGCAGACAGTGGTGTGCAGGAACCGAAAGCGCTGCCACCGATTGCACCATAACCGAGGATCGTATCGATCAGGAATGCCAAAGCGGTCATGATTCCGCCGCCGATAACAAATGGAAGCATGTGGGATACACCATTCATCAGATGTGTGTAGATCTGATGTCCGATGCTGCCGGAACTCTTGCTTTCTTTCTCTTCGCTTGCACCTGCCTGTGCATGATATTCTTTTGCATCACCGTTCATGATGCGGTTGATCAGTTCTTCAGACTTATTGATTCCGTCTGCAACCTTACACTCGATGACTTTCTTTCCGTTGAAACGCTCCATCGGAACCTTAGTGTCTGCTGCTACAATGATTCCTACTGCGTTTGCAATCTCTTCGTCCGTTACGACATTCTTTGCTCCGCTTGATCCACGAGTCTCAACTTTGATCGTATAGCCAAGCTCTGCGGCTTTCTTCTCCAAAGCTTCTGCTGCCATATAAGTATGCGCGATTCCGGTCGGACATCCGGTTACTGCAAGAATCTGGATTCCCTTCGGAGCCTCCTGCTGCGCCTGTGCCTCTTCCTCAGCATCCTTTGCGCTCTCTGCCTTATCGATAATGGAAAGGAAATCATCTACGCTTTTTGCATTGATCAGGTTCTTGGTAAAATCCTCATCCATCAGGAGAACCGATAATTTGCTGAGCACGTCAAGATGTACGTTGTCCTTCGTATTCGGAGCTGCAATCAGGAACAAAATGTGTACCGGTGCACCGTCTAAGGAATCAAACTCAACACCATCTTTGACAACCATTGCTGCAAGTCCCGGTTTCTTTACGGCATCTGACTTACAATGTGGGATTGCAATTCCCTCACCGATTCCTGTTGTTCCTTCTTTCTCTCTGGCAAACACTCCTGCGCGATAAGTATCGACATCAGAAATCTTGCCACTTCGTGCCATCAGATCTACCATCTGATTGAGTACATCCGTCTTTCCTGCTGCCGCACCATTTAATTCGATGCTCTCTGCAGAGAGTAAATCTCGAATTCTCATCTCTTCTCCCTCCTAAAATAAATCTTTGTTTTTATCTAACAAGGCCTCAACCTCAGCCTTCGTTGCAAGTTCCTCGGAAAATGCACTAGCGCTTCCGGTGCATACGCCGTATTGAAACGCATCCGCATAATCATTCTTCTGTAAATATCCATACAGGAATCCAGCCACCATAGAATCACCGGCTCCTACGGAATTTACCAACTTTCCTTTCGGTGCCTCTGCCTGAAATACCTGTCCGTCTTCTGTGATCAGTACTGCTCCGTCACCCGCCATAGAAATCAACACGTTTCTGGCGCCTTTTTCCTGAAGCTTCTTGGCATATGTGATGACATCCGCCTTATCGGTAATCACTGTGTGGAAGATTTCTCCCAGCTCGTGATTATTCGGCTTGATCAGGAATGGATGGAACGGGAGCACATTCATGAGCAGATCCTTCGTTGCATCGACAACGATCTTAAGATTCTTCTCTTTCAGGTAATCCATGATATCCATGTACATCGACTCTGGCATCGTATCCGGAATACTTCCTGCAAGAACTAAGATATCTCCGTCCTGAAGCTGATCGAGTTTCTCATACAATTTCTTGATGTCGTCTGATTCAATCTGTGGTCCCTGACCATTGATCTCCGTTTCCTTCTGTGCACGAAGCTTAACATTGATACGCGATGTGCCTTTTGCCACATGGATGAAATCGGTGGAGATGTCTTTCTCCTCAAGCATCTTGATGATTGCCTCTCCGGTGAAACCTGCCATAAATCCAAGTGCGGTGTTCTTATAGCCTAAGTTGCTGAGAACCATAGATACGTTGATTCCTTTTCCGCCCGGAAAAATGATCTCTTTGCTTGTTCGATTTACAACTCCGGTCATAAAATCATCAACAGTTACGATGTAGTCCAAAGAAGGATTAAAAGTTACGGTATAAATCATGTTATTTCACCTCCACAATGTTCTTATATTTCTTTAATGCCGGCTTAAGAAGCCCAGTCGTAAGTACGGTTGCCTGATCAAAGTCTGCAAATTTTACGCTCGACATCTGATCGAATTTGGATGAATCAGCCAAGATGTAACATTTCTTACAATTCTCCATCGAATGTTTCTTTACCATCGCTTCCTTGACTTCCGGTGTGGAAAATCCTTTTGTGACGCTGATTCCGTTGGTTCCCCAGAATCCCTTAGTGAAATTGTATTTATCCAATGTCTCGACCGCTTCCTCGCCAACGATTGCCTCTGTCTGTGACTTGAACTCACCTCCGAGAATATAAACCCTACATCCTTTCTCGGAGAGCAGCTTCGCATGTGTGATCGCATTTGTTACAAACACGGCTTCCGTTGTCTGAATAAATGGAATCATCATCTCGGTTGTTGTTCCTGCATCGATGTATACAAAATCATCCGGCTGAATCAATGTTGCCGCATATTTTGCGATCATTTCTTTCTGATCCGCATTCAAAGACTTTCGACTGTTCACATTT
>ERZ1034713.964-NODE-964-length-14264-cov-3.632557_pt1 | contig 14264 bp, 11 predicted proteins | sample MGYA00520692_ERZ1034713 | MGnify/ENA primary metagenome ERZ1034713 (study PRJEB33766, sample SAMN09781717) | gut metagenome | biome: gut microbiome | host: Homo sapiens | place: Madagascar | study: EMG produced TPA metagenomics assembly of the PRJNA485056 data set... | reverse complement strand
GGTTTCTTCCTTGTCCGCTTCCGGTCCCACCTGAAAGGCGGAATCCAGCTCCGGGTCTTCGTTTTTGGAAGCGTTGTCTGTCTCGGAATAGCGTTCGTCTTCCTCATCCAGTGGGGTGAGGGAATATTCCACAGTATATTTGCCGAGCACTTCTATGTCGAAGTCCCCGGTATCTTCCACCATCAGCTCATATTTGCCTTTGTCATATGTAATGCCTTCGGTCAGGTCGTAGTCCTCTGTACATCGTACCAGCCGAAGCTCCGGCGCCTTGTAGGGTTTTGTCTCCTTTGCCGCTACATTGCCGATTGCCGTAACCGCCACAATGGTTCCAAGCAATCCATATATCGCACGATGGCTTTTTTTCTTTCTCATACTGCGTTCCACCTTGCCCTTCCTTCGTTGAATCGTTTTGAAGGTTTACTACATAATGTTGATTATGTGATACGGGCAACCGACATGGCGAAAGGGCATAAAAAAACCACATAATGTTGATTATGTAGTCTTACAGCCTATGCTCGAAAGAAAGGCAAGCGTGATTGAGACAAAATCGCAATCATGCCTGCAGAAAACAGGCATTAAGCAACCAAAGATGAGCTGGCCGCACTGCATTTATGCGGCGGGCTCTTTTTTGCGTGCAACTATGCTGAATATTCTGATATTTCGGGGGGGGTGTTTCTAAAATTCATACAAGCAATACACAAGAAATACAATGATTTTGATTGACAAAATATTACAAATTCGATAAAATTGTTGCATAGAATGACAAATATCAAATACGCTATGTATTCGGTTTACCACATAATCAACATTATGTGGTTTTTTTATTGTTCTCTTTCTTTCGGATGTCAAATCACCAGTTTCAGCCCCTCCAGCATCCTGATATGATTTTCTTCTGCTGTTCTTGTGTAAATTCTTGTGGTGTTCACATTTGCGTGTCCGAGAATATCTGCCAGATAAAAAATATCCTTGTGCTTTTTATAATAGGTGCGCGCGAACAGGTGCCTGAGATTGTGCGGAAAGACCTTGTCCGGATTCACACCTGCTGCTTTGCTGAGCTTTTTCATCATGCTCCAGATGTTGCTGCGGTCCAGCGGCCTGCCGCTTCTGGTACAGAATACCGGACCTTCTTTGATATTGTTCTGCCTGCAGTATTTCATCAGGCGCTTGCGCAGTTCTTTTGTGAGGTAGATTAGCCGCCATTTTCCTTTACAGGATACCTCGGCTTTTCCCTGGGTTACGGCCTCCGCCGTGATATAGGCCAGTTCACTGATGCGGATACCGGTTCCGGTGATGGATTCTATAATTAACGCCAGCTGTTCTTTCTTCTTCCGCCTCGCTGTTTCTACCAGCTTTTCATATTCCTGCTGTTTCAATTCCCGCGACTCCGGTGAAAACATCTGCTGCTGGGCTTTCACTCCTTTGACGCAGCATTCGTTCCACCCCAGATACTGAAAGAAGCGGTTTAATGCCACCAGCATGCTGTTGACGCTGCTGACCTTGTAGTGTTCCTTTAAGTACTGCTTGTACTGGATTACCAGGTCTTTGCTCACGGTTTGGTCATTTCCCATCCATTGCACAAACGTCCGGATGTCTCGAATGTATTTCTCTACCGTGGCTTTACTCTTTTCTGCTTCCAGAAGCTCGCGGCGGTAGTGTTCTATTTCTTTCATATTAATGTGCCTCATAGTCATGACTCCTTTCTTTGGTAATCATTCCCGGTTGGCTTTATTTTACTCTTTCTAGTTTTTGGAATAAATAGTGAGTTGTTGGAAAATTTGGAAGGAATTTCCATTCTCGCACAATAAGAATGCTGTTTTTCTAATCTGTGCTGGATCTGGTTAGAAAAATCGCCGAGATGACATTGATTTTCAGATATAAATAAAAAAATAGATGAAGGCCACCAAAATGGTGACCTTCCGCTTACTTTTCCCAATCGTCGAAGACCAGGCGCAAATCTTCTTTTACATCTGAACGCTTATTATATCTGTTCGCGATATATTGTATTTCTTTTTCGATGTCTATGAGTTCCAGAAGTGTTGCTTTGCATACTGCTATTTTAAATTTCTCAGCCTGCTCTATCAGGTCATTGATAGCACCTTTTCGTTCCGAATCATAACTTCCACGATTCACATAATACGCCACCTGATATGCTTCTTTTTCAACAATAATCATTCCCGTATATTCATAATCATTAAAACCACTGGAGGCTTCTCCCCTCGCTCTTCTCATGACCAAAACCTGAATATGCGGAACCAGAAATGATGTTTCCAGTATCCGAACCAAAATATCCCGATAACTATCTGGATTATTATCTGCTACCTTCAAAACTGTAACATCTTTCCAAATCTCTTCAATACGTCTGACTCCTGTTGAAGGGAATCTGCTCGTCGGGCCATACATATCATATTCCTGTATTTGCCCTCTTTGTTCCTCTTTCACTCTGCCACTTTCTTTATCCACTGCAATTTCTCTTTCATCGCATAATATTAAATTCCTGATATCCAGAGCCTTCTGTATCAGCTTTTCACCATCTATCAGTTTGGTTGTATCTGAATTTTCTGTAACCATTTCCGGGCAGATTTCCTTGATCACCTTTATAACAGAATAAATGATTTCTGTATAATCCGGCCAGATTTCCAGTCCGAAATTCCCCTGTTTCAGATCCTCCGCCAATTCAGCAACCTGAAACTTTCGAATCAGGATCATATGCTCGATTACTGCTTTTACTTTTCTTACCAATACATCTGTCATATAATCATCAAAATACTGCTTTTTCAAACTCTGAACCGTCTTTTTCAAGATATAGGCCTTACCTAAACTCATTCCATCACATTGATTCTGTTCCATAGAATACAACTGATTCAGTACTCTGTAATTTCCCAGACTCGAATAATATGAGAGCAGACCTTTGATATAATCACTCTCAGCGAAACATCTTTTTATATAACGAAGACTTTCGTCAAGGCGCAATAATGGAACATAGTATGCATTCATGAAGTACGTACAAATAGGATTATTCACCAAAGCCGGATTCTGATATTTTCTATATATGCGTTCATCCACCACGAAGAAACTAAACATATCTTTTTCCACAAAAAGTTCCTTATATTTTGAAAATAAAACATCCAGTGCATCCTCATTCATTTTATCCAACTCATCATAAATGACAATGACACAAAAATCAGACAATGCTTCCAAAAGCATATATGTAAATTCTAGCTTTCTATGTGCAACCCGACTTTTTGTTATTACCTTTTCCTTCTCCTGATTATGATGAAGATCCCTGCTGACTTCTCCAGACGATTCCATTTTTGCAACTGTTCCCACACTTACTAGCGTGTCTGCGCTTATCCCAAAATTTGACGATGCGGAATCCTTTGCAGAAAGTATTGTTTGGGAATTTTCCCCTTCTGCATTTTTTTCCTGTACCATTTCATCAATCGTATATTTTAAATTTTCCTCACACGCATTCAATAACAGAAGCAGCTTTTCTCTTTTGCTGCTTCTGTCAAGATTTTCCCGCACTGTCTTTGTCAGGTTCGATAACAGGATTTCCTCAAATTTATTCCGGTATTCTTCCTGGTCATAAAACTTGATATGAACAACTAGTGGATTCTTCACAGCAAAATGCGTTGCTATTTCAATCTGGCTCGTTTTTCCGGTTCCTACCACTCCACCAACCAAATACGGACCGTACTTTTTTCTTCTCAGATCCTTTACGATCCTGCTTACCGTTTTATCCTCATGCAGAAAGCCCACTTCATTTGCTTCTAATGGCTTTGTTAATGTATTATTCCTTGACTGACTTAGTGATGATATTCTCATTCAATCCTCCTTTCTGCTGATCCGACTATTGCGCATCATTATTATTGGGAGTTTATCGGAAAAGAACAGGTTTGTCCATTACGGATTTCTTAATTTATAATGAAGGCCGCCAGATTGCTCTGTCGGCTTTTATACGGTCTGATCTGCCTTTGCCGCATTCATCTCTGTATCACTCTCATTGCCAGCAAGCTCAATTGTTTCGCTGCTTCCACGACTTTTTCTCTGTCCTTCTGCTTGTATGCCTCTTCTAACTGCTTTCGAATCTGTTTTTCTTCTCTCTGCAACTGCTCCATAACTATCACCTCTTGAACCAGAACTATGATAATATATGGATATTTTACAGTTACGGCTGGTTCAGCGCAACTTTCTGGGCAAAGTTTTGCGCTTTCATGACAGAATTTCAGAAACTTTCACACTTCCGGTGTAACCTTTCTATTGAATCGTCCGATTCATGCGAGCTCTTCCATTTTTAATTTCTGCTTTAGCACATCACAGAAGCGTTCATAATTCACCATGCTAACATATGCCGTGAGAATTTTTGTTTCATCCAAGCGATAGAGCTGTATGGCATTTTTATAGTTTCCGCCCACGCGCCGGATCTCATACCATTTTACAATCTGCGTTTCCCGAAAAGGCCGCTCTATTTGTATGTAATCTTGATTAAAATAAACGCAGCTCTTCGCAATCATATTTCCGATCCACATCGTGAGCATCAAAATAAATATAGCCATAGCCACACACACAGCCCACATTCCCCTCGCTTCTTTGGGCGCGCCGTCCATGATGTAAAGCACACTGATGAGCATGATCCCCAAAAACACAAATACTCCAAGCGCATATACCAGATATCTTCGTCCGGGAGGTTCGCACAGAATTTCCATTCCCTCCGGTATTTTCTCTATCTGACGCCGGTTTCTGCCTGTGAGCAGATAAATTGCTCCGGCAATCCCCAAAAGCAATAATTTCATCAACAGTTTGTTCATTTCTCATCCCCTTCGCCATGACATATATTTGTGAAGCTGCTCGTCCATCTGCTTTTTCCTGGAACTGCTGACCGGCAGTATTTCCCCATTGTTCAACAGAATCTGTCTGGCCGAAACTCTTCTGACGTGCGACAGGTTCACCAGATAGGATTTGTGACAGCGGATAAAGATTTTGTTTGATTGTTCCAGCTGCTTTTGTACCTCATCCAGTTTTTTATATACCTGACAGATATTTCGTTCCGTAACAATCAGTGTTTTCTTCGCGGAGCTGCAGCAATACAGGATTTCCTTCACTGGTATTCTATAGCGGCTCTGTTTATAGCAAATGCGCAGATATTCATCCTGCTCCGTGATGATTGGGAACAGCCTTTGTATCGTTCTTCCAAGCTCTGTTTTCCATTGCCGCCCCACTAGAAACGCGGATGGCCAGACCTCGATGCACTTCTTCATCGGTTTCTCACTGTCTGAACGGAAAATGATATGCACTGTCCGGTCTATCCGGCGAACTTCTCCGGCTATCTTCAAAACCCGGACGGTTCCCTTTGTGTTTTCCGGCAGATAGAGACACAGAATGTCATGGCCTGCTCCGGTTTTCATATCCTTAAGCAGTTCTGCTCCGCATGTATAGACATCTATGCTTATACGGATGGACAGCTGCTTTTGCATTACAAGCAGACATGTTTCCATCGCTCCGCAAGCTTGCAGGTCTTCACTAAAAATCGCAATGACAATCACTGCGGAGTCCTTTTTCCGCCAGGCAGCTGCTTCATGCTTAACAGTTGTCCCGGATAATCTTCTTTAATACCGCTGCTGAATTTCTTAATGCATCAAGCTCCTGCTCACTCAGCTCGATCGGTACCACCGTCTCGATTCCATTGGCATCCACTACCGAGGGAATGCTTAATACAACGTCCTGGATTCCGTACTCTCCGGTCATCAGGCTGGATACCGGCATGATGGACTGCTCATCTCTTACGATGGCAGAACAGATCCGGACAACGGCCATTGCAATTCCATAGTAGGTTGCATGTTTCTTGGAAATAATCTCGTATGCGCTGTTTCTTACGCTGTTAAAGATTCTTTCCATTGCTGAATCGTGGTCATAGTGGCCCCGCAGTTCACAGAAGTCGTGAATCGGAAGACCTCCGACTCTGGCATCACTCCAGGCTGCAAGCTCACTGTCTCCATGCTCTCCGATGATATAGGCATGCACACTCCGGCTGTCCACACCCAGATGCTCTCCCAGTTCATAGCGGAATCTGCCCGTATCCAGAACGGTTCCGGAACCGATAACCCGGTTGGCCGGATAACCGGATTCTTTTAATGCAATATAGGTGAGGATATCTACCGGATTGGAAACGATCAGTAAAATACCATGAAATTCCCGCTGTTTGATTTCGCCTACGATGGATTGCATGATCGCACTGTTTTTCTTGATCAGATCCAGCCTTGTCTCATCTGGTTTCTGGTTTGCTCCGGCCGTAATAACGATCACCGCTGCATCCGTGATGTCGTCATATGTGCCTGCGTATATTTTCATGGGACTGGCAAAAGCCATGCCGTGTCCGATATCTAGTGCCTCGCCTTCTGCCCGGTTCTGGTCTGCATCAATGAGCACCATCTCGGAGAAGAGCTTGCTCTGCATCAGCGCAAATGCAGATGCGGAACCTACGAAGCCACAACCTACGATAACTACTTTTCTGCTGTTTACTGCCATATATATGTACCTCCTGACTTGTATTATTTGGGGATTGAAATAAAGGGGTATAGGGGGATTATATTGGAAGATTTTGTTTTTGTCAATATTAGGAATTATTATTATTTTATCCAAAAAAAGAATGATTCCGCTTCTATAAAGCGTCATCATCCTTTTTCGGTTCCAATATCATTTTTTGTGGTCTTCCTGATTCGTCATAGCATTCTTTCCTTGTTCCTGGAAATCTTTCAATTAATGCATTACATAGTTCTGGCTCTTCTGAAAAAACAGTCAGCCAGACAGAAAAGAACCCCTCCGCTGTTGCTGTCATCAAAATCTGCTTTTTCATATCCTCTTTCCATAGATCAGGAGCCTCTTTCAAGTTTTTCCAACTCTTTAAGGAATCCAGTGCTCTATAATACGTAGAATTGCGATTAAAAAATCTTCTATCCTTCTCTCCAATTTTCTTAGTAGGATCATTGCCTAATCCAACCACCTTATATGTATTCACTGCCTTTTTATATAAATTTCCAGTTGGATCAAGTTCTTGCAAATATTCTTTATTGACTTTAGGATATCCGTCTTCGTATGTATACGCAATCGCAGTATTATCTTCATCCGGCCAGAAGTACTGATTTTTGTCTTGCGGAGTTACCTTGTCTTTCTTTCTGGTGTTGCAATATTTGCATCCCAGAAGCAAATTTTTCCATGCTGTCAATTCTCCCCCAAGGCTCTTAGAAACCTTATGCTCCACTTCCGGCACATGCTTAATCGACATTTCACAATATGAGCAATATAATCCTATTCTATTTTCCTGAAACGGTATTGCATCCTGATATTCCTTTATACTCTCATAAGGTGATTTGCCTTTGTTTACTGCTCGCATTTGTTCACTTTCCACGCTTTCTCAATGTACTGCTGATGCACCCATGCCATATAAGCCGGATTTTCGCTGTACTCAGCTTCTAATCTGACCAGTTCTTTGCCAAGCTTTTCTATTTCATCCTGTGTTTTTGCTTCTTTTAAAGCCACAAAATACTTCTGGGCCACCTCATAAATTTTTCGTTTTTTTTCGCTGTACTGCGGCAGCACAACCCCCATAACATCCTCTGCAATATCCTCCAGACCTTCGCCAGAATACTCACTGTCTAGCGGTCGATCCAGTGTAATCAATTCTCCATTTTCCAGGGACTGAATGATAAACGGCGAGTGGGTAGCACAGATAAACTGTATCTTTGGGAACTGTTCCTTCAAGATTCTGATGATGCGCTTCTGCCAGGTCGGATGCAGGCTCAGATCCACTTCGTCAATCAGAACAATTCCCGGAGTTTCCTTCAAGGCTTTTTCTTTCAAATATGGATTCAAAATGCACATTCTGGTGGCAATATCCAGCATGATCTTGATGACGTTCCGGTATCCATCACTCAGCATCTGAAAAGGAAGAACTGTTCCTTCTGCAGTTTTCAGCGCAATGATATCTTCTTCAAACTTTGTTGAGAAAATAATTTCTTCTCCTGGCTTCAATTCTTCCCGAAACGCTTCGTTGACGGCCTGCTGGATAGCTTTGTATGCCGGGAACAATTTTCCGTTGTTTTCTTCCATAGCGACCGTCTTTAAGGTCTGGATATAACGGAACGCAAGATCCAGTCCGTGCTGCACATCCAGGCAATGGCTATAGGCATCCGTTCTGCTGAAAACACCTTTTTTCACGGATGTTTTATTCCCATCTTTCCATAATCGTGCACTGCTCAGATATAACACCAGAGGAAGAACTACATCTTCATCCGAATGATCTGCCTCTGAGATTTTTTGTTCCCATTCTACTACGGTTGGCTGCATGGGATTGGAACCTCCAAATTTGGTTCGTGCATCCTCCTTCAACACCACCCGCTGAAATCGGATTGGCTCTTCTGATTTATCCCACTGTGCCGTACAGGAGACTCCACTCGGATACTGTGGCACCATTCCAGTTGTAAGAATCGTGTTATCATCTGAAATCTGTGCTTTCCACCGTACATCCCCTGTTTTGATATTAAATACAAACCGGGATGGAACATAGGTCTTAAACGCTGCAAGATACGCGCCCAGCATAACATTCGCGGCCTCCAATACCGTGGTCTTTCCAGAACCGTTTTTTCCTGCAAATACATTCATTCTTGGATTTAACTTAAATGTCTCGTTTTCAAATCTTCTGTAGTTGGCAAGATTTAATTCCTGAATTTTAAATTCACACATATTTCTGCCACCTTTCAACTGGTATTCTTCGCTTATTGTTAACTATAACATTTTGTCCTATTGATTGTCAATTTTACTGTTACCGAGTCTTTATCCTTTGTTCTTTTTCTGAAAGATTCTCTTCTTCCAGTGTTCCCTTCCCCTTCTCAGGCCATCATGACGTATCCCATGCGTCATCAGAAGAAGCTGGTATCCCCCTGGCGGATTTACTTTTGCAGTGTGAACAGCAGGCTGCTCCGGCCGCCATTCTCCCGCCAGCGCTGCTCTTTTATGAGCAGACCGGCCTGCTCCAGGTCACAGATTGCGCGCTCTACCGTTTTTCTGGACAGGCCTAAGTCTTTTGCGATGGTATTGATGGATGGATAGCACTGGTTTTGAGAATTGCTTCGGTCTTTCAAATACATGTATACTGCTTTAGCTCTGTGGGGAAGCTCTAGCTCATAGACAGTGTGAAAGTAGCTGATGGGACTTCACCTCCTTCCATCACTTCTGCTGTCTGAGCTTCTGTCAGCATCTGAAGCTGCAGATCCAGAGACTGGATCAGTTCTGCTGATGTCCTACGGATAGTCTCCAGCGAGCTTTTTAATTCTTTCATTTCTTTTCCGCTGCTCCAGCCAGCAATGTAACCAAAGGAATAATCGGATGTTTCGATTCCATACCGCTGGCAAATCGTATAGGCTACGCTCTCCGCTTCCACTTCTTTGGTTTCCCGTGTTTTTTCCAGCACTTCCGAAGACTCTTGTCCATTCTCTTCTGGTACGGCTCCATGAAGTTTTGCATGAGCCATTTCATGAATTGCTGTTTTAATAGTCTGAATCTGGCTCATGCCTTTCCGAATGACAATGCGCTGCTCGGACCGGCTGTAATATCCCTTCGCACTTCCCGGAATCTCCTCCCATTCCATCGGCACCGGAGATATGGTCCTGATTGCTGCTAAAAATTCATCATAGCGTTCTACATTTCCGGATAGTTCCTGTACTCCCAGAGACGGAAGCTCCTCTCCCGCTGTCTGCGATATATCGAACACAGTAACGACACGAAAGCCATACAAACGCTTTCCTTCAGCCATTTCCGTGACCGGATCTCCATCTTCATTTTTTATAGTCTGTCCGGTTTGCGGATCCGCCTGTTCCTTCTCTATTTTTACTTTGTAAGGCATGGGAGCCAGAATGCGGATCCCTTTTTCTCCGGCTTTCACATACCGTCCAAATTTATTCTTCCATGCCTGATAGCCTGCCACCATGGTTGCAGCCGGATTCTGCATGGCAATTAGGATGGTATTGTTTACACTGTAATCATAAAACTTCGCCATGGTCTTTAAATACGCTTTGTATCTGTCACTCTCAAATAGTTCCTGGATTCCCTGTTCCAGTCTCTCTGTGATTTCTGCCACACGATTCTCTGTTTTGGTAGTGCTACTTTTTCTTTTGTGTTTTTCTGCCATGATCATCTCCTCCTTTCCCGATTAATCCGTCCGAAGCGGCATACGGCTACCTTCCGATTTTGACCGTTTCCGGGAGGCCTGTCCCGCATGAAACTCCGCACTCTCCCAAAAGTCTTCTTCGTCCTCGTCTTCCCCCTCCTCCCTTCGCCGGATGATTTCCCGTTCCAGCGCACGACGGTCCACATAAGCGGCTTTTCGCAAATCATGCCTCTCGACTTCGTAAGGCGTGTCGAACCTGATCCCCCATCGGAGAAACAGGGGAAGCTGTGTCTTCATCGGATGTACTCCTGTTTTTGCAAGAATAAAATGACCTTTTGGCATCGTCTTTAATTCTTCCGGACTCATAAGCGGTCGGCCGATCATCTGCAGGCTCTGGCTGGGATCATTCTTTCCTCTGGAAACCGAACCAGACAGCACAGTCCGGTTTCCCAATGCTTTTGATAAGATTTCTGCGCTCTCGGAATTTGGTGCAAAACCGCCAAACAGGATATCCTGGCAGTTGTCTATGATGATACTGGAACCTTCTTTTCCGTATGTTTTCTCAAATTGTGCAAAGCTCTGAATCATAGGCACGTTGCTGATCCGTCTGGACCGGCCTGCGGAAAACATCATCTCCAGGGATTCGATCTTTGGTATGGTTCCAATCTCATCTTCAAACAGAATGACCCGGTTCGGCAGCTTTCCATCATACTCTTCTGCTACCACCAGCATCTCCCGGTAAAGCTGCTGTAAAAACAGAGAAACCATGAAATATTTGGTCGTGTCTTCCTCCGGCAACACAATAAAGATTGCCGATTTTTCTGTGCAGAAAGTTTCCGTATCCATAGCGCTGTCAAAGCAGAGCACCTGCTCCATTTCCGAATCCAGAAATGCATTCAGCCGGCTCATGGCCGTGGACAATACCGATGCCATAGCCTGATCTGCGGAATTGAGAGCTGCCCCGGCAAACCAGCGGGCTTTATGTTCCGGTGAAAGCTTGTCCATGAGAAGCTGAAACAGGCTGCGGTTTTTGACCGGTGACGGCTCCATTAAATCCTGGATTAGTTTAAAGGCTGAGACAATATGACGCTCCGGCGGCGGGCAGTATTCTGCGATGATCAGAATCACTGCCGCCAGAAGGCCCTCGGCAGCATCATAGAAAAACGCATTCTGCCCGTAGTTGCTGGCCTGCGCGCCATCTGAACAGATGATAGTCTTGGCTGCAATCTTGGCATACTTTTCCGCTTTTGCTTTTGCCGCCAGATCATCCGGATCCTGCAAATATTGATCCGTGTATTTGTTGATCAGCGTGAGGATATTGTTGCCGTCTGATCTGGTCGGATTACGCAGATCCAGAACCGATATGTTATATCCATAATAATGCTTTGCAATCCCGGCATAGTTTCTCAACAGATCGCCTTTGGTATCTGTGGTCAGAAAGCTCACACCGGACGCGCAGGCATATTCAATGTTGGGGTACAGGAAATGCGCCGTCTTACCCACACCAGCCGCGCCGATCATCAGGCAATGGATATCCCCCGAATCCACCAGCGCGGTGATTCGTCTTCCGTGTTGTCGGCAGCCCACCACAATGCCCTGTGCTTCCGGAAGATTTTGTCCCCGCCTCCAGAGTTCCGGCTCGAATGGAACAAAGTGATAGGTCTGATGAATTTCCTGTTCTGTGGCAAACCTGGCTGTGCCGTACTGCCCATCTCCTACGGTGCGGGACTTGATATTGTTGAGGTTATCATGCTGGAACAGGATATTGATACCACCTATGACCCCAAACATCAGGATACCAAGAAGAATCAGAGGAGTGAGATTTTGTGCTAACATTGGCAGCTCCTTTCGTGACTTATGTTCTGTCCTCTCCTGAAAGCCTGTAAGTCTTCATTCCAATCCTTTCGAGTTGGAAAAAGCGGGAACACCTCCTGGTATCCCCGCTCTGATAATGTCTGTTTGATCCTGGCCCCGGCCTTGATGCCTGCTGCATCCCGGTCCAGACATAAAGCAACTTTTTTGATCCGTGGTTCATCCTCTAAAAGCTGAAAAACCGGCTGATCTGTGGTTCCGCAAAGCGCCACATAGCTGTGCAGTTCCCAGTCTTTCTGGTATAGGGTGATGAAAGACAACAAATCGATCGGCGCTTCAAATACATATAGCGTATTGCTCTGTCCTAACCAGTGAAAACTGTATTTTGGATTGCTGCTCTCTACATTGCCTTTGTAGGATTCTGTAGTACTTGTCCCCCTTTTATGGGCATGACACGGATTTCCATCTGCATCTGTGCCAACAAAAACAGCGTTGTGATACTTTGCATCCTCGTAAATCAGCTTTGCATGAACAAACACTGACAGCACATCCCGATCAATGCCGCGTGTCTTTGTCAGGTAGGCATATATGCGGCGCATATTCTGGTTTTTCTCCGGCAGCACAAACGGCTTCTTTTCTTCTTCCGTTTCTGGCTTGTGATACTGCTGATAGCTTTGTCCCTGTTCCCCGTCCAGCAGCATGCTGACCGCCTCCGGAAATGTTTTTTCATAATATTTCTGGACAAAGTCAATTGCAAATCCTCCCTCTTCTTCTGCATGATCGTACCAGCGGTTTCCATGTATGGTCACACTGTGATTGCTTTCCATTCTGCTCTCCCGGCCGGATTTTAACAATTTTTCTCCATGACGGATCAGAAAATCTTCCAGATTTACTGAATTGGCCTGTCGCTTCTGCTCTTCTGTAAAATATACAAATGCCATGCGTCCTCTCCTTTCCTACTGGTATGGTACTTGCTGGGTTTCCATAATGTGTCCTTTCTGCCCCTGAGCTCTCCGTTTCTCCAAAAGCTTTCTCCGGCGCTTCTGATCCATCTGATAACGGATTCCTCCCGCATTTTTGTAAGCGGTATCTTCCCGGATCAGATTTGAAAGATGGTGCATGAGATTGGTTGCGCAGAGAAATGCCGATGGATCACGGAACGAATCCAGATGATCCAGAAAGAACTGAGCGTAGATGTTCCCCTGGGCTGCGGATGCCTGCAGATATGAAATGGCTTTTTCTTTATCCCTCGGGACGTCCCGTCCGCACAGATATAATTTTCCGAGCATATACTGGGCATACTGGTTCCCCTGTTCTGCCGATTGCTCAAAATAAGAAATGGCCTGATCTGGATCACCGGTTCCATTCTCCAACCATAACTTTCCTAGCGCATATTGGGCATTGCTGTTTTTGAGTTTTGCAGCCTCCTCCCAGTACCGGGCCGCCGCTTCATCATCCTGTTCTACTCCAGTACCGGTATGAAGCATCTGTCCAAGTCGGTACTGCAATTTATCATCATGACTATCCCTTTCCAGACTCTGAAATCCACAGAATGCCATTCGAAAACACTGTTCTGCCTGTTCCAGATCTGCTTCTGTACCGATTCCGTCCCGAAGCATTTTTGCCATTTCGTATTGTGCGTAATGGTTACCCTTCCTTGCTGACTGGCTGTAAAGCTGAAATGCTGTTTCATAATTTTGTTCCACGCCATTTCCACGGTAGTACAACCCCGCCAGGGAATATGCAGCATACATATGCTTATATTTCACTGCATCGGAAAAATGAACCGCTGCCATAGCAAAATCCTGCTCTGTCCCCTGACCAGCCGCATACATCTTACCAATCCGATACCAGAGATAAGGATGCCTTTTTTCAGGAACACTTGCTGCTACAGCTTGAAATGTGGCTAGCGCCTGTTTGTACCACTGCTGCGCTATTTCATCATCTGCCTCTACGCCCAGTCCCTGCTCATACATACGGCCCAGATCATACATGGCCAGGGCATTTCCAGTTTCCGCTTCCTGCCTCAAAAGAACACTGGCTTTTTCAAGATCCTGCTCCAGCTTTATTTTTGTCCCATCTTCTTTTTCCAATGTGCCGCCATAAAAGTATGCTCTTGCCTCTTTGTAACGTTCTGTCCAATCCGCGTGCAGGCGAATGTTTCCAGATATGTTCGTTTGCGGAAATGCTGGATTTTCAGGTGGATCTGCTGCTTCTCCCAGTGCACTCGCTTCCTCCGCAATTTCTGGTATTTCCAGGACTTCTGGTATTTCCGATTCCATATCTGTTG
>ERZ1034713.963-NODE-963-length-14277-cov-29.599002_pt1 | contig 14277 bp, 9 predicted proteins | sample MGYA00520692_ERZ1034713 | MGnify/ENA primary metagenome ERZ1034713 (study PRJEB33766, sample SAMN09781717) | gut metagenome | biome: gut microbiome | host: Homo sapiens | place: Madagascar | study: EMG produced TPA metagenomics assembly of the PRJNA485056 data set... | reverse complement strand
GGCAACGGAACAACACTGATGGCAGTTTGTGTTGAGTTCAAGAATTGTGCAAATTCCGATTTGTTGAGTTGAGTATAGCATACTGCGGACAAAAAGAAAAGCGGAGCAGTGAACGTATGATATTATCCCGCATTGACAAATCTGCGCAGAATAAGTACAATAAAACATAGCTATCCGCAAATTTTTTGCATGAGAATAAAGGAGCGTTTTTCTATGCCGAGCAATAAAGTCCGCACCCGTTTTGCACCCTCGCCCACGGGTTATATGCACGTTGGCAACCTGCGTACCGCCCTGTACACCTACCTGATGGCCAAGCACGAGGATGGCACCTTCATCCTGCGCATCGAGGATACCGATCAGGGCCGCTATGTGGAGGGCGCTGTGGATGTCATCTACAACACCCTGCGGGAGACCGGCCTTCTGTGGGACGAGGGCCCGGATATCGGCGGCCCCGTGGGCCCCTATGTGCAGAGCGAGCGCATGGGCATGTTCAAGCAGTATGCCGAGCAGCTGGTGGCAGAGGGCAAGGCGTATTACTGCTTCTGCACCGAGGAGCGGCTGGAAGCGCTGCACGCCGAGCAGCGCGCTGCCGGTGAGATGACCCACTACGACGGCTGCTGCCGCGAGCTGCCCAAGGAGGAAGTGGAAAAGCGCCTTGCCGCAGGCGAGCCTTACGTCATCCGCCAGAAGATCCCCCGCGAGGGCGTGACCGGCTTTGACGATGTGGTGTACGGCCACATCGAGGTGAACAACAGCGAGATGGACGACCAGATCCTCATCAAGACCGATGGGATGCCCACCTACAACTTTGCCAACGTGGTGGACGACCACCTGATGGGCATTACCCATGTCATCCGCGGCAGCGAGTATCTGTCCTCCACCCCCAAGTACAACCTGCTGTATCAGGCCTTCGGCTGGGAGATCCCCACCTATATCCACTGCCCGCCGGTGATGAAGGATGCACAGAACAAGCTGTCCAAGCGCAACGGCGATGCAAGCTATCAGGACTTGGTGGCAAAGGGCTACCTGACCGAGGCGGTGCTGAACTATATCTGCCTGCTGGGCTGGAGCCCCCGCGGCGAGTACGCCGAGCAGGAGATCTTCTCCCTGCCGGAGCTGGTCAAGATCTGGTCCCCGGAGGGCATTTCCAAGTCCCCCGCCATCTTCGACCCCCTCAAGCTGCGCGCCATCAATGCGGAGTATATCCGCCGCCTGAGCCCTGAGGAGTTCCAGAAAAAGGCCGAGCCGTGGATCGACAGCGCCGTGCACAGCGCCATCGACAAAAAGCTGCTGTGCGCAAATTTGCAGCCCCGGTGCGAGGTGCTGGGCGAGATCCCCGAGCAGCTGGATTTCTTTGACGCCATGCCGGAGTATGACGTGAGCCTGTACGCCAATAAAAAGCAAAAGACCACCCCGGAAACGGCCAAGGAAGCACTGGAAGCTCTGCTGCCGGTGCTGAGCGATGAGGCGCTGGATTTTGCAAACCGCGATGCCGTGTTCGATGCCTGCAAGGCCAAGGCCGAGGAACTGGGCAAAAAGAACGGCTGGCTGCTCTACCCGCTGGGCATTGCCCTTTCCGGCAAGCAGCGCACCCCCGGCGGCGGCACCGACCTTGCCTGCATGATGGGCCGCGAAAAGACCCTGCAGCGCGTGCAGGATGCCATTGCAAAGCTGAACGGCTGAGTTTTACAAAATACCCCCAAAGCCCTGCGGCAAAATGACGGCCGCAGGGCTTTTTTGCGTCTTTGGGCGGGTTTGGGGCGGTTCTATGCACCGCGCCAAAAACTGCCGCTGCCCCGCGTTACAGTATATGCAGACAGTGCGGGGAACAGAACAAAACTCCCCGCCGGAAAGCGGGGAATTTTTATGACAGAGCGGATGGGTGTTTTATCTTCGGACGGGCGGTGCTTGCAGCCTTCGCCCTTGGCGGCACGGGCGATGCTGCGCCCGGCGGTGCGGCGGTTGGCAGCGGTGGGCATCGGCTTTGCAGGCGGCTGGGCGGTGCTGTACGGGGCGCTGATGCCCTTTGGGCTGGGGCTGACCCTTGGGCTGGCAGAGGATTGCTTTGCGCCCTGCGCGGCAGGGGCGGCGCTGGGGCTGCTGCTCCATGGACTGGGGGCGCTCTCGCTGCGCAGCCTGTGTCAGCTGTGTGCGCTGGGCGCTGCTGTGGCAGCCCGCTGGCTGCTGCCGCAAAAGTTTATGCCCGCCGCGCTGGCGGGCTGCGGTACATTGACCGGTATGGCACTGTGCTTTGCGCTGGGCAGCAGCGGGGCAGACCTTTTGCTGTACAGCGCGGCGGACGCATTGCTTGCGGCGGGCATCGGCTTCGGGCTGCGCAGATTCGCCCCGGAGCGCCCGGGCATGGGCACGCTGCTGGTGGGTGCAGCCGTGGCGGCGGCGCTGGGCAGTGTGCGGTGGGGGTGGTTTTCGCCCGGGGTATTGGCGTGTGCCGCCGCAGAGCTGGCGCTGTGCTGCCGGGCGCAGAAGCTTGCCGCCCTGAGCGGCAGTGCAGTGCTGGGCGCAGCGCTCTGCGCCGCAGACCCTGCCCTTGCCCCGGCGGCAGCGGGGCTTGGCTGTGCCACGGCAGCGGCGGCGGTGCTGGCACCCGGACGGCGGGTGGAGACCCTTGCCGCCTACGCGGGCGGGTGCGTATCCGGGGTGCTTTGCGTGCAGCCGCCCGGAAACGCCTTCGGGCTGCTGTTCAGCGCCTGCGGCGGCATGGCGGTGGTCTGCCTGCTGCCCGGCGGCTGGCTTGCCCCGGCGGCAGACACTCCGCAGAGCGGGGAGAACGCCCCCGCGCCCGCCCGCAGTGCGGCGGCGTCCACCCGGCTGGAAGCCGTGGCGCAGAGCCTTTCCTCACTGGCGGAGACGGTGAACGCAGTCTACGAGGGCTTGCCCCGGCGGCGGGAGGGGTTCCGCTGGGTCATAGATAATGTACATGATACCCTTTGTTTCAACTGCGGGCGGCGTGAGACCTGCTGGAAGCAGGAATACACCGCCACCATGGCGGGCATGGAAGCGCTGCGCCCGCTGCTGGAACAGAATGGCAGCGTGGAGACCGCGCAATTGCCCGGGCAATTGTCCCGCTGCATCCACCCGGCGGCGCTGTGCGCGGCGGCGGGGCGCAGCTTTGCGCTGTACCGCAGCCGCAAGGAAGCGCGCATCCATTCCGAGGCCATGCGCACCGCCCTGACCGAGCAGTACAGCGCCGTAGCCGAGGCGCTGGGGGTGCTCAGTGAGCAGCTGGGACGCCCCGGCGACCCCGAACCCTATAAATCCAGCCGGGTGGCAGAGTTCTTCACCGGGCTGGGGGCCCCGCCGCAGGAGTGCGCCGTCACGCTGGATGACCTTGGCCGCACCCATGCCGCCGTCACGTTGCCGCGCACCCGGTTCACCCCGCAGGAGCTGGCGGCGCTGGCGGGGGAGGTGGGGCATATCTGCCGCCGCACGCTGGAGGTGCCGCAGGTGCTCTCCTGCAAGGGCATGACCACCCTGCTGTTCAGCGAAAGACCGGCGCTGCGGGCGGTGTTCGGCGCGGCAAGCGCTGCCGCCCGGGGCGAGGTTTCCGGCGATGCAGTGCAGCAGTTTTGCAGCCCCACGGCGGCACAGATGATCTTATGTGATGGCATGGGCACCGGACGCCCGGCGGCGGTGGACGGCAATCTGGCGGCAGAGCTGACCGCCCGGCTGCTCAAGGCGGGCTTTACCGCCGAGCTGGCGGCGCGGCTGGTGAACGTGGCGCTGGCGCTGAAAAGCGAGGACGAGAGCGGCGCAACGCTGGACCTCATCAGCGTGGACTTATACACCGGCACGGCGCGGCTGTTCAAGGCCGGTGCCGCCCCGGGGTTTCTGGTGCACGGCGGGCGGGTGCGGGCCGTGGGCGAAGCCACCCTGCCCATGGGGGTGCTGGGCGGGGTGAACGGACAGAGCCGGGTGGTGCACCTGACCGCCGGGGACTACGCGGTGCTGGTATCGGACGGTCTGCTGGTGGACGGCGCGGGCTGGGTAGCAAAACAGGTGGAGCTCTCGGCGGCGGCAGGGGACGCACCGGAAAAGCTTGCCGAGACGCTGGTACAGACCGCCCGCATCCGCGCGCAAAAGACCGGCCGCCCGGACGATATCACTGCCGCGGTGCTCCGGCTGGAAAAGAGCGGGTGACGGCGGCAGAGTTTCCGTTGCAATTTGCGGGAAGGAGGGGTATACTGGAAGCATATTTTTCAGCCCGGCAGTGCCGGGCGCAGGAGGCGGCTTATGCTTACCATCAATGTTGCACCCGACGGCAGCGGACAGTTTACCACCATTTCCGAGGCGGTGCTGGCGGTGCCTTACGACTGCCCTGCGGTCATCCGCATCGCACCGGGTATTTACCGGGAAAAGCTGGTTTGTGAGAAAAAGGATATCACCCTTGCGGGCGCGGGCATGGATGCCACCCGGCTGGTATGGAACGACGGCGGCAAGCTGCCGCACCCGGACGGACGGCCCACCCACACCTTCCGCAGCTATACCGCCTTTTTCAGCGGCGAAAAGCTGCGGGTGGAGGATATGACCATCGAGAACGATGCAGGCCCCGGCGCAAAGGTCGGGCAGGCGGTCGCAGCCTATGTGGACAGCGCCCGGGCGGCGTTCAGCCGGGTGCGGCTGCTGGGCAATCAGGATACCCTGTTCTGCGCCCCTCTGCCGGAGAAAGAGCGGGAGAAGGACGGTTTTCTGGGCCCGCGCGGGCTGGCACCCCGCCGGGCAAGCGCGCAGTATTATCAGAGCTGCGAGATCGCCGGGGACATTGATTTTATCTTTGGCGGGGCGGATGCTCTGTTTGAGCACTGCACCCTGCGCACGGTGGACAACGGCCTTGCGCACAGCTGGGTCACCGCACCCTCCGGTGCAGCGGATGGGCTGGGCTTTGTGTTCTGGGACTGCGATTTTGTCTCGGACTGCCCGGCGGGCAGCATATATCTGGGCAGACCGTGGCGGCCTACCGGCAAAACGGCGGTGCTGGACTGCCGCCTTGGGGCGCACATTGCGCCGGAGGGTTTTGCCGGCTGGAACGACCGCACCGACACGGCGCTGGCCGGCTTTGCCGAGGCAGGCAGCACCGGTGCAGGCGCAGGGGAGCGTCCCGGTTGGGTGCAGGCGCTTTCGGCTGCCGAAGCCGCTGCGCTGCTGCGCACTGCCCGGCAGAAGTGCCGCATGGAGACTACGGAAAGGATAACGGAATGAAAAAATTACCCAATGCAGTAAAATGGCTCATCATTCTGGTGGTGCTGGGTGCCATGGGCGCTATGATGTGGGCGGTGAACGACCGCGCCTCCCGGGTGGAGATGCCCGCCCCGGACAACACCTTTGGCATCTACCATACGGCAGAGAGCGGAACATAATAAAAGCACCGGCAGTTTCCCGATTGGAAGATCTGGAAAACTGCCGGTGCTTTTTCTGTATCACAGGGGGCGTTCACTTGCCCTCAAAATCGTCCACATAGGGTAAATCGCTCATGACGAACCAGAAGGTGGTGCCCTTGCCTACGGTGCTTTGCACGCCGAAGCGGAAGCTGTGCTGCTGGAAGATGGCCTTGGTGATGGAAAGCCCCAGACCGGTGCCCTGCTTGCCTGCGTCCGAGCGGGAGCGGTAGTACCGGTCAAAGATATAGGGCAGGTCGGCGGCGGCAATGCCCGGGCCGTGGTCCTCCACCTCTACCCGCACGCCCTCAGTGCAGCGGAAGGCACGCAAGATAAAAATGCCGTCCTTGCCGATGTGGTGCATGGCGTTGCCCAGCAGGTTGTGCAGCGCACGCTGCATCATGTCCGGGTCGGCGTAGACCGGCAGCTCCTCTTCCGGCAGTTCCAGCTTCAGCTGCCAGCCGTTCTGGGCGCAGACGGCGTCGTAGCGCTCGCTTACTTCATCGCACAGCTGTCCCATGTCAAAGTGCACCCGCTCGCACTTGTAGGTGCCGCTGGTCACCTTGCTCAGCTCCATCACGCTGGACACCAGCGCGGTCAGGCGGTCGGCCTCGTCCACGATGATGTTCATCTGCTCGTCCCGGTGGGCTTTGTCGTCGCCGGTCAGGTCGCGCACCGTCTCGGCGTAGCCCTTGATAAGGGTCAGCGGGGTGCGCAGGTCGTGGGAGACGTTGGCCAGCAAATCGCGCTGCATCTGCACCGCGTGCTGCACCTCCTCGGCCATGTGGTTAAAGTCCCGGGCAAGGTCGCCCAGCTCGTCGTTGCGGCGGTTGTCCACCTGCACGGCGTAGTTGCCCAGCGCCATCTGCCGCGCCGCGCTGGAAAGCTGGCGCAGCGGCTTTGTGAACCACTCGCTGAACAGCCACGCCGCCGACATGGCAAAGCCGAAGATCAGCGCTGCCGCCAGCGGCAGCAGGGTGCTGAGCACCTTGCCGGCCTCGGCAACGTGCACAAGGCTGGTGGTCACCAGCACGGTATAGCTGCCGTCGGCGGTGGTGCGCCCCACCAACAGCTGCGCCGAGCCGGAGAGCCGGGGCGGGTTGAGCGTCTGCACAAAGCTGCCCACACTGCGGCACTTGCGCCGCATGGCAAGGGCAGTGGCAATGATCTTATCGTTGTTGGCAGAGTCCGAAAGATAGGTGCCGTGCAGGTTGCAGAAGGACTGGTTCTCGATCTTATAAATGGTGTGCAGGGTGGTGTCCGAGATATCCACGCAGAAACTGTTCAAAGAGCCTTTGGTGTACAGTTCCAGCGTGAGCTTATCAAAAAAATCACTGTTGACCGCAAGCTGCCCGAAGGACCAAGCGGACAGCACCTTGCCCTCGGCAATGGCGTCGTCCAGCCGCGCTACGATGCTGTCGGCCTGATTGGTGAGCTGGGTCTCGATGTGTTTGGTGTACAAAGGCTCCAGCAGCTGGGTGGACAGCAGCCAGAACAGCCCCAGCAGAAACAGGCAGATGAAGCACAAAAACCACATCAACTGCCCGCGGATGCCAAGGGTATGCCGTGCTTTGGTGGTTTGCCGCATGAACCGCACGCTCCTTCAGTCAACGGGCGGCATCGGGGTCGAACTTATAGCCGATGCCCCATACCGTAGCAATGTAGCTGCGGCATTTGCCCAGATGGCCGCGCAGCATCTTTACATGGGTATCCACGGTGCGGTCCTCGCCAAAGTAGTCGTAGTTCCACACCTTCTGCAGGATCTTTTCCCGGCTCAGGGCAATGCCCTTGTTGGAGGCCAAAAATACCAGCAGGTCAAACTCCTTGGGGGTCAGGGCCACTTCCTCGCCGGATACCCGCACGGTATGGCTGGCGGTGTCGATGGTCAGCTCGCCAAAGGTCATGGTGTCGGCGGCCTCGGTGGGGCGGGGCATGGTGCGGTTCAGCACTGCGCGCACCCGCGCCACCAGCTCCCGGGGGGAGAAGGGCTTTACCACATAGTCGTCCGCGCCGCTTTCCAGCCCGGCCAGCTTGTCGTATTCCTCGCCCCGGGCGGTCAGGATGATGACCGGGGTGTTGATGTGGCGGGCACGCATCTCCCGCAGACAGGTCATGCCGTCCATAAAGGGCATCATAAGGTCTAAGATCACCAGATCAAACCCGCCGCCGGACAGCTGTGCCAGCGCCGCAGAGCCGTCCCCGGCTTCCTCGCAGATATACCCGGAATATTGCAGATGCTCGTGGATGAGCTCCCGGATGCGGGGCTCATCGTCAACGATCAGGATCTTTGCCATAAAACAGGACTCCTCCCTATCATATATCAATATACAGCTCTATTTTAATGCAAGAATTGGAAAAAGCTGTGAATTTTAAGTGAATGGTTTGGAAAAACAAAACCGTCTGCACCCAGTATACCACACCGGGCGGCGGGGCGGCAATCTTTTTACGGAAAGGCGCTGCAAAATACGCCGGGGAAACTTGACAAGAAAATGACCCTTTTGTAAAATAAGGTCGTAACAAATGGGGCATTTGCAGAAAAAAGGAGAAGCGTCCATGAGCATTCCCAAGATTATCCATTACTGCTGGTTCGGCGGCGGGACTATCAGCCCGGAGAACCGGAAATGTATGGAAAGCTGGAAGAAATACTGCCCGGATTACAAGATCATCGAGTGGAACGAGCAGAACTTTGAGATCAGCCAAAACCGCTACGCACAGCAGGCGTATGCGGCAAAGAAATATGCCTTTGTATCGGACTATGCGCGGCTGGCGGTGCTGTACGAGTACGGCGGCGTCTATCTGGACACGGACGTGGAGCTGGTGCGCCCGCTGGACGAGCTGTTGGAACTGCCCGGTTTTATGGGCTTTCAGAACAACAACGAGGTAGCCACCGGGCTGGGGCTCGGGGCATGCAAGGGCAACCCGGTGGTGCAGGCGCTGCTGCGGGATTACGATGCACTGGATTTTATAAAGCCAGACGGCAGCGCGGACCTGACGCCCTGCCCGGAGCGGAATACAAAGGTATTGCAGACGCTGGGCGTGCACAAAGACGGCACAAGGCAGAGCATCGCGGAAATGGAGATCTTTCCGGCAGAGTATTTCTGCCCGATGGATATTTACACCCGGAAGCTCCGGGTAACACCCAATACCTACTCCATCCACCGCTTTGCCGAGAGCTGGAAGCCGAAGCCCAGCACGGTCAGCCGCGTTTTGCAGCGGCTGCTGAAGAAGCGCTACTATACATGGTACTGTCCTTTGCGCAGCCGGATCGAGGGATGGCTGAAAAAGAGATCCTGAAAACCGGAACTGCCGCACAAGAATGGTGGATAGCGACAAACCAAAAAGACCAGAGCTGCACAAGCCGTTTGGCTGAGCGCTCTGGTCTTTTTATCAGGGGTTATAGAAGATTTCGGGAAGGGGTCACTTCAGGGCATTCGGAGTGGCATTATAAACGAAGCTGGCCTTTACAAGGGCGTCGTTGCCATACTGGCTGATGGAGATGTTGGCGCGCGTCCAGTCGCTTGCGCTGCCGGACCAGTAAACGGTGAGCGGCTGCGAGAAGCGGAATGCGCCGTTGCATACCTTGGAAAGGTTCCGGGGCAGATACACCTTTTGCAGCTGAGAGCAATCCTGAAATACACTTTCAGCCAATGTGCCGATGCCCTCCGGGAGAACGATCTGCTTCAGGTGGGTGCAGCCTTCAAAAGCAGATGCGCCCAGCAGCTGCAGATTGCCCGGCAATTCAAGCCCTTCCAGTGCGATACAGCCGCTGAATGCACCATCGCCGATGGAGGTCATGGTATCGGGCAGGGTGACGGAGGTCAGGGCGCGGCACCTGACAAAAGTATTGGCGGAAAGAGACTTCACCTTTGCAGGGATGCGGATGCTTTGCAGTGCCTTGCAGTCCGCAAAGGCATTCTTGTCGAGAATGGTCAGTGCGTCGGGCAGGGTGATGCGCTTCAGGGCGTGGCAGCTGAAGAAGGCGGATTCACCGATCCGGGTCAGGGTGTCCGGCAGCACCACGGCAGAAAGCTTTGTGCAGTGGGCAAACATCCCGTCACCCAGCTGGGTAAGGCCGTTGGCGATGGTAACGGTCTGCAGCTGGTCACAGCCGGAAAAAACACCGGTGGACGCAGAACCCTGATATTCAGGGTCGCCGTTCAGCACCACAGTGGTCATGGAACGGCAGGCAGAGAAAGCGGCCTTGCCTACGATCTTCAGGCTGTTTGGCAGAACGAGCTGTTTGAGCGCACTGCCTGCAAAGGCGTAGTCACCGATATAGGTGAGGGTGTCGGGAAGGACAACGCCGGTGAGATCGCTGTTGTAGAAGGCATAGCTGTTGATGCGGGTAACGGTGGCGCCATCCGGGGTCTTTTCCGGGATAGTCACAGTGCCGGTGGGATTGCCGTGGACGCCGGTCACGGTGGCCGTGCCGCCGGAGACCTCGTAGGTCAACGCGACCTTGCCGGGTTCCGGGGTCTCACTGTCAGAGGAAGAGCCGGGGGTCTCGCTGGAGGAGCCGGAGGTGCTGCCGGAACTGGAAGAACCGGAAGTGCTGGAAGAGCCGGACGAACTGGACGGGCCATCGGAGCAGCCGGTCAGCAGCAGGGAGGCGGTAAACAGCACTGTCACGATGCAGAGCAGAAATTTATTGTTTTTCATGGTACATTACTCCTTTTCGTTGCAGCGGCCGCTTACAGGGTCCAATCCAGAGCCAGAACGTCGTCAGGCTCGGCTGCGGAGAAAAGCACAGGCTCCTCGGCAGCCAGACTTTCACTGCTGCGCACCCAGGTGATGCTGCCGCCGAAATCGTAACGGCCATCCACAACGGTCTCCCAGCCGGAGGCGTAAACGGGATAGTAGGCCGTCAGCTTACGGAAGGTGAACACGCCGGTGCCGAACTCGGGAGCATCGCCGGCAAAGGTGATGCGGGACAGGCTCAGGGCATCTGCAAAGGCATAGGAGCCGATGGTGCGGACGGAGGCCGGGATGGTAACATTGTTCAGCCTGTCGCAGCCATAGAAGGTCATCGTGCCAATGGTCTGCAGGGTGTCGGGCAGGGTGATATCCTCCAGATTCTGGCAGCCGACAAAAGCGTAGCTGCTCAGGGAGGTGACGCCGCTCTTGACCACCAGATGTTCAATGGAATCGCGGTAGCTGTACCAGGGTGCCTCGGCAGCCGAGGCGTATTCCTTCATGGCACCGGAGCCGTCCAGCGTCAGGGTGCCGGTGGCCTCGTCAAAACTCCAGCCCTCAGCCGAAGCCAGTGCCCAGCGTGCAGAGACGGTGGCATCGCCGGTGAGGTCACAGGTGGTAAGAGAGGTGATCCGCTTGCCGGATTCGGTGTACCAGCCAAGGAACACCATGCCGTCTGCGGTGGGCTCCGGCAGACGGCCGTAAGCCTCGCCGGGATAAACGGTCTTTTCCGGCGTGTCGGCCAGATCAAGAACGCCGTCTGTGGGGTCAAAGGTCAGCGTGACGAAAGGCAGGACGGGAAGTTCTACGCTCACGGTGAAGGTAGCAGTCTTGCCGCCGTAGTTGACGGTAACGATCTGCGCACCGGCAGCGGTGAGCGCAGTAGGCGTGCAGGTAAAGCCGCTGGTGATGGTCTGGGTAGTGCCGTTGTTATAAGTGGCAGTCAGCTTCAGACCGGTGGTATCCAGCGTGTCACCCACATAGTAACTGGTCTTGGTGGGGTTGGAAGCAATTGCAATGCCGGACAGCGTGATGTCCTGCACATTCACGGTGAAGGTAGCAGTCTTGCCGCCGTAGTTGACGGTAACGGTCTGCGCACCGGCAGTGCTCAATGCAGTAGGCGTGCAGGTAAAGCCGCTGGTGATGGTCTGGGTAGTGCCGTTGTTGTAAGTGGCAGTCAGCTTCAGACCGGTGGTATCCAGCGTGTCACCCACATAGTAACTGGTCTTGGTGGGGTTGGAAGCAATTGCAATGCCGGACAGCGTGATGTCCTGCACATTCACGGTGAAGGTAGCAGTCTTGCCGCCGTAGTTGACGGTAACGGTCTGCGCACCGGCAGTGCTCAATGCAGTAGGCGTGCAGGTAAAGCCGCTGGTGATGGTCTGGGTAGTGCCGTTGTTGTAAGTGGCAGTCAGCTTCAGACCGGTGGTATCCAGCGTGTCACCCACATAGTAACTGGTCTTGGTGGGGTTGGAAGCAATTGCAATGCCGGACAGCGTGATGTCCTGCACATTCACGGTGAAGGTAGCAGTCTTGCCGCCGTAGTTGACGGTAACGGTCTGCGCACCGGCAGTGCTCAATGCAGTAGGCGTGCAGGTAAAGCCGCTGGTGATGGTCTGGGTGGTGCCGTTGTTGTAGGCGGCCTTCAAAGTCAGACCGGCAGTGTTCAGGGTATCGCCCACATAGTAGTTGGTCTTGGTGGGCTTGGTGGCAATGGTAAGGGAGGTGACCTCCTCCTTCTTTACATTGATCGTGCAGTTGGAGGTAAGGCCGTTCACGGTCGTTGCGGTGATGACCGTAGTGCCGTAGCCAACGGCCTTGACGGTGCCGTCCGAGGAGACCGTGGCGACGCTGGTGTTGCGGGAACTCCATGTGACGGCCTTATTGGTGGCGTTGCTGGGCATCACGTTAGCAGAAAGCCTGACCGTGCCGTTCAGGCCATACAGGGTGGAAGTTTCCGGTGTGGCCTTGATGCCGGTGGGCTGGATGGGGTTCACGGTCACGGAGCAGCTGGCAGTCTTGCCGTTGTTGCTCTTGGCAGTGATGGTGGCAGTACCAAAACCGACCGCCTTGACCACACCGTTGGAAACGGTGGCAACGGAGGTGTTGCTGGAACTCCAGGTAAGGGTCTTGTTGGTAGCATTGCTGGGCGAGACCGTAGCAGTCAGGGTCTGGGAAGAACCGGTGCCGGTAAAGCTCAGGCTGGTTTTATTCAGGCTGACGCCGGTAACTGCAATGGGGTTCACGGTCACGGAGCAGCTGGCGGTCTTGCCATTGTTGCTCTTTGCAGTGATGGTGGCAGTACCAAAACCGACCGCTTTGACCACGCCGTTGGAAACGGTGGCAACGGAGGTGTTGCTGGAACTCCAGGTAAGGGTCTTGTTGGTAGCATTGCTGGGCGAGACCGTAGCAGTCAGGGTCTGGGAAGAACCGGTGCCGGTAAAGCTCAGGCTGGTTTTATTCAGGCTGACGCCGGAGACTGCAACAGTGGGGGCCGGCACGGTGGCGGTGAGCGTTACAGCACCAGCACAATTGCCGCGATAGGAGTTATCGTAGGCGTAAATATGGGTGTGGTATACGCCGGATTCATTGTTGTGATCGGAAGTTTTCACCCGGAAGGTAAAGGTGTTGCCGTTGCGGGTGCCGCTGGCCTTGGGGCTGACTTCCCAGCCGGACAGCAGATCGTCCTGACCGTTCTTTTCGGTCCATGTGGGGAACTGCACGCGGTTCACGCCGCTGGCATCGGTCACGGTGCAGGTGACAGTGTAGCCGGTGGAATCCACATTCGTGACCTTGGCGTTGGTAATGGTGGGACCGGTCTTATCCGAAGTAATCGTTACCTTGGTGGGGTTCTTATAAGAAGAGTAGCTGTCAGACGGTTCGCTGTGCTGGTTGGCGTCCTGCTCGTCAATGGCATAGAACGATACATTGACTTCACCGGTCTGATCGGTCGGGATGTCCAATGCAAAGCCGTGATCGGTGCCGCAGTGAAATGTATCGTCCAGACCCTGATCGTGGTACTTGTCGGCGATGACCTCATGACACTCGTTGTTGATATAGACGTGCACCGCCACCTTTGCATTGGGGGAGTCCGGGTCAAAAGCCCAGCCCTTTACATAAATGTGATTCTGCCAGCCCTGCACCACGTCCACGCACAGATTGGGGAGGTTGTTAGTGCCACCTGAAATAGCAAAAGGCGCAGAACGAACGTATGTAAACGAAGAAGCCAGTGTGGATTTGGAAATCGTTACATCCCAACGAATCTTGCAGTGACCGTCACTGTTACAGTCAGTATAAGTGACAGTATTACCATCGACACCGAGAACATAAATGGAGTGCCCGTCATTTTTATAACGGACGATATCGCCGGGTTTCAAAGAATCAAGAGCGGAAACATTTTTACTAGTAGACCACCCATGAGCATTGTTTCTAGGATTGTAGCCGGTAATATCGTATCCGATTTTTTCGGCGTAACCCATACATTGCCATGAAAGCTGTTTTCCCGAAGGTGCAAAACCGTTACAGGTTTGTGCACTGGTGCCAACAGTTTTGTGCCGGGGACAAGGAGTGCTTGTCCAGCCGTCCTGATTGTTGACAGAATTGGAAGCACCGGGATTGCCAGCGTGGTTCCAATATTTTCCATCTGGAAATTTTTCGCGTATCTGCGCAATGGACAGGGTCCCATCTTGCGCGCTGACGACACTCGGGACGCCGGGGTCAACATCCGGGTCGGAAAAGACCGCATCATCGGTGCTTGGCATATCTTCGGGATACTGGCACTCGGGGTCGAAATCATCTGCCATCGCCGACAGCGGCGAAAATACAGTGAGCAGCATGGCGAGCGTTAACAGCCATGCCATAAATCGTTTTTTCAAATTCTATTCCTCCTTACAAAAAATCAATGGTTCCTGCTTGCAGGACAGCGTGTAGGGTACATTCCTCCTTTTTGATACAGCAGACACTCCGCAAGAAGAGAAGGCTGCACTTCATGGAATATACACATATTATAAAACTGTGCGGAAGAATGTCAATTATCTACGGTGGAATTTGGGCGAAAAACACAAAATATTGTTGGATCGTCTGTGCTGTTTGCCGGTACGGGGAACGGCAGACGGGGAACGGGAACAAACTGCGTGTCCCGCTTGCCCTTTTTGCGCAGGAATGCTATACTTTAGCGATAAAGGACAGTGCG
>ERZ1034713.961-NODE-961-length-14298-cov-48.506424_pt1 | contig 14298 bp, 8 predicted proteins | sample MGYA00520692_ERZ1034713 | MGnify/ENA primary metagenome ERZ1034713 (study PRJEB33766, sample SAMN09781717) | gut metagenome | biome: gut microbiome | host: Homo sapiens | place: Madagascar | study: EMG produced TPA metagenomics assembly of the PRJNA485056 data set... | reverse complement strand
CGTCCTCTCCCTCCAATGCAAAGATCGTGCGGACGGCGGCAACGATGGCAAAGGCGTTTGGCGGGACCTTTACAGCTCTGTATGTCCGGACTCCTGATTCGGATCAGATGGGAAAAGAAGATCGCCGGCGTTTGCAGCAGCATATTCGCATGGCAGAGCAGGCAGGTGCCGACATTTCTACGATCTACGGGGATGACATTCCGCAGCAGATCGCAGAGTTTGCCCGGATCTCCGGTGTTACAAAAATCGTGCTGGGGCGCTCCAGCATACATCGCCGCCATTTCTGGAGCGGGCCGTCATTGACTGAAAAATTGACACTGACTGCCCCAAATCTGGATATTTATATCATCCCGGATGCTTCTGCAGAGAACGGCTACGGTTCAGGAAGAAAACTGTTTATCCGCCCGTTTCTGCCTTCTGTCCGCGATTTACTGGTCACCGCAGGCATTTTGAGCTGCATCACGCTCATCGGCTTTCTTTTTTTACAATTGGACTTTGCGCGCTATAACATTATTACGTTCTATATGCTGGGGGTGCTGTTCACCGCATTGTGTACCAGCGGTTACACCTGCGGTGTGCTGGGCTCCATTGCCAGTGTTGCGCTATACAATTTTTTCTTGACGGAACCGCGCCTGACATTCCATGCGTATGCTCCTGGTTATCCGGTCACATTTGCCCTGATGCTGACCTCTGCGATCATTACCTGCACCCTGACAACACGGTTGAAAGACCATGCAAAAATGTCTGCACAGGCGGCATTCCGTACAAAAATACTCTTTGACACAAACCAGCTTTTGCAGAAAGCCAAAAGTGAAGAAGAAATCTTTTCGCTGACAGCTTCCCAGCTGATAAAACTGCTGAACCGGAGCCTGATCGTTTACCCGGAACAAAACGGAGATCTTGGTTCGGAACAGGTTTTTTGGGTTGACGGGAAAACGGTGCAAAACATCTTTTCCGCACCGGAAGAACGTGATGCAGCAAACTGGACGTTTGCCAACAAAAAGCGTTCCGGTGCAGGCACGGATAGCTACCCGGATGCAAAGGGGCTTTATCTTGCACTTCGGACCGGAGGCGGTGTGTTTGGAGTGATCGGGATCGATCTGTCCGAAAAACCGCTGGATGCCTTTGAAAACAGTGTGCTGCTTTCCATTCTGGGCGAAGGTGCGCTGGCAATCGAAAACCGCAGAAATGCGTTGGAAAAAGAGCAAGCTGCATTGCAGGCAAGGAATGAAGAGCTGCGGGCAAACCTGCTGCGCACGATCTCCCATGACCTGCGCACCCCGCTGACCTCCATTTCCGGCAATGCCAGCAATCTGCTTTCCAACGGAGAAACGCTGGATACAGAGACCCGGAACAAGATCTGCACCGATATTTTTGACGATGCACAATGGCTGATCGGTCTGGTGGAAAATCTGCTTTCCATCACCCGCATTGAGGATGGGCGGATGAATCTGCAGATCTCACCGCAGCTGATGGACGAAATGATCGAAGAAGCACTGCATCATGTCAACCGGAAAAGCTGCGAACACACCATCACAACACAGTATGGGGACGAGATCCTGCTGGTGAATGTGGATGCACGGCTGATCATGCAGGTCATTGTCAATCTGGTGGATAATGCAATCAAATACACCCCTGTGGGTTCGGTCATTCAAATTTCGGCTTACAGAAAAGACCATCAGGTCGTAGTGGAGGTTGCAGATAACGGCCCCGGCATTCCGGAACGTGCAAAAGCACAGGTGTTCGAGATGTTTTATACTGGGCAGAGCCGTATAGCAGACAGCCACCGCAGCCTTGGATTGGGATTGCCCCTCTGCCGTGCGATCCTGACGGCGCACGGCGGAACATTGACCCTGCGCGACAACATTCCCAATGGCAGTGTCTTTTCCTTTGCATTGCCGCAAAGTGAGGTGAATATTCATGAATAAGCCGTCCATTCTGGTCGTAGAGGATGATGTTCCTGTACGGTGTCTGATCACAACGACCCTGAAAACCCACGGCTATAAATATCTGACTGCTTCCAATGGGGAAACGGCGATCATGATGACTACCAGCCACAACCCGGACATCATGCTGCTGGATCTTGGACTGCCCGATATAGACGGCATCGAGGTCATCCGCAGCGTCCGCACATGGTCGAACCTGCCCATCATCGTCCTGAGTGCCCGGAGCGAGGATTCTGATAAGATCGAGGCACTGGACAACGGCGCAGACGATTATCTGACAAAGCCGTTTTCCGTGGATGAGCTGCTGGCAAGACTGCGTGTAACGCAGCGCCGATTGAATCTGCTGGCTTCTGACGGTATAAACAGCCCGGTTTTTGTCAATGGTCCTTTGAAGATCGACTTCTCGGCAGGCTGCGTCTGGTTGAGCGACAATGAATTGCATTTGACCCCCATCGAGTACAAGCTGCTGTGTGTGCTGGCGCATAATGTGGGCAAAGTGCTGACGCATACCTCCCTCACGCAGAAAGTATGGGGCAGTACGCAGGAAAATGACATTGCTTCCTTGCGAGTTTACATGGCATCCCTGCGCAAAAAATTGGAACGATGCCCGGATGCGCCGCATCTGATCCAGACCCATATTGGTGTTGGATATCGGATGCTGCGCGTGGAAAACGATGAAGCATAGCTGCAAAAACAGGGTGCGCCCTTGAATAGGACGCACCCTGAAAAATCCACATACGATAGCGATATGTACAACAGGGAGTTCCCCACCGGAGGGAACTTCCTGTTTTTCGTTGTTTGCATGATGAGCCTGCTCTGCTTGCCACGCGGCAAATTCTCTTTGGCCTTCCTCGCTGTTCCAGCAGGCAAGGATGGCCGGGTAGAATGCCCGCGCCAGACGGTCGATGACTTCATCGGGATAGGGGGAAGTGTTTGTGGACTTTTTCTTTTTGTTCAAACGCACGCTCCTTTGACTGTCCCACCGTGGCAAAGTCGGGCGAGAAAATCAAAGTTCCAATTTTTATCAGGCGCAAGGGCGCGGATGCTTTCCGCCCTGCACTTGCGGCTGGTGGCTCGTTGATGGCTTACAAGTGCCTGTCGTTATGCGGTCTTTTCTTCTTCAAGGGCTTCTGCAAGAGCCTTTTCCAGATAGGCTTCGATTTCAGTCAGGTAGTTAGCAGGCCTCTGCATTGCGAAGCGGAGAACCTTCTGCTTTTCCGGGTCAGTGAAATAACTGGGATTGTTTTTGAGCGTTTTCTTCCATGAGTTTTTCATCATTTCGGTCGCGCGGCTCAAGGATTTGTAAACCTTCATAAACTCGTCCGGTACATGATAGCACCGGAATTCTTCTGTTTGTGGTGTGGGCATGGGAACGGGTTCCGCTTTTTCAGGTTCAAATTCTGCGCTGGCAGATTCCAACACTTCCAATGCCTCTGGATGCAGGATTTGAGCAAGGACATCTGAACGATGCTCGACACTTGCCTGCACAAGCTTGGACATTTCTTCGTTGGTGAACTTCACTTCGCCGGAAAAGACTTTCTGCTTGATGCCGGGAGAGAGATTATCTGCGATGTCGATGCCTCGTGTATAGTGGCTGGCACGGAGAACGGAGGCACGGCTGACACCGTTTTCCTCTGCGATCCGGTCGCAGGTTTTCTTCCCGGAGTGGTGGTTATCACCGTGATCACCACCACTTTTCTTTGCTAAAGTGTACTGATTACCCCGAAAGATTTTTGCAGCTTTCTTTTCAGCTTCATACTGTTTCCCAAGCAGATAGCGTTTCTGTTCGGGGCTCAGGTTTCGCCGTCCCAACTGATTCCGGCAAATCCACGCAATGGCTTCTTCGCGGTTCTCAAATCGGAGCGGCATAGTGGAAAAATAAATCTCAGGATGCTTCTGGAGAATGGCATAACGGTTGTGGCCATCAACAAGTGTATTATTCCACACGATCAAAGGAGAAAGCAGCTTGCCTTCCTTGAGGATATTTTCTTCAAGCTGCTTAAATTCATCATCGGTCAGAGGAGGAATCTGGGACTGGAAGCCGTGGACTGGTATGCAGATGTGGTCAAGCAGTACAATCCGGGTGTCAAGCTGCACATGGAATGGGATGTTGGAGAAGGCGGACATGACACCTATTATGTTCCGGCTACGATGCACAATTTTCAGGATAATCTGCCGGAACACGATTACAGCTCTGCAACGGCTTCCTATGGCCTGTCTAGCCTGACTCAGTGTGTGAAGGATAACGGCTGTGAGATTCGCTATGAGACTGCTCTGGTCAAACTGGAACGTGAAGAAAACAGCCGTGTGACGGGTGTGATTGCCAAAAACGACAAGGGCGAATATATCCGCATCAACGCTTCCAAGGGCGTTGTCCTGTGCTGCGGCGGCTATGCCTACAACAAGCAGATGCTTGCCACCCTGAACCCGGATGCTTACCTGAGCACCGTACAGGCAGATGCCTCTGCGCTGGACACGGGCGATGGCATCAAAGCCGCCATGTGGGTTGGCGCGGAAAAAGACCCGGATGGCACGGCCATGCTGTTTGACCGTGGTACAATCGCACCGGATCGGGTTTCGGATGGCAACTGGGAAAAATCTGGTTACTTCCATCTGGGCAGTCAGCCGTGGCTGAAAGTAAACTTGAACGGTGAACGGTTCAGCAACGAAAGTGTTCCGTATGATTTCATCCTGCACGCTGCTTTTATGGAGCCGGGGCATCTGTATAATACTATTTATGACAGCAGCTGGGTCGAGCAGGTCAAACAGTTCCAGCAAATCGGCTGCGCACGCATTGAGCCGAGCAAGAGTGGCGGTAAACTGCAAATTTTCAGCTGGGAAGTGGAAAAGGGGCTGCTGGAAGGTATGGAACAGGCCGGATTCGTCCAGAAAGCCGACACGCTGGAAGAACTGGCCGAGAAGCTGAATATGCCGGTGGACACCTTTGCAGCAACCGTCAAGCGTTATAATGAGCTGTGCGCCAAGGGTGAAGACGAAGATTTCGGAAAAGACAGCTATCGTCTGCTTCCGCTGAACAATCCGCCGTATTATGGATGCCGTCAGGGCGCAAGTCTGCTCTGCACGCTGGACGGTCTGCGCATCAACACCCAGATGCAGGTTCTGGATACCGAAGGCCGGCCCATCGAGGGACTGTATGCCGCAGGCGATTGTAGCGGCGGCTTCTTTGCTCATAACTACCCGGAGTACATTGTCGGTGTTGCTGTTGGCCGTACACTGACCGAAGGCTATCTGGTCGGCGATGCACTGGCAAAAGCGTAAAGGCTTGTCTTATGGAAACAAAAATCATTGACGTTCATGTGCACTTTTTGACACCGGAATATCGACACATGTTGGAACGGCATGGTGCATCGTTGGAAGATGGCTTTCCTCTGCCGGAGTGGAACTTGCAGGAGCATCTGGATTTGATGGAGCAGAATCATATCCAATGGACTCTGCTTTCGCTCTCCACGCCGCAGCCGTTTTTTCAGGGCTGCGATGCGGAATCCATTTTAATCTGCCATGACCTGAATGAAAAGATGGCCGAAGTCAAGACGAAACATCCGGATAAGTTCGGCTTTCAGGCGTGTCTGCCGCTGCCTAATGTGGATGCCGCCATTCAGGAAGCGGTTTATGCTCTGGATAAACTCGGTGCAAACGGCGTAAAACTGGCCAGCAACAGCCGAGGGCTTTATCTGGGCAGCCCCGAACTGGAACCACTGATGGAAGAACTGGATAAACGGCATACGATCTGCAACATCCATCCGCACCGCCCAGAGCCTATCAAGGAAGGCATCTTCTCTGCTGGCCCTGTGCCGTTGTTTGAATTTCTTGTTGACACGACCAGAGCAGTTCTGAATCTAATCAGCAACGGTGTTCTGATGCGGTATCCCAATATTACATGGATCGTACCGCACTGCGGCTCATTTCTGCCCAACATTTATGACCGCTATATCGGCATCTCGAAAGTGTTGATTCCACAAGGATTGATGAAAGAAGTCGATGTGCAGAAAAGTGTACAGCGACTCTACTTTGACCTGTCGGGGAGTCCTGCGCCGCATCTGCTGGACTGGCTTTTGACGATCACATTGCCAGACCATATTTTGTATGGGTCAGATTTTCCGTTTACGCCCTCTGCGCAAATCAAAAATAATCTGACTGCGTTGCTTAAAATGCTCGACCAGCCGGAATTGACTTCCTATAAGAGCCGTATCCTACATCGCAATGCGAAAATCCTATTTCATCTCTAAGTTATTCTCAAGGTAGGCATTTCTGCGACTCATGGAAATGGCCGCTAGTACGTCCTCTCCTTCATGCAGCTTCCCCGGTGTCTGTCGGTATGGCAGATTCCGGGGAAGTTTGCTTTTTAGTAAATAGACTTTTGCTATTGCGTTTTGTTGCAAAATATGGTATATACATTATACGAATTATTGCCTTGATGAACGTATTACCGTTCAATGACGTATAAAGAGAGGTGCTTGCCATGACCGCCGTGATCTACGCCCGCTATTCCAGCGACAATCAGCGTGAAGAATCCATCGAAGGGCAGATCCGGGAATGCACTGCCTATGCGGAAAGGAACGGCATCACTGTCATCAAGCACTATATTGACCGTGCCCTTTCAGCCAAAACCGACAACCGCCCAGACTTCCAGCAGATGATAAAGGACAGTGAAAAGCGGCTGTTCGATATCGTGCTGGTCTGGAAGCTCGACCGCTTTGCCCGAAACCGTTACGATTCGGCACACTATGAGTACCAGTTGGAGCGGAACCATGTCAAACTGGTGTCGGCCACTGAACCAATTTCGGAAGGCCCTGCGGGTATTATGGTTAAGAGTATGCTCACTGGCATGGCCGAGTACTACTCCGCAGAACTTTCAGAAAAAGTTGTGCGCGGCATGACCGAGAATGTTCTGAAAGGCAAGTACAACGGCGGTACAATTCCCATTGGTTATACGGTAGATGAGGAAAAGTTCTTCCAGATTGACCCACTGAAAGCTCCCTTTGTAGTAGAAGCCTTTCAGCGATACAATGACGGTGCCACCATGAAAGACCTCATGAACTGGCTGAACGATAGCGGTGTGACGACCAATCGCAACCAGAAGTTTACCTACAACAGTGTTCAGACGCTGCTGACGAACAAACGGTACATCGGAGAAAACCACTTCAAGGACATTGTGATGCCCGACAGCATCCCGGCCATCGTGGACAAGGACTTGTTTGAAGAAGTGCAGCAAAAAATCAAGAAGAACAGCCGCGCTCCTGCCCGTCACAAGGCCGAGGATGATTATCTGCTCACCACCAAGCTGTTCTGCGGAATGTGCGGTGCGATGATGTTCGGCGAGTGCGGTACGGGTAGAAACAAGGTCGTTCATCATTATTATAAGTGCGCCACCGCGAAGCGTTTCAAGACCTGCAAGAAAAAGACCGTCCGTAAGGAATGGCTGGAAGATTTGGTCGTAGCTGAAACCATGAAGCTGATTCAGGACGATGCCGTGATTGATGCCATCGTTGCGGAAGTGATGGAGTTGCAGGATCAGGAAAACACCACGCTTCCTTTGCTGGAAAAGCAGATGCGCGAGGTAGAGAACGGCATTGAGAATATGCTGAACGCCATCCAAGCAGGTGTGCTGACAAACTCCACCAAATCGCGTTTGGAAAAGCTGGAAGCCCAGCAGAAAGAACTTGAGATTCGGATTGCCGAAGAAAAAATCGCTCGGCCACGGTTAAGCGAAAATCAGGTTCGTTTCTGGCTGACCCGGTTCCGCAAGCTCGACCCGAATGTGAAAAGCCACCGTGAAACGCTTATCAATACATTCGTGAATGCTGTTTATCTCTATGATGAAAAAGTTTTGATTACATTCAACTACAAAGACGGCACAAAAACCATCACTTTCGATGAAATCGCCGCCAAAGATGCCCCAGAGGGCAATGGTTCGGATTTGGGTTGCTTCGCTCCACCAAGAACTCCGGTATCCAATGGGTATCGGAGTTTCTGTTTGCAAATTTCCAGCGAAAACTACACCATTCAGAGAAAAAGGTACAGTAAAGCTGAGCATCTGTGAAAAAAGCAGGTGCTCAGCTTTTTGCATTTTCAATTCCGAAAAACGCTACTCTTTTTTAAGAGGAAAAAGATGAGATTTTCGCTTTCCGCGTTGCAATTTGGAAAAGAACTTCTGAAGGTCAAAGGAAAGGCAGAGGAGAAAGAGCTCTGCTGAAATGTTGGGTTTTGACGATTTGCCCATAAAACGTGCGCAGGCATTGTGGAATCTTCCAGAGTGTCAGGGAACGGTTTTTTATATTGCATCAAATGTTCAGATTGTTTCAACAAAACACCATAAAGCTGCATTGCATCTTACGGACGTTCTTGCTATACTCAGTATCGAACGCAACTATATTTAGCAAAAATGTTGCGCAATTTGCGCAATCAAAGGAGGAACGATGATGCAGAGCTTCCAATTGCTTCATGGTGGAGACTATAACCCGGAGCAGTGGCTCGACCGGCCGGACGTTCTGGCACAGGATATTGCGCTGATGAAAAAGGCCCGCGTCAATACGGTAACGCTGGGGGTGTTCTCGTGGTCGGCGCTGGAGCCGCAGGAGGGTGTGTATCAGCTGGATTGGCTGGCCGACATCATCCACAACCTGTATGACAACGGCATTTCCACCATTCTGGCTACCCCCAGTGCGGCCCGCCCTGCATGGATGGCGCACAACTACCCCGAGGTGCGCCGTGTCCGGGCAGACCGCGTCCGGGAGCTGTACAACCGCCGCCAGAACTACTGCTATACCTCGCCGCTCTACCGCGAAAAAGTCCGCATCATCGACCAGAAGCTGGCGCAGCGGTTCGGCAGCGACCCGGCTGTTCTGCTCTGGCATATCTCCAACGAGATGGGCGGCGACTGCCACTGTGAACTGTGTCAGGCCGCGTTCCGCCGCTGGCTCAAGGCACGGTACGGCTCGCTGGAAGCGGTCAACAAGGCATGGAACGCCCGGTTCTGGAGCCATGATTACACCGACTGGGAGCAGATCGAAAGCCCCGCCCCGCAGGGAGAAAATGCGGTGCAGGGGCTTGCACTGGACTGGAAGCGCTTCGTCAGCGACCGGCACATCGATTTTTTGAAATTTGAACGATACACCGTAAAAGAATTTGCGCCGAATGCCAAGTTCACGGTCAACATGATGTACCGCTTTGACGGCATCGACTATTTCAAGATGGCCAAGGAGATCGATGTTGCCAGCTGGGACAACTATCCCACATGGCACAAGCCCACCGAAACGGTGGAGGAAACGGCGTTGGACACCGCCATGATGCACGATTTGTACTACTCCATGAAGGGCAAGCCGTTCCTGCTGATGGAGTCCAGCCCCAGCTTTACCAACTGGCAGCCTGTCTCCAAACAGAAAAAGCCCGGGATTGCAGAGCTTTCCGCGTTGCAGACCGTGGCGCACGGCGCAGACAGTGTGCTTTATTTCCAGTGGCGTGCCAGCCGCGGCGCAGAGGAAAAGCTTCATGGTGCAGTTATCGGGCACGATGGACGGGTGGACGCCCGCCCGTTCCGGGAAACGGTAGAAGTGGGACGGAAGCTGGAAACTTTGTCTGAAATTACCACGCTTTGCCGCGAAAAACAGGCGGCCATCGTTCACGATTGGGAGAACAAGTGGGCGTTGGAGGGCTCCTGCGGCCCGCGCAATGCCGGGATGGGCTACTGGGACGAACTGAAGCTGCACTACAACGCCCTTGCACGCGAGGGCATCGCGGTGGAGTTTGTGGATCAGAAAGCAGACCTGACCGGCTATGGTCTGGTCGTCGTCCCGATGCTCTACCTGCTGACGGATGCTTTTGCGCAAAAGCTCTGCGCCTTTGCAAAGAACGGCGGCACCGTCGTTGTCACCTACTGGAGCGGTGTGGTGGACGAAAGCGACCTGTGCCGTTTGGGAGACACGCCATACGGGCTGACCGAGCTGCTGGGGCTGCGCCGCACCGAGATCGACGGGATGTATGACGGCGAGGTGCGCCGCTGCGCCCCTGTGGATGGCGCAAACTTGCCGGAGGCACAGGCCTCTGTGCTCTGCGAGGTGGCTGCACTGCATGATACCGACCCGGCAACGCCGCTCAGTGTTTACACTGAGGACTACTTTGCCGGCTGTCCTGCCGTGGCAGTTCATCCGTACGGTGCAGGCCGTGCGTACTATCTGGCAAGCCGCTTTGATGCTGCGTTTTATCGCGCATTTTACCGCAGCACAGCACAGGAGGCCGGGCTGACCCCGGCATGGCCGGAGGCTCTGCCGGACGGCGTTCTGGCGGCGCGGCGCGGTGCATTCGTCTTTGTACAGAACTGCAACGAGCATCCGGTCGAAGTAGGCGGTGCTGCACTGAACTGTTACGGAACAGCTGTCTGGAAAAACGGCGAGCAGATCTTGTAAGAAGTAAAAATACCGGATTTCAGCGTTCTGCCGAAAAAGCAGGACGCTTTTTGTTTGCTTTCGTACTTGACAAAGCGGGCTTATCCCGGTATGCTGAGGTGGCGCTCTGTTGCGCAGTTCTGTGAAAAGGAGAGGATATTCCGTGGCTGCAAAGGAAACTGAAAAAATGACGATCGAGCAGGTGGCCGATGCGCTTGGCGTTTCCAAAACAACGGTATCACGCGCACTTTCCGGCAAGGGGCGCATCAGCGAAAAGACCCGCGCCAAGGTGTACGCCTATATGGGGCACACCCGCTCCGAGCCGGTTTCCGCACAGAGCAGCGAAAAGCTGCGCACCAACAACATTGCCATGATCATGCCGCAGCGGTTTATTACGCTGGATCTGCCCTTTTTGCGCAAGTGCATGGGCGGCATCTGCACCATGGCGGATCAGCGCGGCTATGACCTGATGCTGTGCTACTCCTCCTATACCGAGTACCCGCAGCTGCAGCGGCAGCTGGCTAACCACAAAGTGGACGGCGTGATCCTGACCTACGCCATGGCAGATGACCCCTGCATCGACCTTTTGCGGCAATACGAGACGCCTTTCGTGCTCATCGGGCGCAGCGAGGACAAGACCATCCCGCAGGCAGACAACGATCAGGTCGCGGCCGCCTGCGAGATGACCCGCATTCTTTTGCAGCTGGGCGCCAAGCGCATTGCGCTGCTGGTGGGCAGTACCATCTACGCGGTCAACACCGACCGCACACGCGGTTATCTGCGCGGCTTCGCGGAATTTGGCGTGCCGGTAGACCAGCGGCTGGTTCATTCCGGTGTGGAATCTGCCGGGCAGACGCTCGATGCACTGGAGGCTGCGCTGGAACAGAAGGCAGATTGCATCCTTTGCGGCGATGACGAGATCGCCTTTGAGGTCATGCGGGAGCTGCGGATGCGGCATATCCTCGTGCCCAACGACCTGCGGGTCGCCAGCCTGTACGACAGTTCCATGCTCGCCAGCATTACGCCCTCGGTCTCGGCGGTGCAGTACGATGCAGAGCAGCTGGGCAAGACCGCCTGCCGGATGCTGCTGGACCGGCTGGCCGGAAAAGAGATCGTCATGCGGCAGCTGGAGGGCTATCAGGTCATTCTGCGGGATTCTACCAAGTGGATGGAACGCTCCCGCGGCATCAAATAACGCACTTTCCGTGCCTGCTCCTTCTTTCGGAGCGGGCATTTTTGCTCTTTGTGCAGCAGCGGTTGCGCTAAAGTTGCGCATTTTTGCCCATGTATTCCGATTTTACCGTCACATTTTCCAGTTTTTGCCCAACAATACCGTTGATTTTGTCCATTGACGTGAGCAACGGAATGCGGTATTCTATGGGTACAGAAAATAGTTGCTCAGATGTGCGCAACTTGCAAGCGCAACAAAAAGCGCTTGGAGATTTTAGATTGAGAACGAAGGAGAACTGGATCATGAAAAAGCTGATTTCCCGCCGTAACTTCCTTGCTGTCATGGGTACTGTGGCTGCTGCCGGTGTGCTGACTGCCTGCGGCGGCTCTTCCTCTGGCGCTGCTTCCTCTGCTGCCGCTTCCAGCACGGCTGCCTCTGCCGCAGAGAGCTGGGGCGACGTCAAGCTGACCATGTGGGGCGCAGAAGAGGACCAGACCATGCTGCGCGAGATGGCTGATGCCTTTATCGAGCAGAATGCAGACAAGGGTAATGTGACCATTGAGATCGGCGTGCAGTCCGAGTCCAGTGCAAAGGACACCGTTCTGGCCGACCCGGAGTCTGCCGCAGACGTTTTCGCCTTTGCAGACGACCAGCTGAACGAGCTGGTGAACGCCGGTGCGCTGCAGGAAGTGCTGTTGAACCCGGACGACGTCAAGAGCCGCAACCTGCCCGGCTCTGTGGGCGCTGCCACCCTGAACGATAAGCTCTACGCCTACCCCATGACCGCCGACAACGGCTACTTCCTGTACTATGACGCAAGCGTTCTGACTGCCGAGGACGTGCAGAGCATGGACACTATGCTGGAAAAGGCTGCTGCCGCCGGGAAAAAGTTCATGATGAGCGTGAATGACGCGTGGTACATTTACAGCTTCTACGCCGGTGCCGGTCTGGTGGCAACGCTGGCCGATGACGGCATCAACACCGTCTGCAACTGGAACGAGGCTCCGGGTGCAGATGTCACGCAGGCTATTCTGGACATCACCGCAAACCCCGGCTTCAAGTCCGGCGCGGATGCAGACATCGTTTCCGCCATCAAAGACGGCAGCTGCTGCGCCGCCATCTCCGGCACTTGGAACGCCAGCACCGCCGAGGAGGCATGGGGCGAGGGTTACGCCGCCACCAAGCTGCCCACCTACACCCTGAACGGCGCGCAGACCCAGATGGGCTCCTTCTCCGGCTACAAGCTGGTGGGCGTCAACCCCCACAGCGCTAACGTGGGCGTGGCCATGATGCTGGCCGACTTCATCACCAACGAGGACAATCAGGTCAAGCGCTTCAACGACCGCAAGCTGGGTCCCTCCAACATCAACGCAAACGCCACTGAGGCTGTGCAGTCCGCACCCGCCATTGCCGCACTGGCCGAGCAGAGCTCCTACGCCACCCTGCAGCGGGTAGGCGCAAACTACTGGAACTCCGCTGCAAGTCTGGGCGAGATCCTTGTCTCCGGCGATACGCAGGGCAAGACCACCCAGCAGCTGGTGGATGACGCCGTGGCCGGTATCACCGCACCTGTGGCACAGTAAGCTTTGGTTTTTTCGGCGGGCACGCGGCAGAATGCGGTGTGCCCGCCTTTTATCGCAAGAAAAAGCAGCATCCTGTTTGCTGTAAAGCCCTCTGCAACAAGAAAGGAGTTGACTTCTGTGGCAGAAATGGTCCTTACGCCGCCCTTGCGGGCGGATGGCCGGGAGCCGAATTTCCTTCAGAAGTTCGGTCACGCATTCGTTCACGGAGATATTTTTACAAAGCTGTCCCTCGTTGTCTGGGGTCTGGGCTACATCGGCCACGGCCAGCTCATCAAAGCGCTGCTGGTAACGCTGGTGCAGGGACTGGGGCTGTATTTTCTGGGCACCTCCGGTATTCCGGCGCTGAAAAAGTTCGGCACGCTGGGCACGGTGCAGATGGAGATGCAGTTCAACCCCCTTACCTTAAAGAACGAGGTCAACAACTACGACAACTCGTTTGCCATCCTGCTGCTCAGCGTGATCGCGCTGGTGGTCATTGTAACGCTGATCGCTGCAGCCATGCTGGTGGTGCAGAGCAACTATGCTTTGCAGGCACAGAAAGCCGCCGGGAAAAAAACCAACAACTTCCGGCAGGATATCACAATGTACCTGAACGAGAAGTTCTATGTGACCCTGCTCACCCTGCCGGTGCTGGGCGTGGTGGTGTTCACCATTGTGCCGCTGTTCATCCTGATCGCCGTGGCGTTCACGAACTACGACCAGCAGCATATGCCGCCCGCCGCCCTGTTCACATGGGTGGGGCTGGCAAACTTTGCCGCCCTGTTCGGCGGGCAGTCGCTGACGGTGACCTTCAACTACGCCTTTGGCCGGGTGCTGGGCTGGACGCTGGTGTGGGCATTCTTTGCCACCTTTACCACCTTCTTCGGCGGCGTATTTCTGGCCATGCTCATCAACAACAAAAAGACCAAGTGCCAGAAGCTCTGGCGCACCTTGTTCATGGTCACCATTGCGGTGCCGCAGTTCGTCACCCTGCTGCTGGTGCGCAACTTCTTCTCGGACGCCGGTATCTTCAACACCCTGATGACCAATGCAGGCGTGACCGACTTTTTAAAGACCATCGGCTTGCTGGGGCAGAACATGAACCACATCCCGTTTTTGACCGATCAGCACTGGGCAAAGTTCATGATCGTCCTTATCAATGTCTGGGTGGGCGTGCCCTACCAGATGATCATCGCCACCGGTGTGCTGATGAACAT
>ERZ1034713.959-NODE-959-length-14306-cov-36.088485_pt1 | contig 14306 bp, 13 predicted proteins | sample MGYA00520692_ERZ1034713 | MGnify/ENA primary metagenome ERZ1034713 (study PRJEB33766, sample SAMN09781717) | gut metagenome | biome: gut microbiome | host: Homo sapiens | place: Madagascar | study: EMG produced TPA metagenomics assembly of the PRJNA485056 data... | reverse complement strand
GTTTTGTCCTTAACCGGGCACGTGGGTTCGAATCCCACCATCTCCGCCAACAAAAAGCACCGGCTCAGGCTGGTGCTTTTTTTGCGGCTAAGATGGTATTGTATTTCGCTTATCCAACCGGATTTCTTCAGCCTTCAAAAAGTATGTATCAATAATTTCTGCTCAGAATCTTCTCAAGCGTGTCCGCAAACTTGGCATCCTGCTCCTTCGTCCGCTTTGGGCTCCCCTTGGGGTGCTTTCCGGCACGGAGGAGCTTTTTGTTTTCATACCGCCGCAGCATAAGGGCGTCTATATTGTCGGCGGTGTACTCCAGACCGTTCTGGTTCAGCACGCGTGCGCACTTGGCAAGGCACATACTCGCCAGCCCGTAGTCCTGTGTCACGACCACATCCCCCGGTTTTACCCGGTTGACGAGAGCAAAGTCCACGCTGTCCGCTCCTTTGTCGAACACCAGCGTCTGCGCACCTTCCCGCTCGATTTGATGAGAGGTGTCGCACAGGATGATGACCGGAACGCCAAACCGCTTTGCAATCTGCAAAGTCAGATCGACGACCGGGCAGCCGTCTGCATCGATCAAAATATTCATCGACTTTCCTCCATCGCCCACCGAAATGCTTTCGCCGTGCGCAGGTCAGCGTCTTTGAAATGCCCGCCGCTGTTCCATTCAAGGGTGCAGTCTGCGCCACACTCTGCAAGCCGGCTGTGCAGGGTGCGGATATTATCGCCCACCGCAGCCATGACGGCGTTTTTCGTGTGCTCCTCCTTGTTGCCAAGGCTCAGATAAATGTGCTGCGTCTGTATCGGGTGCTGCTGTTCAAACTCCATCCAGCCCGGAAACCACACAGAGGGAGAAGCAGCGGCGATACCGTAGAACAGATCAGTCTGGGTGGATGTCCACAACGCAAACAATCCCGCCAGCGAATATCCGCCCAGAATGATTTTGACGTTCTCCGGGAGTTCAAACTGTTGTTTCAGCACTGGAATGACCTGTTCTGTCAGAAAGCGCAGGGCGTCCCCAGCTTTGCCGCCGAAGCCCTGCTTTCCCCACGCAGCAGGGGCTTCCCACGGAGAAAGTGCATCGTTCCAGCTTTCCACCGGGATAGCCGCAAACAGAAAGCGGTGCGTACTCTGTGCAATAGCGGTAACCTCGCTTTCCATGCTTTGCTGCTCGTGTTCGCCTGTCATTTGGAGCAGCAGATATTCTGCATGGGCTTCGCCGTAAATGCGGCAAGGTCTGTTCTCGATTTGCATTGTCCGTGCGGTCATTGCGGCGTCCTCCCGAAAAAACTTTGATAAGCCCAGTATAGCAATTGAAAAATCATTTTGCAATTCGAAAGGCTTTTATAGCCGTGGCAAACCTGCTAACGAGGGTCAATAGGCTGAACAAAAAAATCATCAATTTCAAGTAGGCCATGATGTCGCGCTCCTTTGTTCCATTATACCGTGTTTGGATGGATAGACAAGGTGAATTGAGGTTTCATTCTGCATACACGACTTCCCTCACCACCACTTCTTCCGCCTGCGCTTCGATCTCTCCGGTAAACTGAAACCATCCATCCTCATAGTCCATAACAAAGTCTGCATGATATTTATTCAGAATAAGTTTTATATTGGAAAGCCCGAATCCATGAAGAGTTGCATTCGGTTTTGTTGTTTGGATCGTATCGTTTTTTATTTCGACTGGAAGGGCCGTATTTCGCACAGAAAACAAAAAGCTTTGTTTTAACACAGCAGAAACCCGAATCGCTCGATCACCATCGATTTTTTCGCAGGCTTCAATGGCATTATCCAGCAGATTGGAAAATAGGACGACCATATCCGATACATCAAAAGGCAGAGCCGATAAATCATTCAGCTCGAAATCAATGTCGATTCCCTTCTGGATCGCTTCCGTTGCTTTCGTATTGAACAGTGCATCCAAAATCGCATGGTGAGAGTTGACTAAGAACAATCGATCTGTTTGTTCTTTGGCCACAGAATTCAAATATTGCTCTGCCGCATCATATTCCTGATTTTGCAAAAGACCTTGAAGTGTATTGAGATGCGCCCGAAAGTCATGTACCTTATGGCGCTGCGCCGTATAGAGCTGACTTGCCGCTTCCATATTTTTAGCCTGAAACTGGAGCTGCTGTTCCAGTGCCAAAACTCTTTCCTGATCTTCAACGGTCTTTTCCATTCGTTCCAAAAGATACAGCACTGCTGCATTTGCGGCAAAAATCAAACCGCAGGCCGCAGCGATCACCATTTCGCTTGCGTTTTTACCAGTTGTCATGTACAGCAAAAGCACCAGCATTACAAAAGATGTACCTGGAAACAAAAAATAGAGACCTGATCGCACTCCGGTCAGCTTGTTGGGGGTTCTCAAGCTCCTTCTTCTCCGCATAAGCTTTCGAAATGTGTACGCCAGAAAAAGCTCTGTCGAATAGTTGATAACTCCATAGCTTATCATAAGCGGGAAACTTGTTTGAAAGGACGCTCCGTCCATTCCGCAGATAAAAGCACCTGCCATGCCGAGTCCGAAAGACAAACAATAGGTTATGAGATATTCTATACTGACTAAGAGCAGCAGCATTCCGCTGGAGATCTCTCTATACAATGCTCTTGCGCTCAATATGTACGACAAAAGGATCATGCCGATTTTCATAGCCTGATCTCGTCCAAAGAAAACCAGTGGAACTTGCAGGATCCAGAAATTCAGAGCAACAAGGCACCCGATGCCCAATGTAAACTTCCAATTATCCCATCGCCTTTGGGCAAACGCATCCAAAAAGAAGATCAAAGACAGTGTATCGACCACCGTATAAAGAAAGCTCAAGAGATCGCCCATCGATTTTTCCCTCTCCACTTCAGGTAATGCTGTTTTAATTCCTTGTGATTTTTAGCGCTTGAGGGCAAAACGATTCCTCCGCGCAAGCGCACCTTCTCATACTGCATCTGTTCGATGTACTCCATATTTACCAGAAAGGACTTTTGGATCCGCAGAAACCCGAGGTCTTCCAGCTTTTCCGACAGATCTGTCAGATTTCCATAAAACCGATATTCGGTCCGTTCGTCGTGGATCAGGTGCATGATAACGATCCGCAGATTTGACTCCAGATAAAGAATATGATTTGCCGGAATATCGATCCATTCCGAATTGACAGAGATCGTAATGATCTGTTTTTTCCGTGCCACTTCTTTGACTGCATCCTCAAAATAGGATACCAGTCTTTCCTGCATATTGCTTTTCAAAAGATACCGAAACGCCTGTACCTCAAACCCTTCCGGTGCATACTGGATGAAGTTGGTCAGAAAAATGATCACGATCCCCGGTTTTTCTTTCCGAAGTCTCCACGCCAGATCGATGCCGCTGAAGTCTCCCATATCGATATCCAGAATCGCAATATCATACTCCGCAAGGTCTTTGACCGCACAGGGATCATCAAACAGGTGAAACCGCACCTGCATTCCGGTTTCTGCACAATGCTTTTGAAGCAGCTCTGAAACCTGCTCTGTAACACGCCGCTCATCGTCACAGATCAATACATTCATCTGAAATTCCCCCCAAGATAAACGAACCGGCTTTTGTGATTCGAAATATTTCAGCCGCTCCGCTAGGTCAACGAAAGTCCAATAGAATCGAATCTCATAGCGATTATAATACGATTACGTCGAAATCGCAAATAGTGCACTCTATATCATAGAACTGTGCCTTTTCATGACAGAAAAACCGTTTTTCGTTACCATAATGTAGATTTTTTCGTGGTATGAGCGTAAAACAAAACCACCTTTCCGCATTCTAAAAAACCAAGGAGTATCGTCATGAAAGCACCGCAATATAACAGCAGTTTGCGCAAGAGGCTTCTTGCTTTCGCAGCTGCTCTTGTCCTTCTTATCGCTCTTGCGTTTGAACTTTATCCAAGAAGTTCTCAGATCATCGATCTCTCTACCGGTTCCGGGCTTTCCAAAATGCTCCGATACGATGACGCGCAGGTCTATATCTTTGGCGAGGTGCATCGAAAGGTAGAATACCAAAAATTCCGCAATGTGCTGTTCAAGTATCTTGTGAAGGAAAAAGGTGTGCGTGTCCTTTTGATGGAGCATGGCTATGCAAGCGGCTTTATCGAAAACGAAACGATACAGAACCGGATGACCTTTTCCGATGCGTTCGAGCAGTTTACGGTATCCCAAGAGGACTACGAATTGTTCCAGTGGATGTCGGAATTCAACCGGAACAGACCGGACAACGATAAAATTTCCATCGTTGGTGCAGATATCACGGATTCGATTGAGATGCTTTGCACCTTCTGCAAATATCTTCTGAAAGACTGCGATTTTTCGGCAGCAGACAGAGAGACACAGATGCTTTTGATCGGCATCCAGAAATGCCGGTTGCAGTATCGTTTTCAAAACAGTCTGCTGCCACAGCTGATCGAGCAGATGCAGACCCGGCCGGAACAGCTCGAAGCAGTGCTGGGCGATAAGATGATCCATTTGGAGCGTGCTCTTCTGGGCTGGCAGCAGGAGCAGACGTGCAATGAACTGAACGATTATCAGGCAGAGCTTCAACACGGCGGCAAGGCCATGGCTTATCGGGAAGATGCCCTGTATGCAAATCTCCAGCGGATCTATCAGGAAAACCCAACTGCAAAGTATTTCGGTTCGTTCGGGGCAGCACACGTCCAGATGACACGCTATGTTGGCGATGGAACGGTTTATTGGATCGATGATTGTTTCGTTTCACGGATGGCTGGTGAAGAAAGCTTCCTTGACGGCAAACTGACCGTCATTGACGGCATCGTGACCCACGAGATCGGAGATCTGGGCGAATCTGATACGAACCATATCATCCTGTATAATACCGCCCGCGCAAAGAACCCCGCCGCTGAAAACGGAAAGTTCTTTGCGGCATCCCCTGACATCCCGGATGAAAACATTGCGCAGTATGCAATATTGTTTGAGCACCCGGATCAGATCACAAGCAGCGAGGAGCATCCGGGGTGGTACTGGCTCAGCCATAAAAAAGAATAGGGTACTCACCGCCTCCGGTTCTGCGCAGTCCGCTGCTTTCGGTGGCCGGAGTGCAAACTGTATGCAAAAGACCGCCTCCGCGTTTGAAAACGGAGGCGGTCTTTTGGTTAGAAAGCAGTTCGTTCGCAGCTCACTTCAATTTGCTCAGGTAGCGGTAGATGGTGGCCTCCGAGGAGCCCAGCTGGGCGGCGACCTCGCTGACGGCACCCTTCATATAAAAGATGCCTGCGTGGTGCAAAGACTCCACGATGCGGATCTTTTCCTCCATGGTCAGCCGGTCGGGCGGCAGCCCGGCGCTGCCGGTCACCTCGGCAATGGCGTTCTGTACGGCGTCGGGCAGGGAACTGACAAAGTTTTCCACCCCGATGCCGGTAGAGGAGGGCTCGGTGTGCGCGCCGCAAAGGGCAAGCAGCTCCTGCGCGATGCGGCTGTACTTGCCGGCGTCAAAGTTGACGCAGAGCATGCCGATGAGCTGGCCGTTGTCCTTGATGAACATGGTGGAGGAGCGCAGCCGCCCTTTGGCCTGCGAAGCGCCCTGATAGCCCGCCAGATAATCCTGCTTTTCATAGATCCGCTCCTGAATGAAGCGCAGCGCCATGTTGGAAAGGGGCGCGCCCTCGGTGCGTCCGCTGATGTGGTTATTGACGATGGCAACAATGGTGCCGTCCTCACTGGTAAGGTCGTGCAGCACTACCTCGTAGTCCGGGCCCAGCGCTTCCCCCAGAAAAGATACCACTACGCAATAAGGCTCAAGTCTTGCATCCATCCCGTTCACCTCTTTTGTACTGCTGGAGCGCGTGAGAAAAAATTCTCACGCATGTTCTAGTGCTATCATAGCAGAAATGACAGATTTTTACAATAAGAAGGTGCATTGTATCCATTGCTTCGTCAAAGTGATGACGTTTTCCGGGGTTTTTGTCATGCACGACAATTTATTCTCATGATAAGAAAACATTGTTGACAAAATATTCTCACTGCGTTAGGATAGTGTCAGCGAGGGAAGGACAGCCCTTCCCGACAAATGGAAAAGGAAAAGGAGGAAAATCGGATGAAACAGGTGATCGTTACCCCCAATGCTCCCGCTGCCATCGGGCCCTATTCGCAGGGCATCGCTGCGGGGCAGACCGTCTATGTGTCCGGGCAGCTGCCCATCGATCCGGCCACCGGCCTGATCCCGGAAGGCATTGCCGCCCAGACTGCACAGTCCCTCAAGAACATTCAGGCCATTCTGGCACAGCAGGAGATGACGCTGGCCAATGTGGTCAAGACCACGGTGTTTCTGGCGGACATCAACGATTTTGCAGAGATGAACAAGGTGTACGGCGAGTATTTTGCGCAGCCCTACCCCGCACGCAGTGCGGTGCAGGTGGGCAAGCTGCCCAAGGGCGCTCCGCTGGAGATCGAGTGCATTGCTGTAAAGTAAGTTCCCCCGCACGGGAAGAAAAGAAACGGTGAACCAAATGGATAAACAGATGTTCGTTCGCATCCTGAACAGTGAGATGGAGCTGGCCACGGGCTGTACGGAGCCCGGCGCAGTCGCTCTCACCGCCGCAGAGGCGGGCGCAGCACTCCGCAAGGCGGGCGTCACACGGGTAGAGGCCGTGACCGTCCGCGCCAGCATCAACATTATCAAAAACGCCATGTCGGCAGGCATTCCGGGCACCTCGTATCAGGGCATGGATTACGCCGCCGCCATTGGTGCCGTAGGCGGCGACCCCGTCCACCTGCTGGAGGTCATGAACTATGTGCCCCGGGAGCAGATGGAAGAAGCCGCAGCCCTTGTCAGGGCAGGCAAGGTCAAGGTAGAGGTGGCACAGGTGCCGCAGAAGCTCTACGTTGAAGTGCTTGTCACTTCTGACGGCCACACCGGCCGCGCGGTGGTGCGGGACCTGCACACCAACGTGGTGCTGGTGGAGCAGGACGGCGTGGCTACGCTGGACAAGCAGCACGCAGGCCCCGCCGCAGCAGGGGACAGCGATGTGGTGACCCCGGAGCAGATCGCAGAATTTCTGACGGTCCGCTCCATCTGGGAGTACTGCACTGAGGAACTGGACCCCCTGCACGACCCCATTGATATCATCCGCAGTGCCGTACAGGTGAACACGGCCATCAGCAACGAGGGTCTTTCCAAGGAATACGGCCTTGCCATTGGCCGCAATCTGGAGCTGAACTGCCGCAAGGGTCTGATGACCCGCGACCTGACCACCAACGCTATGGTCATCGCTTCCGCCGGTGCGGACGCCCGCATGGCAGGCGCACCGGTGTCGGTGGTGGCAAACTCCGGCAGCGGCAATCAGGGCATTACGGCTACCATGCCTGTTGTGGCAACTGCCCGCTGGCTGGACATCGACGAGGAGAAGATGCTCCGCGCCGTGACCCTTTCCAACCTGATCGCGATCCGCATCAAGGCAAAGTTCGGCCGTCTGAGCAACCTTTGCGGTGCAACGGTTGCCGCCACCGGTGCAGCCTGCGGCATTGCCTACCTGCTGGGCGGCGGCTACCATGAGGTATGCTGCACCATCCAGAACATGGTGGGCAACATCACTGGCATGGTATGTGACGGCGCAAAGGCCGACTGTGCACTGAAGATCTCCACCTGCGTCAACGCCGCCTGTCAGGCAGCTGCCATGGGCGTGCGCGGCGTGCGGGTGCAGAGCACCGACGGCATCGTGGAGCACAATGTGGAATATACGCTGGACAACTTTGCCACCCTGAGCACCCACGGCACCAGCGACAGCGTGATCCTTGATCTGATGCTGAACAAACACCTCCCGGAGACGGAATAAGTCTCCCCACCTGGCCCCTTTCCGGGGCAAAAAGAAAGAGGTACTAAAGTTATGAAAAAGCTATTCAATAGTCTGCCCTTCCGGCTTTTGCTGGGCATTGTTGTTGGTATCATCCTTGGTCAGCTGTTCAACGAGAGCACCATGGGCGTTGTGGTGACCCTGCAGTACATCATGGGTCAGCTCATCACCTTCTGTGTGCCCCTGATCATCATCGGCTTCATTGCCCCGTCCATCACAAAGCTTGGCAAGAACGCCTCCCGTCTGCTGGCAGTGGCCATCGTCATTGCGTATGTGTCCTCTGTCTGCGCCGCTTTCATGAGCATGGGCGCAGGCTACGGCCTGATCCCCCACCTGTCCATCGACAACAACGTTGCCGGTCTGCGCGAGCTGCCGGGCGTCGTCTTTGAACTGAATATTCCCCAGATCATGAGCGTTATGAGCGCTCTGGTGCTGAGCGTTCTGGTGGGTCTGGCTGCCACCTGGACCAACAGCAAGCTGACCTGTGACTTCCTGGCCGAGTTCCAGAACATCGTGCTGGACATCGTGAGCAAGGTCATCATCCCCGTTCTGCCCTTCTACATTGCCACCACCTTCTGCGGCCTGAGCTACGAGGGCACCATCACCCATCAGCTGCCCGCCTTCCTGCAGATCATCGTCATCGTCATGGCCGGTCACTACATCTGGCTGGCTGTGCTGTACCTGCTGGCCGGTGCTTACTCCGGCAAGAACCCCTGGGAAGTGCTGCGCCACTACGGCCCCGCTTACCTGACCGCTGTCGGTACCATGTCCAGTGCCGCTACGCTGGGTGTGGCGCTGGAGAGCGCCCGCAAGAGCAAGGTCCTGCGTAAGGACATGGTCAGCTTCGGCATCCCCCTGTTTGCCAACATCCACCTGTGCGGCTCTGTGCTGACCGAGGTGTTCTTCTGCATGACCGTTTCCAAGATCCTGTACGGCAAGCTGCCCAGCGTCGGCACCATGATCCTGTTCTGCCTGCTGCTCGGCATCTTCGCCATCGGCGCACCCGGCGTGCCCGGCGGCACCGTTATGGCTTCTCTGGGTCTGATCACCGGTGTTTTGATGTTCGACAACGCCGGTACTGCTCTGATGCTGGCCATCTTCGCTTTGCAGGACAGCTTCGGCACCGCCTGCAACGTGACCGGTGACGGCGCGCTGACCCTGATGCTGACCGGCTACGCCGAGAAGCACGGCATCGCCGATACCGGCGACCTTGAAAGCCCGATCCTGTGATAAAAACCTGCGCACTCCTCCTTAATTACAAGAGACTGTGAATAGACAGTCCCGAAATCTCCGAAAAGCCCCGGCGACCGCATGGCCGCCGGGGCTTTTTGTACTTCGCCATTTGTACCCCCTCAGGCTCGCTACGCTCGCCAGATTCCCCCTTTTGTCGCTGCGCGACATCTTCCCCCGGAGCGGGGGAAGTCGGCCCTCAAGGGGACGCCAACCCTCTCAGGCGCTCCCGCGCCAGCTCCCCCAAAGGGGGAGCCAAGCCGTAAAGCTTATCACTAAAGTATTAGGTATAACGAGGAAGTTTCCGGCAGTGCTCTTGGCTCTCCCTTTGGGAGAGCTGGCAAAGCCGTCAGGCTTTGACTGAGAGGGCGCAGCCACCCGCCGGGGCTTTTTGTGCTGTGACCCGGTTTGATATCCGGCGTAAAGGGATGAAATTTTTGAAACGCCTTTAAAACCATAAAGTAAAATGCTATACTAGAAGGACATTGGGTGCGCTGAAAATGCGCAGCCCGAAAGGAGCTTTTATGACGCAGCTTTTGATTCGTCTTTTTATACGCCGTCCCAATTCTCCGCAGGACTCCCGCGTCCGCGCCGCCTACGGCAATCTGGCCAGTGTGGTGGGCATGGTGTGCAATGTCCTGCTCTGTCTGGGCAAGTTTGTGGTGGGCACCCTGTTCGGCTCTATTGCCATTACCGCCGATGCACTGAATAACCTTTCGGATGCCTCCTCTAACATCGTCAGTCTGGTGGGCTTCAAGCTGGCCGCCAAGGCACCGGATGCCGAGCATCCCTACGGCCACGCCCGCTTTGAGTATCTGGCGGGGCTGGTGGTCAGCGTGACCATTCTGGGCATCGGCTTTTCCCTGCTGAAGGAGTCGGTCACCAAGGTGCTGCACCCCACCCCGGTGCAGTTCGGCTGGCTGACCGTGGCGGTGCTGGTGGTGTCTATTCTGGTCAAGCTGTGGATGAGCGGCTTCAACCGCACCATTGGCCGCATCATCGCCTCAGAGACCCTCATCGCCACCGCCGCCGACAGCCGCAACGACGTGCTGAGCACTGCTGCTGTGCTGGTGGCCGCCATCCTCTGCCGGGTGACCGGCTGGGATGTGCTGGACGGTCTGATGGGCGTGGGCGTGGCGGTGTTTATCCTGATCTCCGGCTGGGGACTGGTGATGGATACCCTGAGCCCGCTGCTGGGCGAAAGCCCCAGCGAGGATCTGGTGGAGCATATCGAACAGACCGTGATGAGTTATCCCGGCGTGCTGGGCGTACATGACCTGATGGTGCACGACTACGGCCCCGGCCATCAGTTTGCGTCCATCCATGTGGAACTGCCCGCCGAGCAGGACCCGCTGGAAGCGCACGACCTGATCGACAACATCGAGCGGGACTTTATGAAGAACGATCACCTGATGGTGACCATCCACTATGACCCCATCGTCACCTCGGACGCCGCCGTGGGGGTGCTGCGCAGCCGCCTGACCGAAAAGCTGCGCCAGCTGGACCCGGCGCTCTCGCTGCATGATCTGCGCATCGTGCCGGGCAAGACCCACACCAATGTGCTTTTTGATCTGGTGCTCCCGGCGGGCTATGCCGGGGACAAGGTGGAGCTGCTGACCCAGATGGAGCAGTTCATCAAACAGCAGGACCCCGCCTATAACTGCATTATCAAGCTGGAACAGAGCTATACGGCTGCGGCGCATAAATGAGGGGATGCCGCCCCGCACAGGCTTTGCGATATAAGGAAAGCAGAGGGAAAGTAGTATGCTGAACGAGACCTACCGCGCCATGCTGAACAACAAAAGCGTCATTCGCGAGACCTTCATGTATGGCAGACAGCGCGCTGCCCAGATCGGCAGCGAGAATGTGTTCGATTATTCACTGGGCAACCCCAGCGTGCCCTGCCCGCCGGAGTTTACCGAGGCCATGCAGACCCTGCTGGCACAGGAAGAGCCGGTAAGTCTGCACGGCTATTGCCCCAGTCAGGGCGACCCGGGCTTCCGCACCGCTGTGGCGGCGCATCTGACCGAGACCTTCGGTCTGCCCTACGCGCAAAAGCACATCTTCCCCACCACCGGCGCGGCGGGTGCTATCGCCCACGCCATCCGGGCGGTGACCCAGCCCGGGGACGAGGTGCTGACCTTTGCGCCTTACTTCCCGGAGTACGGCCCCTATGTGGCGGGCACCGGCGCAGTGCTGCGGGTGGTCCCGCCGCAGGCACCCACCTTCCAGCCCAATCTGGATGCCTTTGCGCAGATGCTGACCGAAAAGGTCACCTGTGTGCTCATCAACACCCCCAACAACCCCACCGGCGTGGTCTACTCTGCCGACACCCTGACCCGCATGGCAGCGATTCTGACCGAAAAGAGCGCCCAGTACGGCCACAATATCTTTCTGGTCAGTGACGAGCCTTACCGGGACATCGTGTTTGACGGCAAGACCGTGCCTTACCCGGCGGCGTTCTACCCCCACACCCTGACCTGCTTCTCCTACTCCAAGAGCCTGAGCCTGCCCGGCGAGCGTCTGGGCTATGTGGCGGTGCGCCCGGGGTGCGAGGGCGAGGATATCCTTGTGGACATGATGAGCCAGATCTCCCGCTTTACCGGCCACAACTGCCCGCCCAGCATCATCCAGCGGGCGGTCAGCCGCTGCCAGAAGGTGACCAGCGACCTTTCGGTCTACCAGACCAACATGGAGCTGCTGTACCAGAAGCTCACCGCGCTGGGCTTTGAAGTGGAACGCCCCGGCGGCACCTTCTATATCTTCCCCAAGGCACTGGAAGAGGACGCCAACGCCTTCTGTCAGAAAGCCCGGGAGTTCGATCTGCTGCTGGTGCCCAGCGACAGCTTTGGGGTAAAGGGCTATGTGCGCCTTGCCTACTGCATCGACACCGAAAAGGTAAAGCGCAGCCTGCCCGCCTTTGAAAAGCTGGCAGCCGCCTACCGCAAATAACCGGAACGCCCCGACCCGGGGCATAAAATACACAACCGATAGAGGAAAGGGAAACCTGCTATGGAAAAGATCAAGATGACGACCCCGCTGGTGGAGATGGACGGCGACGAGATGACCCGCATCCTGTGGAAGATGATCAAGGACGAGCTGATCCTCCCCTTTGTGGATCTCAAGACCGAGTACTACGATCTGGGTCTGCCCAACCGCGATGCCACCGCAGATCAGGTGACCATGGATGCCGCCCTCGCCAACAAGAAGTACGGCGTGTCGGTCAAGTGCGCCACCATCACCCCCAACGCTCAGCGCGTGGAGGAGTACAAGCTGCACGAGATGTGGAAGAGCCCCAACGGCACCATCCGCGCCGTGCTGGACGGCACTGTGTTCCGCGCACCCATTATGATCGACAGCATCCATCCGGTGGTCAAGAACTGGAAAAAGCCCATCACCATCGCCCGCCACGCCTACGGCGATGTGTATAAGTGCACCGAGTTCCGCATTCCCGGTGCAGGCAAGGCGGAGCTGGTGTTCACCGGTGCAGACGGCAGCCAGCAGCGCGCCACCGTCTTTGATTTTGAGGGTGCCGGTGTGCTGCAGGGACAGTACAACAAGGATGATTCCATCCGCAGCTTTGCCCGCAGCTGCTTCAACTACGCACTGGACGTAAAGCAGGATCTGTGGTTCGGCGCAAAGGACACCATCTCCAAGAAGTACGACCACACCTTCAAGGATATCTTCCAGGAGACCTACGATGCCGAGTATAAGGAAAAGTTTGAAGCTGCCGGCATCACCTACTTCTACAGCCTGATTGACGATATCGTGGCGCGCGTCATCCGCAGCGAGGGCGGCTTTGTCTGGGCGTGCAAGAACTACGACGGCGATGTGATGAGCGATATGGTCTCCACCGCCTTTGGCTCGCTGGCTATGATGACCAGTGTGCTGGTCAGCCCGGATGGCAAGTACGAGTACGAGGCCGCCCACGGCACCGTCACCCGCCATTACTATAAGTATCTGAAGGGCGAAAAGACCTCCACCAACCCCATGGCTACCATCTTTGCATGGTCGGGCGCATTCAAGAAGCGCGGTGAACTGGACAACCTGCCGGAGCTGGTGCACTTTGGCGAGGCACTGGAGGCTGCAAGCCTGCAGACCCTGAACGAGGGCATCATGACCAAGGACCTGTGCGGTCTGGCAGAGGGCATCACCCCCACCGCCGTGGACAGCGAGGGCTTTATCAAGGCCATTCGCACCCGTCTGGAAGCTAAGCTGGCGTAACAGAGAAAGAGCTATAAAAATAAGGACCGGGAGACCGGTCCTTATTTTTATAGCTTCAAAGCATCTAACACAACGTTTACTACGTCCAGCGATACCTGCCCCGGCGCACTGGCCTGCCCGGGGTTGGCAAAGGTCATGGCAGAGCCAAAGGCCTCCCCGGCCAGACGGCTCACCGCGCCCAGCGCCCCCATGCTCATGGTGATGACTGGCGTTTCCGGGTGAAGGTCTGCCATCTCGGCGGTAGCGGCCAGCAGCTCCAGTACATCGGTACGGCACTGGGGCATCACGGCCAGCTTGGGCAGGTCGGCACCGGCCTGCTGCATCTGCACCATGCGGCAGACGAGCTCCGCCCGGGGCGGGGTCTTGGCAAAATCGTGGCTGGAACATACCACCGCCACCCCGGCGGAATGCGCCTGCTCCACCAGCTTGGGCAGGTCTGCCCCGGCGGTGAAGAATTCGATATCCAGCAGGTCGGCGCAGTCGGTATCGAGAATGAGGCGCAGAAAGGCAAGGTATTCGGGATGGGAGAGCGCCTGCTCGCCGCCCTCTGCCTTGGTGCGGAAGGTCACCAGCAGAAGCTTGTCCCGTAGGACGACCCGCAGCTTTTGTATGCAGCGGGCAATGGCAGCGGGGGACTGAAAGCCTTCGAACCAGTCTGCTCGCCATTCCACACAATCGGCCGACAATGTTGAAAACTGTGCAGCCTTTTCCAGAATAGCAGCTTGGGTACGTTCCACAATGGGTAGAATGACCTTGGGACGGCCCTCCCCGATGCGGCAGCCGCGAATATCGACACAGGACATGGCACTTCTCCTTTATATAATAAGGATAACTACATCATACAGGATACTGGAATGACTCCATAATACGTTCTACCCGCCGCCTTGTCAAGAAAAGATGGCTATTATAATAGGAGAAAAACAGGGGCATTTTCAGCTCCGCAAAGAAATTGGAAAAAAGATGTCAAAAAGTGTTGACAAGAACCCCGGGGTGTGGTATTATACTTGAGCGCCAAGCGCTGAGACAAAAGAATGACTT
>ERZ1034713.957-NODE-957-length-14315-cov-40.550421_pt1 | contig 14315 bp, 16 predicted proteins | sample MGYA00520692_ERZ1034713 | MGnify/ENA primary metagenome ERZ1034713 (study PRJEB33766, sample SAMN09781717) | gut metagenome | biome: gut microbiome | host: Homo sapiens | place: Madagascar | study: EMG produced TPA metagenomics assembly of the PRJNA485056 data... | reverse complement strand
GCTGTTTGCCTTTACAGCCCCCTGTGAAAAAAGCGTTTGGAGCGCTCCGCAGAGCTTGTCGGGGCAAAGCCCCTCCATCTGCTAACGCAGACCGCTCTGCCGCTCAAAAGCCCCCACTGGGGCTTTCATTGCTACGCTGCGCTCCGCAAACGCGGTCGTTCCAAACGCGAAATTAAAAAATAATTATTCCGCTGAAGATGCCCAGAGCAACGCGGAGGGCATTCCCAATCATTTTTACACAAAAAGCCCGCCGGGCATTGCGCACGGCGGGCTTTGGTTTACAGTTTACTCTGCCTTGGTCTCGGGCTTTGCCTCAGCCTTGGCTTCCGGCTTTGCAGCGGGAGCGGCGGGCTTCACCACGGGCTTCGGGGGATTGGGGTCGTCCTTCAGCGGGAACAGGATGATGTGCTTGGGGCACTTCTGGGCACACATACCGCAGCCCTTGCACTTGTCGTAATCAACGCGTGCCACGCCGTCCACAACATGGATGGCGTCGAACTTACAGGTGCGCTCGCACATACCGCAGGCGATGCAGGAGGTGGTGCACAGCTTGTTTGCCACAGCACCCTTGTCCTTGTTGGAGCACATGACCACCGGCTTGCGGGGACCGCCAGCGTCGATCATAATGACCTGCTTGGGGCAGATGTTGGCGCAGGCACCGCAGCCGGTGCACTTGTCCTTGTCCACCTTAGCCACACCGTCCACGATGTGGATGGCGTCAAACTTACACACCTTGGTGCAGTCGCCCAGACCGATGCAGGCGAAGGAGCAGGTCTTGGGGCCGCCGTACAGGGCTGCCGCAGCAGCACAGGTCTGGATGCCCTTGTAGTCGTAGGCGGGCTTGCAGTGCTCGGAACTGCCCTGACACTGCACAACAGCCTTCTTCTCTACGGCGCTTGCCTCGCCGCCCATGATCTTGGCAATGGCAGCGGCAGCCTTGGGGCCGCCGGGTGCGCACTTGTCGCAGGGCACGCCGTCCAGAACGACTGCCTTTGCGTAGTCGGCACAGCCGGCGTAGCCGCAGCCGCCGCAGTTTGCGCCGGCCAGACAGGCGGAAACTTCCTCAATGCGGGGGTCTTCCTCCACCGCCATGAACTTTGCGGCAGCTACCAGAATGATAGCACCCACAGCGCCCACGATGGTGCACAGGATAACAGCAGATACAATATTCATAGTCCTGTTCCTCCCTTACAGCGTAACATTGAACAGGTTTTCGACGATGCCGCCGAAGCCCATGAAGGACAGGCTGGTGATTGCAGCTGCGATCAGGGTGATGGGCAGGCCCTTGAAGGGTGCCGGGGGATCGCAGGCTTCCACGCGCTTACGCACGCCGCTGAACATGACCATGGCCAGCATAAAGCCGCAGCCTGCGCCGATAGCGCAGATCAGAGCCTCGATGTAGGCGTAACCGAAGCCGTGTGCAGCCACATCTGCGCCGTAGTCGCCCACGACCAGAATGGTCACGGCCAGCACGCAGCAGTTGGTGGTGATCAGGGGCAGATAAACGCCCAGCGAGTTATACAGTGCAACGATGTACTTCTTGAGGAAGATCTCGATGAACTGCACCAGCACAGCGATGACCAGAATGAACACGATGGTCTGCAGGTAGCCCAGCTCTGCCGGCTCAAGGATGAAGATCTGGATGGGGAAGGTAACGGCCGTTGCCATGAACATAACAAAGATGACAGCACCGGACATACCCACAGCGGAATCCAGCTTTTTGGAAACGCCCAGGAACGGGCAGATACCGTAGAACTTCACCAGCACATAGTTGTTGACAAGGATCATGCTGAAGAAGATCGCAGCGAGTTTGACGAGCATCTTATTCCGCCTCCTTCTTCAGATTGTCAAGATCACAGCAGCTCTTGCGCTCGATACGGGCGTCCAGCTTGCCTTCCAGCCAGATGCAGCCTGCCATCAGGATGCCGTAGCAGAAGAATGCACCGGGAGCCTGCGTCATGATGGACATCTTGGCAACGCTTTCCGGAATGATCTGGAAGCCCAGCCAGGTGCCGCTGCCCAGAATCTCACGGATGGAGGCCATCAGAGTAGCGGTGAGGGTGTAGCCGAGGCCCATGCCCACGCCGTCCAGTGCGGAATCCACCACATTGTTCTTGCAGGCGAACATCTCGGCACGGCCCAGAATGATACAGTTGACAACGATCAGGGGCAGGAACACGCCCAGTGCGTTGTACAGGCTTTCCATGTAGGCCTGCATGAACATCTGCACGATGGTCACGAAGCCTGCAATGATGACGATGTAGCAGGGCAGATGCACCTTGCCGGGGATCACCTTGCGCAGCAGGGAGATCATGATATTGGAGCACACCAGCACGAAGGTGAAGGCGGCGCCCATGCCCAGTGCGTTGGAAACTGCCGTGGTAACGGCCAGAATGGAGCAGGTGCCCAGAACCAGACGCAGAACAGGGTTTTCTTTGATGATGCCGTTGGTAAGGATGCTTACCTTGGACTTATTTTCTTGTGCCATTTCTTACCAACCTCCTTTTATGCCAGCTCGTTGAAGCAGTTGATACAATCATTGATGGCAGCAAACAGAGCGGTGGACGAAATGGTTGCGCCGCTGTACGCATCGAAATCCTGATTCATCACAATGTTCTTGGTGCCGTCCATGCCGTTGAACTGTGCCAGATAGTCGTCGGTGGACACATTGGAGCCGATGCCCTTGGTCTGGGTAGAAGCGTCCACCCAGATGCCGGTCTCGGTGCCGTTGGCGTCGAAGCCCATGATGACAGTCAGGATGCCGCCGTCAAAGCCCTTTTCCTCGGCCTTGATGGCAATGCCGCCGTCCTGCGCCTTTACCACGCCGGTAACATTGGCGGTGGTGTAATCGGTAACTTCCTCAAGCGTAGCTGCGTCCGAAACAGAGGGCATCACGCTGACATAAGCAGCCAGCGTGGTGCGGCGGGTGTTCTCCTTGATAACGGGAGCGGTCATGCCGTTCACCAGAGCCAGCAGCAGGCTGACGATCAGAGAGATGACGGTCAGCACAACGATGGGCTTACCGGTGGTTTCCCAGCTGGAATTTGCAGTCTTACTCATTTGCCAGCACCCTCCTTCGCTTTCTTTGCAGGCTTCACATAGCCATACGGGGTCTGACGGGTCAGATCATTGATGTACGGGACCCACAGGTTCATGAACAGCAGTGCGAAGGACACGCCCTCGGTGTAGCTGCCCCAGTAGCGGATGGCAAAGGTAACGATGCCAAGGCAAACGCCGTACACCAGCTTACCCTTCATGGTAAAGGGGCTGGTAACATAGTCGGTAGCCATGAACACAGCGCCGAACAGCAGGCCGCCGCTCAGCACGGCAACCAGTGCGCTGTGCAGATCCTTGGTAGCGATCAGGTAGAACACGAACACGCTGCCAACGTAGGAAGCCGGGATGGCGATGCTGATGGTCTTGGTAGCCACCAGATAGACAAGGCCCAGCACGATAGCCAGTGCGCAGGTCTCGCCCAGCACACCGCCGTGGATGCCCATGAACAGATCCAGCAGGCTCAGCTTGGAGGGATCTGCCACAGCCAGCGGGGTAGCCTTGGACAGCTGATCCACCGCTGCATCCGGGAACACCCACTTATTCATGGAACCGGCAAAGCTGATAAACAGCACGATACGGCCCACCAGAGCGGGGTTTGCAAAGTTCATACCAATGCCGCCGAACAGCTGCTTGACAACGATGATAGCCACCAGATCGCCGATGATCAGCTGGCCGATGGGCATACCCACGGGCACGTTCATGGCCAGGATGATGCCGGTGACCACAGCGGACAGGTCGCTGATGGGGTTTGCACGCTTCAGCAGCTTGCAGTACAGCCACTCAAAGACCACACAGGCCACCACGGAAACGGCGGTGACCAGCAGGGCACGCACGCCGAAAATGATCGCAGAGGCAACCACGCAGGGGCACAGTGCAACGATCACATTCGCCATCAGGCTCTGGGTGGTCTCGTCACTGCGGACGTGCGGGGAAGCCGAAACAATAAGCTTCGTATCCATTACTTATTGCCTCCTTTTTTGATTTCGCCAAGATAGAAGGCCTTGGCCAGACTCATCATCTGGGTGACCGGGCGCTTTGCCGGGCAGACAAAGGAGCAGCTGCCGCAGTTGAAGCAGTAGTCAGCGTGCAGCTTGCCCAGCTCCTGCACATCGCGGGCGGCGTAGGCCTGATTGACCTCCACGGGCTCCAGACCCATGGGGCAGTACTCCACGCAGCGGCCGCAGCGGATGCAGGGGTTGACCTGTGCGGGCTGTGCAGCTGCCTTGCTCAGCAGGATCAGACCGGAAGTGGTCTTGGTGGTGGGGTAAGCAAGGTTCTCCACAGCGGGGCCCATCATGGCACCGCCGGCAACCACCTTGCCCAGCTCGCCCTTGACGCCCACATAGTCCAGAATGTCCTGATAGGCGGTGCCCACGGGCACAACAACGTTCTGGGGCTTTGCGCAGGCATCGCCGTCCACGGTGATGGTACGCTGGACCACCGGCATACCGGTAGCCAGATACTTGCCCAGCGTGGAAACGCTGGTCACGTTCATCACGATAGCGCCTGCATCGGCGGGCAGACCGCCGTGGGGCACCTCGCGGCCGAGGCACTTTTCAATGAGGATCAGCTCTGCGCCGGTGCCGTAGACACTGGGCAGGGGCTTGACCTCGATGGTGCTGTCGTCCTTGGTCTTTTTGCACAGCAGGTCGATGCACTCGGGCTTGTTGTTCTCAATACCAATGATGCACTTCGGGATGCCGGTATACTTCAGCACAGCCTTGATGCCGCGGATGATATCATCGCTGCACTCCAGCATCTCCTGCGTATCGCTGGTCAGCCACACCTCGCACTCGGAAGCGTTGATCAGCAAAGTATCCACCGGCTGCTTGGGCTGCAGCTTCACATCGGTGGGGAAGCCTGCGCCGCCCAGACCGACCAGACCGCACTCGCGCACGGCAGCAAGGAAGCTGGCCTTATCAGTGACTTCCGGTGCCTTGACAGCCGGATCTACGGTCTGCTTGCCATCGGTCTTGATGACAACAGAATCGCACATACGGCCATTGGACAGACGGAAAGCTTCCACTGCAGCTACCGTACCGGAAACGCTGGAGTGGATGTTTGCGGAGACAAAGCCGCCCGCCTCACCGATCTTGGTGCCGACGAACACTTCATCGCCTTTTTTCACCAGTGCCTTGGCGGGTGCGCCAATGTGCTGGCTCATAAGGATGCGTACCTGCGCGGGCAGAGGCATCGGGACAGGTTTGCTTGCAGCAGTTGCCTTGTCATGCGGCGTATGCGCGCCAAGCGCCGCACGTTTCAGCTTGTTCAACATGGATTTCAAATCCCCCATTCTGCTTGAATTGCCATCCCCTCGCCCATGCAGGCGCACTGGTACAGGGACAGCAGCTGCTTAACACACTTATTGTATCATTTTGACGCGGGAAGTCAACGACATCACGGCTCAAATGATGAATTTTCCTGAACTTTCTTATTCGTTTTCGGTGATTAGTTTTAACTAACCTCCGTATTTTTCTTTTTGCTCTCCCCACTCTGCCGTTTGCCTTTACTGCGGGAATATGCTATACTATACCTAACATGACAGGCGGAACGTCCCCCGCTCCGCTCCCGAACTTCACAAGGAGGCACCAAACCATGAAAGTTCTTAAAGCTCTGCTCGCCGTCCTCACCACACTGGCTGTCGCCCTGACCGCCATTCTGCTGTTCTGGCAGGATAAAAGCGCCCCGCGTTATATCAAGATCTACGAAAACGAGCAGTAATATTTTCTTGCAAAACAACACCCTGGCCAAGCGGCAGAACCGCCCGTCCGGGGTGTTTTTGCGTTGTCCGGCAGACCGCACAAAAAACGCCGCCGACTTTTCGTCAACGGCGTTTGCGCGCACTCAGTAGGTCATCACGACCACCATAATGGGGTATTGATCCTTCGTTTTGGGGTCGGTGTTCTGCACAACGCCCACGCCCACAAGGGTGGTCTCCGTGCTCGTTACCAGCGCCGGTTTCCATTTGCCGGTACCCTTTGCCCAGCCGCGGATCACGCTCTCTGTGGGATACGCACCGTAGCCGCCTACGCCCACCAGCTTTTTGCCCTTTACCATCAGCTTGCTGATGGCGTTCCAGTCCTTCGTGTACTGCTCGCTCTTCATCGGGTCGCTGCCGTACTTGCCAATCAGGCCGTCCAGCTGCAATTGTGCCATTTTTTCAGCCATGGCGCAGGCCTCGGCGTCCATGGTCAGCGGGGTTTCCTTGCCGTAGCTCTTGCGCACTGTGTTCAGCACTTCCACCACTGCGGCCTTCTTTTGTTCCCCGGTATTTTCCTCAGAGGGGTCTTTGCCGGGTTCTCCTGTTCCGGGGTCGGCGGGGTCTTTGCCGGGTTCGCTGCTGCCGGGCTTATCCGGCGCATCCGGTGCGGAAGGGCCGGAGGGCCCGCAGGCTGCCAGAAGCAGCAGCACCATTGCAGCTGCAAGGACCGCTGCCATCCATCGTTTCCAAAGCTTCATCTGTGGTCCCTCACTTTCTTTTTATGGGAGCGCGTTGCTCCCCAGTTTCATCTTATCCCCTGCTGCGGTGCGCTGTCAATGGGCAGATGCGCCAAAATATGGAAGAAATATTTGTTCATGCGCAAAAAGGCTGCCGCACAGTCTGTGCAGCAGCCTTTCGGGCTTAGTAATCGTTTTCGCAGCCAAGCAGGAATTTCATGTAGGCAAAGGTGCGCTCCCGCCCCAGGTCCCGCACCATGCACAGCAGCTTTTCCAGCAGCGCCCGGGTCTCCGGGTGCATCAGGTAGTGATCCTTGCTGCGCTGGTAGTACTCCCACGCAGAGGCATCGGTGTACTTATCGCCCAGATAGATCTGGCTTGCCGCCACCCGGTCGCACACCATCTCGCAGACGTACCGCAGGGGGATCTTCATGCCGGTCAGGCCGGTCTTGGTGGTGCTGTAATCGATCCAGTATTCCAGATGATGCTTGTTGCGCCCCTTGTGGTGCAGCCACGCCGAGGTGTAGCCCTTGGCTGCGCGCTCGGCCTCGTTGGGGCTGTGGTCGCCCTGATAGTAGATGCACCCGGGGATGAACTCGGTGGGGCTGTACTTGCTCAGGTCGTGGGCAAGCCCCTGCTCGTACAACCCGCATTCAAAGCAGTATTTCATCACCAGCAGCTTGTGCCGGGTGATGGTCTCAAAATGACCCTTGATGTTCATGCTGTTATTCCCTCCACTGCACCGTGATGCGTCCCTCTTTCAGCCCGCGCAGATCATCGCTTTCGGAAAAATCCTCCCGGTCCATGGTCAGGTTGGGGTTGTAGTAGGGGTCGTGCAGGATGTTCGCCCTGCCGTGCACCTCGTACAGGCGCTGCTGTTCAGCGGCAAAGCGCCGTGCCTTTACCGGGTCTTTTTCGTCCCCGCCGCGGCTCTTGCTCTCGTAATGGGTCAGCTGGGCGTAGGGCGTCCACGCAATGCGGTAACCTGCATCCCGCACCCGCAGGCAGAAGTCCACATCGTTGAAGGCCACTGCAAAGGCTTCGTCCAGCCCCTTCACCTTGTCCCACACGCTGGTCTTTACCAGCAGGCAGGCACCGGTAACGGCGGAAAAATCCTGCACCGTGGCGGTGCGGAACATGTAGCCGCTGCCGCCGGCCTTTTTGTACTTGTGGCTGTGCCCCGCGTAGCCCCCCAGCCCGGTAATGACGCCCGCGTGCTGGATGGTCTCGTCCGGGTAAAAGAGCATGGCACCGCACACTGCCGCCCCGCCGGGGTGGGCGCATGGGCGCAAAAGCTCGGTGAGCCAGTCGCCATTGCGCACCTCCACGTCGTTGTTCAGCAGCAGCAGATACGCGCCGGTGGCATATTTGCGGCCAAAGTTATTGATGCCGGAAAAGTTGAAGCCCTTTTTCGGGTAGGTGACCACCCGCAGGCCGTCGTAGCGCTGCTGCGCCTTTTTATAGTAGGCAAAGGTGGCGGGGTCGGTGGAGTTGTTTTCCACCACGATGACCTCAAAATGCTCCCATGCGGTCTTTGTCCAGATGCTGTGCAGGCACTTTTCCAGATCCTCGGTGTGGTCCTTGTTGGGGATGAGAATGCTCACCTTCGGTTCGCCCACGATGTCCCACTTCACCCGGTAGGTGCTGGGGAACAGGCCGTCCTCTACCGTGCCGGTGCGCCCGGTGCGGGTCAGGTGGTCAGCCAGCGCCTTTTTCGCCGCTGCCGCAACGTAGGGCTTGGCATCGGCGCCGCCGGAGGTAGACCCTGCGTGCACCCGCCAGTAGTAGAGCACCTGCGGCACATGGGCGGCACCGCCGGTCTTTTCCAGCAGGCGCAGGAACAGGTCATGGTCCTGACTGCCGTCGCATTCCGGGCGCTCGCCGCCCAGCTGCTCCCACAGCGCTTTTTGGAACACCGCCAGATGGCAGATGTAGTTGCAGCACAGCAGGTAGTCCGGGGCGTAGTCCGGCTTGAAGTGCGCCACCATGGGGCGGCGGATGCTCTTGGTGAACAGGGCTTCGTCGCTGTACAGAAAACCGTCCGGTTCGCCGCGCTGCCGCAGCTGCAAAATGGCCTTGCCCATGGTGTACAGGGCATGGGGTGCCAGAATGTCATCGTGGTCGGCCAGCGCCAGATACTCCCCTGTTGCCAGCTGCGCAGCGGCGTTGGTGTTGGCAGCAATGCCCTTATTTTCGATCTTTTTATATACGATCTGTTGATTCTTTCGCTGATATTCCTTTACGATCCGTTCCACGTCCCCGTGGGCGGCGTCCGAAGCATCGGCAAGGCAGAGCTGACCGTTGGGCGCTGTCTGCCCCACAAAGGCATCCAGAAATTCCCGCAGGTATTTTTCCGGGGTATTATACAGCGGGGTCAGCACCGAGATGGTGGGCAGGCCGCAGTCTGCCGCTGTTTTGCCGGCCATCTCTGCGCGCTGGGCTTCCAACACCTTTTTGGCGGGCAGGTAGCGTGCACGCTTGCCGAAGCAGCGGCGCTTCACAAAGCCCGCGCCGCGCCTGACCATGGTGGGCAGGCCCTCTTCCTTTGTCAGCTGCACGGCGTAACCGGCAAGCTCCTTGGCGCGTTTCAACCGTACATTCATATCAGACCTCGCCGCGCTGGGTCGCCTTGTAGGCGGCGCAGACTGTCTGGGTGTCCCCATTCATTTTCAGGTGGCCGTGGCTCAGCCATGCCACCTTGGTGCACATCCGCTCGATCTGCTCGATGGAGTGGGACACCAGAATGACCGTGGTGCCGCCCGCCATCAGCTCCTGCATCCGCTTTTCGCACTTCTGCTGGAACAGGAAATCGCCCACCGACAGCACCTCGTCCGCAATGAGGATATCGGGCTTGGTAATAGTGGCAATGGCAAAGCCGATGCGCGCCACCATGCCGGAGGAGTAGTTTTTCAGCGGCACATCCAGAAAGTTTTCCAGCTCGCTGAATTCCACGATCTCGTCAAATTTTTCGTCCAGATACTTGGGCGAGAAGCCCAGCACCGTGCCGTTGAGGTAGATGTTCTCGCGGGCGGTCAGGTCCATATCAAAGCCCGCGCCCAGCTCGATGAGCGGGGCGATGGTGCCGTTTACGGTCACCTTGCCCTTGCTGGGCTTGTACACCCCGGCAATGGTCTTGAGCAGGGTGGATTTGCCCGAGCCGTTCAAGCCCACAAGGCCGTAAAAATCGCCGGGCATGATGTCCAGACTGACGTCCTTTAAAGCGTAGAACTCGTCGTATTGCAGCCGCCCCTGCACCATGGCCAGAAAATACTCCTTCAGGCTCTCATGCTTTTCCTTGGAAAGGTTGAAGCACATGGAAACATTGTCCACTTTGATGATCGGTTCCATTGTTCCCCCTCCTTAAATATGCAGCACAAAGCGGTCCTGTGTTTTGCGGAACACCCACAGCCCTACCACCATGGACACTACGGCGCAGATACCGCAGACAAGGAACATGTTCCCGTCCAGCGGGATGCCCCACATCACCGTGCGGCGGAAGCCCGTGATATACCAGTACATGGGGTTCAGCTTGATGATCTGCTGCATATTGAAGCCGCCGATGGAAAAGGTCATCTGGGTGGGGTCGTAGAAGATGGCGGAGAAATACAGCAGCGCGGTGACGAACACGCTCCAGATATGCATGATATCCCGGAAGAACACGGTAGCCGCCGCCAAGAACATACTGACGCCCAGACTGAAGAAGAACAAAGTCACCAGCGGGTACAGCGCCTCGAGAATGGTCAGGTGGAAGGGTGCGCCGGTAAAGATCATGACCAGCAGCAGCGCCACAAAGCTGAAGATGCAGTTCACCATGGCAAAGCAGCATTTTTCCAGCGGGAAGATATACTTGGGGATATACACCTTTTTCAGCAGCGGGGCGGCGCTGAGCACGCTGCTCATGCTGGTGGAGGTAGCTTCGTTGAAGAAGTTGAACAGCAGCTGACCGCACATCAGAAAGACGGCAAAGTTGTCGATGCCGCTGCCCCGCATATCCATCAGGCTGCTGAACACCGCCCAGTACACAAGGCACATCAGCAGCGGGTTCAAAACGCTCCACACCACGCCCAGCACGCTGCGGCGGTATTTCAGCTTGAAATCACGGCTTACAAGGTTCCACAGCAGATAGCGGTAGCGCCAGAAGCCGTTCCACATCCCTTTGAATTTTGCCACGGGCGATCACCACTTTTCAAAATACTCGAACTTCTGGGCGGCAAAGGGCTCGTGCAGCTTGTCCTTTGCGCTGGTCTTGTGCTCGCAGCCGCAGTCCGGCCACTGCACGTTGACGGTGGGGTCATCGTAGGGGATGCCGCCCTCGCTGGTGGGGTCGTAGACATCGGTGCACTTGTAGCAGAACTCTGCCACATCGCTCAGCACCAGAAAGCCGTGGGCAAAGCCTTCCGGGATATAGAACATCTTCTTGTTGTCCTCGGAAAGGGTCACACCCACCCACTTGCCAAAGGTGGCGCTGTGGGGGCGGCAGTCCACGGCTACGTCATACACCTCGCCCTTGGTCACACGCACCAGCTTGCCCTGCGTGTGGTTCTTCTGGAAGTGCAGCCCGCGCAGCACGCCCCGGGTGGAGCGGCTCTGGTTGTCCTGCACAAATTCCTTGTCGATGCCGGCCTCTGCGAACTGATCCTTCTGGTAGGTCTCCATAAAATAGCCGCGGTCGTCGCCGAACACCTGCGGCTCAATGACCACCACGCCGGGGATCTCGGTCTGCGTAAAAATAAACTTACCCATGATATTGTACCTCTCTTTTTCTGAAAGCTTTTTCTTTATCTGGAAAAGTCTGGTTTGGAACAGGCTTTTACGCTTTGTTGCGGCGTCTTGCCGTTTTGCGGCGCTTTTTGATGCGGGAATGTACCCGCAGCACCAGCACCGTAACCACTGCCGCACCTATGGTGCACCCCACCGAGATGCCCGCCAGCAGCCATGCGCTGCTGCCCGGCTCCACGTCCTTGGCGGCTTCCAGCTTTGTGCCGGTGCTCTGCTCCAGCAGCTGGGCCAGTCCGGTGACCTCGGCCTTTACCCGCACGCTGGTGCTCTCCTGCTTTTTGCCGCCGTTCAGGGTGTACACCGCATACACGGCGGGGTCTGTGCCCAGCAGATACTGCTCCGGCAGTTCCAAGTCCACAGTCACATCCTGTGCGGACAGCCCCTCGGCCAGCAACAGCTTCACCCCGGGGTCGGTCACGGTGACGGTGCCAAGGCTCTGCCCGCCGCCCGCTACGGCCAGCTGTGCGGTGACGCTGCCGCCGGGCAGCCGGATGTAGTTTTTATAGGTGGCAAAGGCGTAGTCCAGCAGGGTGCGCACATCATTATATTTATCGGTGCTCAGCTGGCTTTGCATGGTCACACAGATCAGCCGCACCCCGTCCTGCTCCGCCAGACAGGCATAGCTGTACCGGGCGGTGTTGGTGTAGCCCAGCTTGGAACCCTGCACGCTGCCGACGTGGTAGCGGCTGGAGCCGATGCGGATCTTATCCTGCTGGGAGAAGTAGCGGGTCACCGGCTGGATGTTGGTGGGCTGCATGGTGTACATCTGGTTGCGAGTGAACACATCCTCAAACCCGGGCTGCTGCAATGCCCAGCGCAGGATCTGCGCCATATCGTAGCAGCTGGTATAGTGGTCGTCATCGCTGATGCCGTGGGGGTTTGCAAAGTGGGTGTGGACAAGGCCCAGCTCCTCCACCTTTGCATTCATGGCCGCCACGCCGTCCGCGATGGTGCCGCCGCCGAAATACTCCGCCAGCAGGTTGGCACCATCATTGGCGCTGGCCATCTGGGTGGCGTACAGCGCATCTATCAAGGGGACTTCTTCCCCTTCCAGCAGGGCGATGTGGCTGGAATCCGTGCCCGCCAGCGAGTAGACATCCTCGTGAGTCACGGTCAGCTTTACGCCATCCCAGTCCCCCTGCGCCTTTTCGCAGGCAAGACCAAGGGTCATCACCTTGGTGATGGAAGCCGGGTGCAGTTCCTCGTCCATATTCTGCTGCGCCAGCACAAGGCCGGTGTCTGCATCCATGATGCAGTATGCCCGGGTATTGGCCAGCGCCGGGCCGGCTGCTGCCGCGCCGGGCACCAGCACAGCGCCTATCAAAAGCAGCACAGTGCACAGTGCTGCGGTAAATTTTTTCATCAGGTATTCTCCGCTTGTCAGTTTTATGCCAGCAAGGCATCATTTGGAGTATACCACATTTTCTCCCCGCTGAAAAGAGATTTACGCATTCCTTTGCCCCAGCAGCACCGGCTGCAGCTGCTTGCCCCGCAAGGCGGCGTCCACGGCGGCGGGCAGCTGGGCAAGGTTCGCCTTCAGGCTCTGGGGCTTGGCAAAGGGGTCGTCCTGCCCGTAGGGTACAAAGTAATAGTGCTTGCGCTGGCACAGCCGCGCCATGTTTTCCCCGGAAGCGCCAAGGCCGTCGTTGGTGGAGACTGCCAGCACCACCGGGCTGCCCACCCGCAGCAGACTTTTGGCGGCAAGGGTCACCGGCGTATCGGAAAGCCCCGCCGCCAGCCGCGCCAGCGTTGCGCCGGTGCAGGGGGCGACCACCAGCGCCTGCGCCAGCCGCCGGGGGCCCAGCGGCTCCACCGCCTGCAAGGTGTCCAACACCGGCTGCCCGGTAACGGCCTGCAAGCGCTGCCGCCAGCTTTCCCCGGTGCCGAACCGGGTATCCTGCTGCGCGGCAAAGCTCATGATGGGCAGCAGCGTCCAGCCCTGTGCCGTCAGCGCCTGCGCCGCGCCCAAAGCGTCCTCCAGCGTACAAAAGCTGCCGCACACCGCAAATGCAAGACAGCCCTTTTTCTCTGTGGTCATACCCTTCCCTCCCGCTCCTGCAAAATGGCGTGCACCGTGCGCGCCAGCGCCTCCCCAGCCGTTTCCGGTGCCCAGACCGTCGGCAGACTCAGCGCGTGCAGCGCCGTGTGCCCCAGCCGCCGGGCAGCGGCAAAGTCTGTACCGCCGGGCTTTGAGGCTAAATCTACGATCAGACACCCCTTTGGCAGCGCTGCCAGCACCGCCGCCGTCAGCACCGGCGCAGGGATGGTGTTCACCACCGTATCAAAGGCGGCAGCATCCGCGGCAAGGTCTGTCAGCGGCACCGCCCGCAGCCCCAGCTCCTCTGCCATCGCCCGCTGCACCGGGCGGCGTGCCGCCACGGTCACTCTTGCGCCCAACGCCGCCAGACGCACCGCAAGCGCCCGCCCCACCGGGCCAAAGCCCAGCACCAGCACCGCCGCGCCCCACAGGGTACGGCTGCGCCGTTCCAGCAGAATGCCGATGCAGCCCTCGGCGGTGGGGATGGCATTATACACGGTCAGTTCCGGGCGGGCAAAGTAATCCACCAGTTCCACCCCCGCCGCCCGGGCGATGGCCATCGCGCCGTCCGTCACCTTACCGCCCAGCGCCAACGCGCCGGGCTTTGCCGCGCCCAGCATCCGTGCCAGCGGCAAATCAGCCTGTTCCAGCGGGAGCGGCAGCAAAATGCAGTCTGCCTGCGGCAGCTGCTGCACGCCGCCCACCGTATACCCTGCCCGCGCCAGTGCCCGCCCTGCCGCCGCCTGCCGGGCATCGCTGCCCACCACCGCAAACCGCTTTGTCTGCCTCATGCCGTCATCTCCCCTTTTCCGCTGTGCGCTATCCTATGCGGGCGGGCAGAAATGCGTGAGGGGGAGCCGATATTTCACTATTTTTACACTCTGCACAAACTTTTCTGCAAAGTTTGTGCAATGATGCGGCCACAGGCGCACAATGTGTGTTATCGGCGCACATTTATGGAATCAGTCTTAACAAACTATGAAATTTTACTATATTTCGGTGG
>ERZ1034713.953-NODE-953-length-14414-cov-4.847900_pt1 | contig 14414 bp, 10 predicted proteins | sample MGYA00520692_ERZ1034713 | MGnify/ENA primary metagenome ERZ1034713 (study PRJEB33766, sample SAMN09781717) | gut metagenome | biome: gut microbiome | host: Homo sapiens | place: Madagascar | study: EMG produced TPA metagenomics assembly of the PRJNA485056 data set... | reverse complement strand
CTGCAGCATCATTCATGATATTCATGCAGACTAAGATGTCCAGTCCATCAGACTGCTCGGACAGCATGTAGAGGTTGCCAAGTGTGTAATCATAACCTCTGTAAGTGATGACAAGGTCGTCGGGACAGTCAACAAATGTATCATGACCGATATAAGTTACACTATCTGGAATTGTAATTGATGTAAGATTTTCGCAGTCAGCAAACGCACCATTTACAATTTTCGTTACACCATCTGGGATTTTGATGGATGTAAGATTACTACAACCATAAAATGTATAATCTCCAATTTCTGTTACACCATCCGGGATCGTGATGAATGTAAGATTCTCACAATCTTGAAATGCACCATCTCCTATTTTTGTTACACCATCTGGAATCGTGATGAATGTAAGATTTTTGCAGTCATAAAATGCACTGGCTTCAATCTCTGTTACACCATCAGGGATTTCAATAGATGTAAGGTTCTCACAGATAGCAAATGCTTTATATCCAATTTCAGTTACACTATCCGGAATTGTGATTGATGTAAGATTCTCACAGATAGTAAATGCATAATTTCCAATTTTGGTTACGCCATCTGGGATCGTAATGGATGTTAAGTTTTCGCAACCAAAAAATGCACCATTTCCGATATAAGTTACACTATCTGGAATTGTGATGGTTGTAAGGCTTTCGCAGCAATAAAATGCATCTTCCCCGATTTCTACAATTTTATATTCATTTCCATCCTTATCAACCACAACTTCCGGAATTACTACATCACCTTCTCTTTGAATCGGTTTTCCTGTCGCAGGATCAAGAAAATCTTCAAAATTTTTTCTTGTTAATGTTAATTGTTCCATAAATACCCTCCGTGACTTGTGTTATCATTTTTGTAACATCAGTAATATGCAATAAAGAAAGAGAAGTGGTTTCCCACCTCTCTTTCTTTCTGTTAATTTCCTTTAGCTTCCTGATCCCAATTATAGAGTTTGTTCGACTCAATAATCTTAACAAGATGTTCTACTCTTTCCTCGGAGCTTCCTCTGTAATAGAATTTCGCCTCGAGTTCATAAAGTCCGGAAATTCCATCATTTAATTCGTTTTCATCTCCGCTTGCAATCTTCTTAAGATTTTCTACCATCAGGGTTCCACGAGCAGAAGCTTCCATTTCCTCTACCCAGGCATCAACATTATCCTGATAATTGTAACAGTCAATATACAGGTATGTTGTGTTCCGACTGCTTGCAGATGATGCATGAGGATTATCAACAGTCTGCCAATGACATCCTTTGTGCCATTTCAGATGCAATGGATTTGCATAAGCACTGGAAAGGATTGAATTTCCATAATTGCTTGTATCACAGGCAAGTGCTGCATATAAGCTAGGAAGAATTCCATACTGGTTATATGCATACATAGATGCTCTCTTGATACTGCTTAAGAAATTCTGCTTATCTACATAGCTGACTGATACCGTGATATCGGATGTAAAATCATCTTCGTAGTAACCTGTATAGTTTTCCTGATACAGTTTCTGTGTAGAATTCTCAATCCACATTCCTTCTTTGGTTCGTACAGAATTGTAAAGAACTACATACTCATCCGACCATCCTCCGAATCCTGTGGATGGTGATGCTCCAAATGCCTCATCGATGAGAATACCTTTTACATCATACCATCCTTCTTTGTTTTTATTTGCAAGAAGGTTTTTATCAATGGTAACAATACTGTTGTCTGGATATACCGTTCCATTTTTATCTGTAAAATTCTTTCCGACAAATCCAGACACTTTCCCGTCACCAACATATGAAAATGCAACAATGTTGGCATCATCCACACCTTCATCCGACTTTCTCTTATAGAGAAGAATATCTCCACGTCCTACAGATTTTGGCTCATCATAATTACCTGGAATCGCATCTACGGTTATTGGTAAAGTAACGCCATGTTTTGCGTAAATAAATCTCAGATAATCAAAAGATGTTGTTTTTGCTCCATTTTTAATGACATGCTTTGATTTCTTTTTCTTATACTTCAAATTAAATTCACCATTGTTATACTTTTCCTGATATTTCTTAAATGTTTCCTCAATAGCAGCTACTCCGCCAACTTCGTTTCCATCTTTGTTGTACTCGATTTCTTTGGAATATCCGCTGCCTTCAGCACTCGTTCCTGTATAAGCACTATTTCCTAACACGTTTTTATCATAGATTCTAATAATTGCTACTTTTGAATCCCATCCATTCGCGTGTCTGTTAGGAGCTTGCTTTGGTGTTCCATCAGTCACAAATTCGCTACAGCACCACGATGGCGTATAGTTAGGATTACTTGCATCTCGGCATGTAAAAAAGTGTGTCTCCAAATCTGTATGAGCATTTGATTTTGCGTCTCCGACAATACATTTTATAACCGTTCCGTTTTCAAGGATAAGATCTACATATTGACCGATCAATTGATAATGTTTATCGTTTGATACATTTTGTCCAAGTACACCCGAACCTAAAGCAATAACATATCTGTCTCCGAATCTTCTATAATTATCATGATCAGATGTCATTTGTGATCTTTGCTGTAAAATATATTGTCTGCTGGTTTTTGATGTGATGGCTTTATAGCTCATGTACGTCTTGTTTCCTTTGTAATTTGGATTTGCCGGTACTGCCGCATCATAATATTTTGTTCCTATTAAGGTTGGCTCATTCTTATCTGTACTGATTCCGCTTTTATTTTTATCAGTTTTGATATTTAAGTTCGTATCCTTACTTTTATCTTTGCTTGCCACTTGATCCTGGTTACGCGTTAGCTCAGATTTTTTCATTCGCTGAATGCACACTTTACCTTCATGATTGCCCCATTTTGTAGCACCAGGGTTGCTCGCAGAACTATTACTACCATAATTATATACTTGTCCGTTACCTACCCAGATTTCTGTATGTCCACTATAAACAAGAATATCTCCCACTTGAAGTTTTGAAGTAGATCCATCCCAGGCATACTTTGTAAATCCAGGAACATTATTCTTTAATGAATCCGATGTATATGCGTCAATTCTTGATGTCATGCCATAAAAATACAGGCATGCGCTCACATAACCAGAACAGTCCGTTCTAGGCGTATACGATTTCCCTTTGTATGAGATAGCTTTATATCCGCCTAATTGGTAATATCCAATCTTTGATGCAAATAACTGTTTTGTGTTTTGAATACATTCTACCCAGTTACTATTTGAAATATCTTCCGGTTCTGGAATATTGCAGCTTCCGCCGCCTTCAACCTGATAGTACATTTCCTGATTTACAACAGCTTCATCTCTTATAATCTGGACGTGGATCACATTTTTCATATAGGTGTAATCTTCGTATATCAGGTTTCCTTTTTTATCTTTCTTTCCGGTTGATCTTGTACCTTTCCTTTCTGTCGGAACAACTGTGTATGAATGTGTTTTATCATATACAGATTGCAAATCTTTTTTCGTTATGGTTTTTCCAGCTATTCCATAATTATAATTTGTCATTATAGTTAAAGCTGAAATACATTCTTTGTAATTTTCTTTCGAACCATTATCATATACCGGTTCTGCATCTGCGTCATTTGAAGATATTGCATCTTTTATCTCTTTTGCAAACGACGTATGCATATCATGGAGTTCTGCCGTAAGTTCAGATACATCCAGTTGTTCGTAATTTGGCGTTGCTTCATTATCAGCATCGGAAACTGTGGTGTACCCAGTATATCCGGAAAGAACATTCGCAACTGCAGATAAAATACACATGATGCCCTGAATCATCATCATTAATATTAAAACGATGATGATAAATTTAGCGAGGAACATCAAAAGTGTTCTGATCATTTCTTTTAAGGCTGCAAATGCGACCTTTATGGATTTAGCAAAATTCTTTATACGTTTTGTTTTTAAATATACAAAACGTACAAAGCGATTGCCTGGATTCCATCTCATGGTTTTTCTTAATACTGCTTTTCCTTTTTTCTTAAGAGCATCCTTTGCTTTCTGCTTCAGCTTCGCTTTCTGCATTTCTTTGAAGCCTCTTATTCCATGAGCATTATAAATACCATTAGAAAATCCTCCTGCTTTCTGGGCTAAGGTATTTATGATTCCTGTGGAATTCTTCATAATGCCTTGAGTAAGCTTCTGGATTCCTGCATTTAAGGTACCCATCGTTTTTTCATAAACCCAGTTGGCAAACAAGCCATTGGAATTTTGCTTTAAAACATCCTTTGTGATTGCTTTTAATACTTCTCTGTATCTATCTGGAGCCAAAGCTTTTAACATTTTGGCATTTGTCATACCAACTTTTTTTGCTGCCAGATTAAGCTGCATCCTTTTGTATACTGCAGCATTTAATTTCTTTATTACCTGCCTTTTTGCAAGTCTTTCAATTGGTGATCCGATTGTACGTGTCACCATCATACTTTTTTGTGCGACATTTAAGCCTTTGCCAAACTCTGAGTTACGCATATCTTTCATGACAATATTGGTAAGGCTCATTCTGAGAGAACGCATTGCCAGTTTATTTGTTCTGATATAACGTCCGACTTTTGCATTCTTTTGCGCAAGATCCCTGACAAGACGTTCTGTATCAGTAAGTTTGCGGGATGAAGTATGCATATGGATTCCTTTTGCCTTCATCCACTGCTTGTAAATCTGATTATTTGACGAAACCTGTCCTGCATTATTGAACGTAGTTCCAACTCTGTGAGTATATACGTATCCAATAACCTGCTTTGTATTTGCATCTGTTGCTAAAACACGATCCCAGCCGCGGCTCATCAGATAATCACCTGTCACCGGGGCCTGACTTGTCCTAAAATAGGTATATCCCGGTCCATTGTTTGCAATAAATACTCGCTCTTCTACTCCAACATTTAAAGAGAGCGGATGCTCTGACATTTCGGTTACATGAAAACCGGAAATTTGTGCTCCTTCATTTCCATTAAAATGGACATGCGCAACTCCAGGACCTGTCATAAGCGGGTCTCTGCTAATATCTATATGCGATGTGCCATATGGTTTAATGTTACTAAACTCTGATGCGTAACGTGCTCCGTTTGCTACAGAATCAATTTCCTTCCTTGCAATTTCATAATTTGATATTGTCCTGTAAGTAGCCACACCGTTTCCAGTTGAACTTGAGTCCGAAAACATGCCTCCGCTCTGAGCCTGTGATGCTGCATGTTTGTACATGTCAGTAACAGCAGAAAGAGAGTGTGGCGAAACTCCTCCAGGAGTTTGAACACTCGACATAGACATTTTTGTACTGTTCATGTGTACCGGTGTTGTAGTGGCAGAACTTATGGTTCCGGCATCAATTTTTTCCATATACGCAGGTGTCGTCTGCGTAGACTGCATAGAAGTAGTTCCGGAAGCAACTTTCTGTACAACTGTCGCTTCATCCTTCACTGTTTTACTATCATGCAACAATTTTTCATAAGACGCTGCTTCTGCATGGGTAGCCACACTTGCCATTGCTGCAACAGCTGCCGATGCCATTGGAGTTCCATACATCTGTACTGTATGCATAGCAGTAGAAACATCGCGGTCTTCATCACCAAAATTCGCACTATTGCGTAGGGCTTCTCTTGCTAAATGTTCACTTCTTGTTTTGAAAGAGTCTTTCAGCGCATGCTTGATTTTTGTGCCAGTTGACTCATCTACATTTATATTAAGGCGCATGCCCTCCTCCTATCTTCCTCACGGCAGTTATTCCTGCACCTTTAAGGAAAAATTTCTATATTATAAATATGAGATGATGTTTTGTGAACAAAAAAGAAGAACCCTAAAAAGAGTTCTTCTTTCCCTGTTAACCCATGTACGCTGCCATAGGATCAGCTTCTGGATCCAAAACAGCATTTTCTTCATGATCGCCAAAACGGTCATCGACTTCATCCTGTTCTACATGGATGATACCATTTTTACCCTGCTTGATTTTTCCATCTTTGATCTGCTTTTCAAGAGTTTTCTTCATATGCTTGCTTCCAACACTGTTATCAAGCATTCCCTTTACATTTTCAACCATTTCTTCCGTGGTTGCAGCAATCTCTTCTTCACTCACAACCTCTTTGTTATTCTCAACCTGTGATTTCACTTCGGCTGCTGATCTGCCTCCTGCGACGATCGTCATTTTTTTCCGGCCGGTATATTTCTTCTGTACCATCTGCTCACTTCTGCGGAAAGTCTGATCCATTTTCTGCTTTTCTTCCTCTGTCTTCTTTGGAACGATAAAGAAGTATTCGCGGAAATTGAATTTATTTTCCGGGTGATCATCAGCAAGCTGCGGATAGTTTTTATGATTTTCAAGTGAGAACTTATCATCCAGGAATGGAGCTTCACCAGAAATAAAGATCAAACACTTCTTTGGATCCATTCTTCTAATCTGTGATGCTGTCATAAGTGCAGCGGAATCCGTATTAAATGACTGGGAATCACTTCCCTTTGATCCAAAGCTGCGTGATGTATTCTTTACATCGACAGTCTTATTTCCAAGCAGTTCTGATACACGCTTTAAGTCATCTGCATCCTGAATAGCCAGATACATCTGTGTACTACAGCCATCAATAATGGATGTGTAATCCTTGTCATACATCTGCTTCAACTGTCCAAGAGACTGGATAATGACCATACAGCTGATATCGTACTTTCGACAGGTATTCAGAATACTCTGGAAATTCGGAATCTCACCCGTATTGGCGAACTCATCTAACATGCATCGTACGTTACAAGGGAGTCTCTCATTCTTAGAGAAAACGATTTCTCCATTTCTCACGCAGTCCATAAACAGTTCTTTTTCCTGCTTACTCTGGAATTCTTGTAATACCTGTCCAGTCTGTTTATCTCTCAGACGATATTTAGGAAGCGGTTTGATGCCCTGCTCATTTTCCTGCTGAAATTCTGGAGCGAACGGATCGTCGTCATCATCTTCTACACGGTTTGGATCCAGATATTTTTCTCTTTCTTTTTCCAGATCTTCCTTGTACTTTTCTTTCTGGGCAGTTGTCTTAAAGATTGGGCTGCGAAGTGTCGTATTCGGTCCCTTCTTGATCATCCAGCGGTCTTTGTTCTCGGCACTTCTATTATAAAGAGCCTGGAACAGCTGCGTATACATCATCGCTGCAAGGAAGTTATATGTAGGCTTCTCAGATGGTGCAATGATAAACAGTGCCTGCTTTCTGTCACCGATTTCTTCAAGATGTACTGTATCATCTGCAACAAGGTTGATGACACCAGGAATATTGAATGGTGCCATACGTACACCGGCAGAAATAAGGATTGACTTTAAGGTCTTTCCAGTACCCTGTTTAAAGATCGTATAGTTCTTTACTGCAATATGTTCAGGAGGAAGCTTGTTAAACATTCTATCCAGATCTGACTCTAAATTTTCCTTCTGCTCTGATACCTTTGCCATGAGCAGCATTCTCATAACTTCATTCAGGTTCTGTTTCTCCGGCTGATCCTTATACTCATGAATAATGTAATAAAAGATCGAAAGGAACAGACACTGCTCTGCTTTTGTAAAGAACTGATCTCCTTTATTTGCCTTGGAATCATCTGTATTTTTCATCATACAGTCAACCAGCGTAAGGACATCATCATCGCTCTTAATATACCGGAACGGATTGTACTGGCAGGAAAATGACATATCGTCAAGGTTGAACACCTTGATATGATAACCATGTTCCATAAGTGCTTTTCCAGATGCGCGGATAAGTTCTCCGGATGGATCCGTGATAACATAAGAACTGTTAAATTGAAGCAGATTCGGTTTCAGCACGTAACGTGTTTTACCAGATCCAGGAGATCCCTGAATGAGCATGTTGAGATTCATACCCCAGACATCTTCCATATTTAATCTTGTTTTTTCTCCAAGAATAGCATTGCCAATCTTATCTGAGTTTTCTTCCGGCTCCAGAATATCCGGCTTGCCTTTTGGATATACTCGGTTCATATTGTGCCATTTCCAGTCATTCCACTTTTCGTTTCCTTTTGAATTCCTATCAAGACGCTTCATTCGCTCATTGTTGATGTACATGGCAAATACTGCACCGGCATATGCAAGGAATATCATCCATGAATACTGGAAATTGTAATGCCATACATAGTATGAGTCATTTGCGTACAATCTTTTGAAATTTCCGAAGTTGTTGATCGCATTGAGCAGATTCGGTAAAAGTGCCGTTCTTGGATTATTTCCCATTTCATACCCAAGCTGTAAATGCAGGATCACGGCAATTGGTAATCCGATGATTCCTGTCAGCAATGTTAACTGGTGTGGGTTTGTTTTTCCGTCCGGTCCTCTGCCGAACCATTTGTTTAAAAATTCCTTGATTACTTCTTTAATTTTCACTGATAAAATCCTCCCTCTCGCTCTTTCTTGGCCTGTGTGACCATTGCCGCCCCAGCTTTTTCACTTCCATTGACCAATGGTTCCGGCTTTACGCAGTTCACATTGATACGGATTTCGTCCGCGGATGCGAGTTCTTTCGCGATATTGATTGAAATCTTTTTGATTCCCATAAATTTCACCTCTTATCTTTTTGTATTAAGAATCGAATCAGAAAAAGCGGGCTGCATTCGCAGTTTCTTCATCCTCCCCTTAATAAAAATATGGAACGTCATTTTTTGAGGTATATTTATTGATGGATTTCATGCAGAATTTTATATATATGACAGATATGATTCATAGAGGTGACAAAAACATACCTTATTATGCTAACCGACGCCTAACAGATACCGGAAGTATTTGCTGTTTTTGTGTACAAGAAAAGAGCCGCCTCTTATGAGACAGCTCTTGATAACCACACATATTCTAAAATGCTTATTAAATTGCGTAGCTTAAGTCTTCTTATGAAAGTGGTATTCCACTTGTGTTTCCCGGATTCTCAAATATTGTTACTTTTTGTAATCCACTATTTGTTGTCTGATCGCCTGTATAAATTGTAAATACTATTTCCTGGCGGCGATCATTTCCTATATAATAATGAAGCTCATCACTTTGCATTGTGGAAATTGTTTTTGCCGGATTTCCAAATTTTTCTTCTATCTTCTCTTTTCCGCATCCAAGTGTCAATCCTCCGATCAGAAAATTCAAGGAATTCTTCTTTGCATATATATTATTGAATTCAACCTGAGTTACCTGATTTCCTTCATTTGTATATACATATACCTGCGCATTTTCATCCGTAATAAGAGAATTCTGATATAGGTTACCATCCTCAGACACTGTCCATCCTGTATATCTGTCACTCTGCGAAATACATGTTCTTACATATTCCATGCTTTCCATTTTCTGTCCGTCCAAAATGATTCCAAGTGAACGGAAGTTCTGAAGTGATGTTTCCGGCTGTGTGGATTCGATTGGAGTTGCCTGTGGCATAACAAATTCAGTATCTAGTGCCTTACTTATTACATCACTTGGGATGCTGATCTCTTTTCCGCTTGTTTTTTCTGTTATGTCCATCCGGATGCCGATCTTTGAAATACTGACATTTTCTCCGGCTGAAGCATCCTTTGCAGAAAGGCTGATACTCTGCAAGATGTTGTGGTATCCACTTTTTTCATACTGCAGTTTTACATTAAAAATCGTAGAGTCGGATAATCCCTGTAAGAGATTCATATTTGTACCGTCAAACCATTCAAAATAATCAAGAATATATTTAAGTCTGGATGCCGTGATGATTCCGGTTACCTGCATTTCTTCCTTATTATAAGAAATTTCATCTATGTCCTTTAATGTCTTTCGGATGATTCGCGGGACATTTTTTTCATCATTTTCCTTTTCTTTCGGAGAGATCCGATACCAGCTTCCCTCATCCTGAAAGGAAGGATCATTCTCCTTATTCTGGAAGAACATATACATGGATGAATCTGCCGTATCTGAAAGAATTTCATATTTTCCATTATTTTCTGCGAGATCGGCATAGTTAATCTTTATTGATCCTGCAATATCTGATCTGCCTTCGTTCAGAGTAATCTTATCGACCGTATTTTCAACCGTAATATCTCCATATGTGCCGTTATCTGCTTCTACAGACGCTTTTACTTTTATGGACATCTTTCCGGTTATGTAATTGTTGTACTGTTGTTCCGTCAGAGACCTTGCTACAATAGTTCGCGACGTTGGAAAGAATTCCGGCACAATCAGCCACGCCGCTGCAATGCATGAAATTACTACTACACCTATCATAACAGCAAATATCCTATTGACAGTGGTACTGAAACGGTGTCCTTTCTCGCTATTCTTCTCTTTCAGTTTTGCTTTATTTTTCTTTGGCAATTTTTCTTTAATTTTCTCAATGAATTCTTTAATTTTCACTGTTTTCTCCTTTTTTAATCTCGCGTCCCACATGGGGGCGAAGCAGCTTTGTGTAATGATTTTTACAGTTTCTTCGCCCATTTGATCAGAGATTTCACATTTCTCTGCTTCACGACTTGAAAATCCAAAGGTGTTTTTAATCCACTGACGATATTCGAATAAATACTCTCCCAGTGTCCATATGTAACGTTACCATCGTCATTTTCGATAGTTTCGTGAATTTCTTTTCTCCAATGAGCCGGGCAGGATGGAAGCTTAATGCCATCTTCAAACATAATAAAAGGTGTAGAAATTTCTGCTGTTGCAGAGACATATTGCGATTTTGTCAGCCAATGCCCTTCACAGCTATATTTTGTTTTATATCCCTTCTTATTAAGTTCTTCCAGAACGAATGCAAGTTCTGCATCCACCTCCACAAGATTCTCACTTTTGAGTGGTTTTGTTGTTGTCACTACTTTTCCCGTTTCCTTATTCAAATACGCGTACATCTCTTTTGTACCTCCTTTATTTTTTACGTTTTGATTTTTTCTTCATACGAAGGCACCATACTTTGCCTGCCATTGTATATATAGCGGCAAATAAAATTTCGTCAAAGAAAAAGGAGGAATATAAAGAAAAGTTTTTGCAATATGGAAAAGAATTATCGTGTGCTGCAAGTTTGTGTATTGCATATAAGACAATTTTGTGTTCTTTTTGTCTTGTATGTGAGACAAAAAGAACCGCTCGTGTTTCTTTGAAACAACAAGCGGTCAGATTTTCTTCAGTTCATGTATTAATATTTTCATTCCATATCTCATCATCTGTTAAGTATTCGCTATTCTGTATTTCCTTATCAATTCTTACTTTGGGGATTTGACTTGGCATAACCGGTTTCAGAGAATTAAGCGATGCTTTATAATTCATAAAATATCCTTTCTGTATTAGAAGTGGTGTCTAGGTTGTTGCGGCAGCTACTTGTTTCTAGCATTAGATTACTTTGCTTTCAGAAAGTTTTCGACGAAAAATATCAAAAAGGAGACTAACAAAGTTGTAGTCTCCAAAGCTGTAGTCTCCAGTCAGCCGCCCCATACAGAGCAGCCGCCGGATATTAATAATATGCATCAAGAAAATGTTTGCGATAAAAAATAGTATACCATTTTCTTTGTTATAAAGGTGGACATCTTTTTCGAAAATTAACGACACGAAAAGAGGAATACATATTATTAATAGGAAAATATAAAGTGTAAGGAGGAACATTTCTTTGCAAATCAGACAACAATATAATGCACAGATAATGAATGATTTAGGAATTACAGGAGAAAAGCAGTCCGATTTTGAGCAGAAGATACGCAAGATCGAGGCAGATACCAACGACGCGATCGGGCATCGTTCAGACAGAGTCCACATTGATATCTGCGGTCTCTCATTCGATCTTCCTTTATCCCTGTACCGCCCTGTTGAGATTTTGTGTAAGCACCAGAGTAGCGATTATCCTTTTCTGCATGAAAAATATGGAAAAGAACTGATCCGTTCTCTCATTTCTCACTATCTCATGAATGACAAGGAATTGAAACGAGAAGATAAACGTGAGGTATTAGAGAGGGCAAAACAGGACTGTGCAAGACTCGGTCTGCCGGAACCGCTGAAGGATGACGAATGTCGATATGTCGTGCAGTGGGTAACCTATCAGTGTAACAAAATTTCTAATAGCTTCTTCAGTTAGATATATTTGTGCAAGAAAAAAGACTGGATCTCCAGTCTTTTCCTTTTAGCACGCAACATTATCCAGATAGGCGGAAATTGCCTTCTTCTGGACTTTTTCTTCTTCCGTTACCGGCTCGTAGACTTCATCTACATACTTGAGCCAGTAAAGGACATCTCTTCTGCGACCAGGACTGTTATTAAACAGATCTCCCAGTCTTGTCGGACATTTTCGATATGGCCCGATGTTGATCACAACAGACTCGATATCATCTCCTCCGACTTTAAACATGGAATGACCTTTATAGCGATATGCCGTATCGCCATTTTTTAAGGTCACCTTTTCTCCCTCAATCGCAGTAAAGATAATTTTTTTCGCTCCGTCCACCGCAGCCTTCGCCTTTTTACAGTTTTCTTCTCCAGCAAAACTGCAAAAATGCCATTGCTTTTTATCTTTATAATGCAATGGCACAGCGATGCGAAACGTATCACCTGGACTGTTATCAATCCGTATGTTACCGTAAACGATAAACACCGGATGTCCTCCATTATCAATGGACAGTACTCCCTCGTCTTTTAAATAGGCGATACAGGAATATTCTCCATTGCTTGCAATAATGAGGGCGATAATCGTATCGCCCGGTGATAGTTTTGCCGCTCTTGTTGCCATCTGCGGCTTCTCGGGGTTTTTGCTGTTCCAACAGTTCAAAACTACCTGTTGTCTTCCTGCTGAAACGAGCAAACCCGTTTTCCATCCTTCCGAACGCCCTTCTCCTGGAATGACATTCAGAACTTTGGTTAGGATACACATCCTGTCCTTTCCTTTGAACAGGATTTTACTCTCGCTCATTTTGCATATCCTCCTTTCCATGTATGAATGTTTACATGGTAAATATGAGATAAAAAAATACAGCCACCGAAGTGACTGTATTTCCTGTATTCTTGTTACTTAGTCGAGATCACCGATATCTTTCTCATCGCGATCGTCGTTGTCGTGGTCCATATCTTCCCTCTGGTCGGATACATCCATGTCAGCCGCATGGTCTTCAATATCTTCCGATCGAACTCCGCCTACCATGACAAAGTTGTCCTGTTCTGGCTCGTCATGTCTGAACTCCTCGAGATCCTCTTCTGTAGGTTCTCGAAAAAGAGATTGATCCAATTCTTGAATTTTTTCTAAAGTATATGAGCGAACTGTTTTTGTAGCCTCATAAGCTATATCTATATCATCTTCTGTTGGAACAAAACAATCCTCGCCTGGGTATCTCGTGGAAAAATAAAATCCATCAACAGACCTCGCATCTATTTCGACATTTCTTGGAATTTCCAAATTCATCTCATGTTTAATATAATTCACCAATCGAGATATTGAATGTGTTTTTAATATTTTTGTCTTATCATTTTCTTCTTCTGGAGACTCTGGATGTGCATACTCGTTAATAATATGTTTCAGATATCTTTCACAAATATTCTGTCCCATCGCCGTCATTGGAGATCCTTTAATACCATGTTCGTATGCATCCTGGAAAAATTGAAAATCATTCTCTGCAAAATCGAAAAAAGTGTTCATCATTTCCATAAATCAATACCATCCTTTTTTACATTTTTATAATAAGTCAATTTATTTGTTTCCCATTCTTTTCCAACAACAACTTTTAAATCAACATCTGGTAGATCTTTTTCTTCAGGCATTACATCAGATTTTAACTTTATTGCATCGAGTCTCAGTGAATTTATTGGAAAATTAGGGGAAAGTTCTAAAAATAAATCTACATCACTTTCTTGATTCTGCTCGTTTCTTGCACAACTTCCATACAGAATTAATTTTTGAACATATGGAGCTACATTAGATTTTTTAATCACATTTATCGCATAATTAATAGACTCATTGCTTCTTATTATTTGATTTTTTTTACTTATCGTTTTGCATTTTCCGATTAGCATAATATCACTCCCCAACAAATTGGCACTCCCCCTAAGGTGAAGTTCATTATATTATACCATTTTCTTATACATAAATAAATATTTTCAATATTGTATATTTACTTTATATATAGCGGCAATTAAGATTTCGTCAAACGAAAAGAGCCACCTTTTACAAGCCGGCTCTTGGTGGGCTACACACATTCTAGGATTTTGTATCCGGCAGCTTCCATTGCCTTCTCAAACTCCGAAATGCTCATGCCGGCTTTCTGTGCGCCACGTTCAACGCTGTAGTCTTCCGATTGCACTGAATCGAAGATTTCAGAAAGACAACGTGATTTCTCCAAAAGTATCAACAAAATCATTTGCAAAAAGATTTGTATCTTTCCATGTAAGATCTTCTCCTCTCGGTTTTATCCAGTAACAATCGGAAAGACTAAGTGCAAGATTATTAACAAGAGCGCTGTTTGTAGATGAATATCCTAATTTTTGTAATGCG
>ERZ1034713.947-NODE-947-length-14455-cov-27.958958_pt1 | contig 14455 bp, 11 predicted proteins | sample MGYA00520692_ERZ1034713 | MGnify/ENA primary metagenome ERZ1034713 (study PRJEB33766, sample SAMN09781717) | gut metagenome | biome: gut microbiome | host: Homo sapiens | place: Madagascar | study: EMG produced TPA metagenomics assembly of the PRJNA485056 data... | reverse complement strand
TTTCTGGAACGGTTTCATGCGATGGAAGAAATGGCAGCTGACGTTGAGCTGTGAGGTTATATAAAAACATCCTGACCGGACGATTCTGGTCAGGATGTTTTTTGGTTCTTTGTCAAATATTGGGATACACCAAGTCAAACGTAACCGCCCAGTGAAAGCACGTTCCCAAAAAGACAAGAGGCACCCGACTCAGAATCGGGTGCCTCATTTTGTCATACGAAGTTTTCCTGAATGAGCTTTCCCCAAGGCAGCATCTGGTCGAGACGCTCCGGGTGGGTCTGGATCTCCATGTCAGGCAGATTCTCGAATGTGAATGCTATCCTAATAGTTGGCCACAGTGGCAACGAAAAAGTTTACCATCAACATCATATTCCTTGTAAAATAGAGACAACTCTATATGCAAGGAGAGAAAAGAAACAGAATATCGTCTTAATCGGCAATCCCGGCACCGGGAAAACGCACTTGTCTATTGCTCTAGGCCTCAAGGCCCGCATTTTACATGAATTCCAGCAAGCCCTATCGGGCTGAGTTTGCCGCTCAGCCTGATAGCTCAGTTGAGGGCTGAGAGTGGTAAACAAATTCAGTATCAATGGTAAAGAAACTCATTGACATTTACACTCAGATATTTTTCCAGTTATTTTTCACTTTTTTTCTTTGCCGATTCTTCTAAACTCTCCATATATTTTTTAGCATCCTTCATAAAGCTGACAGCAATCATCACAATCACTGCACCAATTGGAAATGCTGCAACAATACTGACCGACTGAAGGTTGTTCATGGAACTTTCTGCAAACAGCAAAGCAATCGGAAGCAAAATAAGCAGAATACACCACATCAACTGAATGCCCTTATTCGGCTGTTCACCATCCTCCAGCGTGTGATAGCTATAGCAGGATGCTGTCAATGCAATCGAATCAAAAGAGGTCGCATAGAAGGCAATCATCGTCAACAACACAACTACCATGATAACAGGTGCGCCAGGCATTGTCTTGATGATAGACACAATCATGCCATATAGATCTCCGCTTTCCAGATACTGTGCAATAAAGTCAGCCTTTCCAGTGACCTGCATTCCCATAGAGTAGTTACCAAGTACGATAAAACTTGTCAGTGTTGAACCGACGCCAAATACATATCCCCCCAGTATCGTCTGACGTACTGTTCTGCCACGAGAAATGCTGCCGATAAAGAACGGAGCAGCCACGCACCAGACCATCCAGTAAGCCCAATAGTAAATTGTCCAATTCTGCGGAAAATTCGATGTACGGAGCGGGTCAGTGAACGTAGACAGATCAACAAAGTTCTGAATCATCCGTCCAAGGGAAGAAAAACCAGTTTCAATGATATATCGTGTGTTCCCTCCGAATAGAAGTACAAAAGCAATCAGACCAAAAAACATATAAATGCAGATATTAGCCAGTTTACTAATACCCTTAAATCCATGCAGAAGTGAGTAAGTATATACCACACAAGTAATCAGCAGAATGATAATATTGATGACTGTTCGACTTGCAGCAACATGGAATAATTCACTAATAATAGTTGCCATCAGCGGCGTTGCCACGCTAAATGTGGTAGCAGTACCAGCAAGAAGCGCAAATACAGCTAACAGATCAATAATACGCCCTGCCCAGCCATCGGTGTGCTTTCCAAGGATCGGGCGGCAAGCTTCTGAATATTTCTGACGGTTTCTTTTTCTTACATGAAGCATAAAACCAAAGGCAACGGCCAGTACCAGATAAAATCCCCAAGGAATAAAGCTCCAATGGAACAGAGGATATACGCCTGCCCAATCCTGAATGCTTCCCATTTCTGCCAGATGAGGATCCGTCGCATACAGCACCCATTCCGAGAACGAATAGAACAAAATATCTGCTGCAAGACCACAGGTAAACATCATTGAACCCCACGCAAAGAAGGAATACTTAGGCTTCTCATTCTGCTCGCCAAGGACGATGTTACCATACTTAGAACCGGCAATATACAGAGAAAGGATGAAAATCCCCAATCCAATTACTAAGTAATAGGTGCCAAAGGTATCCCCAAAGAAGAAACGGATCTGACTCAGTACGGCATTCGATTGTTCCGGCGCAAAAAAGAATAGAACACATAATGCAATTACAATTGCCAAAGGAACCAGTGTTATCATCCAGTCTATTTTTTCGTGTTCCTTTTTCGTATTCATTTACTTTTCCTCCACATATTTTTTGTAGCTGGCATCCAAAGCAATTAGCTCGCTCAGATTATCCACCTCTATAATATCGTCCTTATTCATAGGCCAGATACCCAATTGATACTCCTCTGGGTAACAGAACATCGCCACATCATCCCAGTAGATTTGCTGATTCTTCTTTTGTTCAAACTCAATTTCGAGATGATGCTTCAATTTTTTCCCATCCTCTGCCGTCCAACGGGAAATGCTGTATAACTGCCAACCGCTTTTCCCGCCCGTCCGGCTGCAGGCCGTAACAATGCCATTTTCAACAGTCTGAAGCCACTCATCGGTTTCCTCGTCTGTCCAAACGCTGTTATAACCCGAGTGTTCAAATTCCGGCGCAAGAATTTCCGGATTATAAATAATCTGATCGCCATCCAGAATAATCGCATTTTCAATATGCTCTCGTGCCACATAAAGTGAAGAGATGTTATTGCAAGTATCATAGTATGGATTTTCAATCAGCTTGACACCGGGATACTCTTTTTCAAGTATCACAAACTGTTCTTTCAGATATCCAACAACAACATAAATCTCATTGATTCCGTTTTTATGTAGTCCTTCGATCACGGTATCAATCATCCGCGTCCCATTCACTTTGACCAGCGGTTTCGGTGTTGTCAGCGTTACTGGGTGCATTCGATTTCCCAATCCCGCCGCCATAATAATAGCTCTTTCTACTTTTGGCATTTATTTTTTCTCCCCTTGCTTTTTCAGTTCTTCTTGAACAATTCGATAATAGTCTTTTGCGTATCGATACTGCCGAAGCGAATATTCGCCAAACTCCACACCAAGATTACGCTTATATTCACACCAGTTACTCCACAGCAGGCCACAAGCAGCAATGTAGCAATAAATTTTGATCCTAGTCTCATCACTACAGCCTTCTGTAAAATAGGTTGCAATCAAGCGATCAACCTGACGTTTATCGTAAAGAGAATAAATACAGAACATTGCCACATCCACATGAGGATCTTGCATTCCTGCATACTCCCAGTCAATCAGTCGGATTTCTTCTTTTCCATCTTTTTCAACAAATAGGAAATTATCCGGCACAGCATCAATATGCGTCAGGACTTTTTCCTCGATGTGAGTATCAATATAAGGTTTCAGTGACAGAACGTTTGCTTTCGTTTTTTCGTAATCCTTATATATAGAAGGCGTCCCATCCCACAGTGTTTCATAAAATTCCATCTGGCCGAAAATATCAAATTCATGATTCACTTTTAGCTTCATTTTATGGAAGTATCGCAGCCGTTTCATGCACTTTTTGACATCTTCGTAATTCGATGGATCACATACTCTGGCTCCTTCCAGAAACTCTGTAATTTTATAGCCATTTTCCGGGTTGATATATGCAATATCATCGCAAATGTGCTTTCCATCAATCGCTTGGTAAACTGCAGCTTCTTGTCGGCGGTTAATCAGCTGATCCGTTCCCTCTCCTGGAATACGCATAATATATTTCTTGCCTTTGCAGGCAAACAGGAAAGATCGATTTGTCATGCCTTTTTTCAAAACAGTAATATCCATAACCGCTTCTGGCTTTGCATCCAGAGCCTCGCAAATCACCTGAATTGCATCTGTTTTCAACTGGTTAGAATCACTGTCGATTTCCCGGAGTTGCTCATAGGTGTTAATTTCCACAACATCTGTGGAATGAACCACACGAGCCGCAACAATCATGCGATCTTTGTTATAAAGAGCTTCTTCCCAGAATGCTCCATCGTACCGCTGATTTTTGCATAATTCCTCAATACGTTTTGCAACTATGTCGGCATCCTCTTTTACTAGGTAGCAGATACCGAGCATTGCATTGCCACCAGAACTTTCCGGCACAGTTACAAGTTCCATCTTACGATTAACACGGACGTTGCTCTCATTGTCCACGAGGTCGCTGACCATATACCAGGAATACAATTCATGGCGTTGGAAGGGATTTCGGTCACACCAAATGTCACAAGGAATAATGTACGCATTCTCCAAATGCTCTTTTACAAGTTTGACCGAATGCAGATTATTCTTGGAGGCATAGTCAGGGTTGACCACTAGTTCTACATCGTACTCATCAATCAGATACTCAAATTGCTCTTTCATAAAGCCGACAACGACATAAATCTGATAAATACCAACTTCATGTAGCTGGCGGATCAAGCGCTCAATGAGATACTCTCCATCAACCTGTAAAAAAGCCTTAGGTGACTCTAGATTGATTGGCACCATCCGCATTCCAAAACCTGCGGCAAGAATAACAGCCTGCTTGGGAGCCTTACATACAAACTCGTTTTTTGCCTTCTGGGTCAGACAGATCTCATCATCAATGTAACCGTCCTTTGAGAGCTGCCGAAGGGAACGATTTACAATCCCGAGAGAATGTCCGCTAAGATTTGCCAGTAAGCGCTGGTTGATATATGGTTCTGTATGCAGTGCTTTTAGAATATCGCGCTCTTGTTTGTTCATGTGTTAACTCCTCTTGATTTTCGCGAACAAAAAGTTATAAAATTACGGTTGCAACTAACCTTTTGTGCATCAGCAGCAACCGTAATACTATAAAATCATAGCTCTTTTTGCGCAATTTGTCAACTGCAATTTTGTCAATCAATTTAGGGAAAGCCCCAAATACTCTGCGAGTCTCCTAGAACCATCCCCGTCATGGTATGTAAAAAACAAATCAGAAATTCTATGGCGTTTCTCTCTATAAGGATCCTTTTCGTCAATAACATCCTTAATAAATCCAATAAACTCTTCCTGATTGTAAACGATATGTCCTGGCATAAAATCGAGCGGATTTTCAAACAAGAAACCTAGCTTATAGTCTTCCGCATCATCTAATGTATAAGCAATTGGTTTATCCGCATGAAGAAAATCATACGCCGCAGAAGAATAGTCACTAATCAATGCATCAACATCCTTCATCAGATGATAGTTATCTACGCCATGCTGTTTTACTGTATCAGCATCAAGGACAAAAACATTGGACATCTCTTTGATTTTCACCGTTGTCAGGTCCTGCATCGGATGAATTTTTACAATTAAAAGCGCATTATTTTCTGCTAAAAAAGTATTAAGTTCCTCGCAGGATGCTTTATCTTTCAAAATCGGCACTCCTAATGCAAGCTCACTATCCGAGTCCATCCGGCTAAAATCGACCGACTTCCGAAATGTCGGCATCCATAGAATAACTTTTTTGTATATTTTATTTGTCAGTTTCCAAAGGTCTCCCCGCCCATCATTGTAGAATATGTCATGCATTGGGTATCCCAGTACACGTTGCTTCTTATTCGGATACGGCAGATTATACTGATCTGCCAAAATCGGTGCCAAAAATGTAGATGGCACAAGAATACAATCCAACTCATCCGGAAGGAATATCTTTCCCTTAAATGCTTTTAATCCAATCGTTCCATGATCCAGATAGCAGGCAATCTGACCTTCTCGCTTTCGGCCTAAAATATAATGGTCAGAAGTCATATATTTAGCTGTATACATATAATACGTCTTCCGCAGACTCGGCGTATATATGTTAAATCCCGTTACATTAAACGGCAACTCCTTTGGTTTTTTATTCCGAAGCATCCATACAATTTTATATTTTTTATTGAAGCCTTCTTTGAGTAGAAAATCGTAAAAAGCGCCACCATTGCAGTCAAAATCGTTGTGACTCTCGATCAAAATCGTATCTGTTAGTTTCGCGTTCTTCCAAAGCACATTTCCAAGTGCAATAAAAGCAGCATCCACATGTCTATATACTTTGTTTCTCAGGATAATCTTCATCACATAATTAAATCCATATTTTGATACTCTTGTCGTAAATTTTTCAATCACATTCATGACATATGCCCCACTTTATCTTATCGGGTTCAACCCACTTATTGCTGCTCTAATACTCATTTTGCCTTGCACATCTTTTGTAAAATTTGAGCCCAAATCATTCCGATATGTTTCCAATAAATGGCGGCAACAACAAATACAATTGCCACCTGTGCAATATAGCCATGTCCTGCGGTATGCTCAATCGCAACCTGTGCAATTAAAAGCAGGTATACGATGCCGTCCCTTACAACACCGACATTCATCTTGATATATTTCTTCGCGTAGCCAAAGCGAAGTATCCACATCACCATGTAGGAAACCGCAGTTGCTATCGCCGCTCCCATCGCGCCAAATTTAGGAATTAACAGCGCATTAAGAAGAATATTGCAAACAGCCGATGCAACGGTCGTTGACGCAACTATCTTACTATCTTTTACCGCGGAGAAAATACTCCCCAAAAATGCTGTCATTGCATTAAACAAGGTTGAGATGAGAAGTACCGAAGAATAATTCCACGCATCAAAAAAATCCTTTGCATACAAAATACGGGCAAGTGGAATATTAAATAGGATTATTACACTACACATCATTGCAATTGCTGCATTGTATATTTCATAAGTTTTCCCAAAAAAACCATCAGAATCATTTCTGTCGAACTCCATGATTGCGGATAAAGTCCAAGCCTGCGAAAAAACAGTATAAAATGTAGAAAGGATCGTCGGAATCTTGCTTGCAACCGCATAAATTCCATTTGCCTCAGCTCCGCAAATTGCAGTCACATAATACTTATCCAAAAAAGCATTGATCCACAGGGCAATATTATTGAAAATAAGTGGTGCGCAGTATTGAAGCATCTCTTTCTGAACTGCTACACCACAGATACTTCCAATATAATCACGAGCTTTAACATCAGCTTTGACAACACAATATACAGATGCGCTAAGCGGAGCAAGTACCATGGAAATCAAATAGCCATATACGCCGATTTTGATTACGAGCAAAAATAATATATTTCCCGCAATCATTACCGCAGTTGATATAATACCAGCAACGGCAACTTCTACGACTTTATCAAGCGCTCTCAAATAAGATGTCAGAATCTGGTACAGCGCAGCCGACCAAAAATACAAGAATATAAAAATATAGTAAATCTGCGGCCAATCCGCAATGTGTAACTGTGCTGTAATGGATAGAAGCAGGATTGCAACAAGGCTTCCAATCATAAGCACCCTGATGCCAAACACTAATATCTCGCTTTGATTTTTTTTTCGATCAATAGCAAATCGCAACACTGCATCCGCAATGTTGATAGTACAAACATACATCATCAATGTTGCGGTTGTTGTGATAATATCAGCGATACCATATTCTGCCGTTGTTAATACACTGGTATAAAAAGGCACCAGCAAAAAAGACAGGAATTTCGTTCCAAACGAACTAATCCCAAAGATAATAACATTTTTTGTTAGATATTTATACTTTTCCTTCATCCTATTCCCCGTTTGATTTTATCTTCTTTGAAATTGCGTTTCGGTTCTTCTTTATCCACTGTATATTTAAGATTCATTTTAAATACCTGAAATCAGGAAAAAAACAAATATGCCCTGTATTCTTAGATTTGTAATCAGCAAAAACAGTATCTTTACAACTCATCAAGATACAATATAGCGGTATCAACTTATAGGATGGCATGTGTGCATTAATCATATTTTCAATTGCGATAAAAATCAAACACACAACCAAAGTCGCACATTCCTTTTTTATACAAATATGCATCATACACTCGTGTAGAATCAGAACCATCACTGAAATAAGACTGCCTGCCTGTAAAAAGAGCAAAATATATCCATTATCAGCGGTTGCTTCCCCTAGTCCTAAATAAGTACCCGCGTATTTTCCATATCCCAAAAGGGTAACCGGATATACTTCCAACAGTCTATGTGCAAGACTCAAACGATTATTTAATACCAAATCAGCTTTTACCCAAAAACTACTATTGGCATTATATGCATAACTGCCGATTAAGCTTGTGAAACAAGCTACTGGATAAGCTGCATATCCAACAACGAGACAGTTTGCCAGCTTATTCGGACATTTTAATTCGCATATTCTGACAAACCAAATGCATCCCAAAAAGGCAAATCCCAGAACAAAGGATATTCTTGAGCCACAACACAAAAACAAAGCATAATTTACAGCCGCTGCAAAGACTGTTTCAGCAACTGTAAACTCTCTTCCTCTGATTCCTGCATACATAAATAGTAACAACATGAAAATCAGCGGAATCTGATTACTATGCAAGAAGCCAAACGCATGACGAACATATTCCCCTTGGAAAAGAGCCCCCGTTTGATTTCCAATCCAACGTACATCAATATTATCGTGAATTACGCCAATCAGACTCAAAAAAATGATTAAAGCATGTGCAGCTGTCAATGAGATCAATGTGTTTTTAAAGATGCGTTTTAGCGGTTTCTCCTTTGCAGCAATTACAGCAAATGTAACACCCAAAAGGTTTTGACCACCATCACATACTAGAGAATTCATCAAACACAGAATAACAAAAGCGTATAAAAAAATGTTTATTATTGAGTTTTTTCTTTTTTCCTGAGGCAAGCTCACTGAATTCAATCTTAATGAATATGCTGCATTTATTGCAAGCGTTAGCAGTATAATAATTCTAAATACCTTCAAGAGAGGCGCTATAATAGCCAGCTCATTCAATAGGCTCTCTGAAAATACCTGCACAACCAAATACACATCCAGCAAAATAAAATATGCATCTGTGCTGTTTATTCTCTTGCAGAGATTTCTTCTAAAATAATTTTCACACTTAGTCTTCCAGTTTGTCCAGATAATTTCTAAAGCATTCATATTGCGCCTCCCACCTAAACTGCAACGCTGTTTTATATGCGTTTTCCTGGATCATTTTTAATCTATCCTTATCATTTAATAGTAGCTCTACCTGTTCTTCCATCTGTGCAAAGCTAAAGTTGTCAATTACCACTGCATTTGTATCCGTTGCGATCTCTGCCAGCGCTCCCACATTGAAACCAACAACAGCACATTTATTCGCCATTGCCTCAAGAATCGGCAGTCCCCACGCCTCTTTACTACTTGTGAACAAATAAATATCCGAGTCCTGATACATCTTTATCAAAAAATCCCTAGGTGGATTTTCAATAAAATGCGCATACTCCGGAACATCCTTTCCCTTTCTGCGCCCAAACATATTCAATTGCAACGTTGGATATTTCTTGCGCAAGTTTTCTACAACTGCCAAACCCGGCTTAGTTCCCTTGTGTTCAGCCTCATGATACATCATCATAAGTACCGGAGTTTTATGTTCCTTTTTAGGTTCATAAATGAATTCAGAAGCATCCATTCCGTTATAGATAACCTCCGCAATCACCCCAAAGCGTTCTCTCAGCATATTAGCTAACATGCGCGTAATCGTGATTGTATGAAGGCCAAGTTGATAACTGCCATCCACGTCCTTTGTCTCGCCATTGAATATTTCGTAATCCTGTACAAAGTACACTTTTTTTCCACAGCGCGCCGGTAATTTTTCCACATCGTATGCCGTCTGCCATGCTGTAGCAATCGTAACATCTGCATCTCTGATAAAAGCAGGTCTTATAAGCGGAACGATTTTTAGGTCAAATTTGCTCTCAAACCAATGCTCCGGCTTAAAAGTATTACTCAGGGATGCCTTCAAGCGAAATAGTGCAGACTGATTTTTTCCTTTATAGCTTACCATCGGCATGTAACATGCCACATCGTACCCTTTTTCTGCCAAATAATTGGCATAGCAAAAGACAACCCGTATTCCTCCTGATAATCGCTTAAAAGGAATTACAAAATTAATTCTCATAGTTCTTCTTCCAGTCAATCCATATCAAATGAACAACAACTCACCAATCACCTGTACTACGCCTTGCTTTAACATCTGGTAGCGCAACACCGTACACACTCTTGCAATTTTATTTTTTTCTTCAATATTTGCCATCGCCTCAATACATAGTCTCTCGCTGTCGGCCAGTTCATCTCCATATATCGACATAAGTTCTTTTGCCTGCGTTGATGATAGGTGAAAAACTTCATGAATGTGATTTTTCCCTTTTAATCTTTGGAGAATAAAAGCTGGCGTATTTACTTTTGTAGCACCAACAACATTCCCACCATGCTGACGATATTTGATCGTTGCACGATCCACAAACGATATCTCTCCAAACAGCGATGCAACCAGCGAAAACCACCAGTCATGCATCGCAATCGCACTTATATCGGATAATTTCAATGCCTTTTCAAGTAGCGCACGATTGACCATCATCGTGCAGCCAGTAACATTATTTTGTACCAACAAACGATTGATTTCAACAATATGCGCATCCAATGCTCTGTAGCGTACAAAAGACTCCCCGAGTACCTTCAGTTCTTGATCCACTACTTCCAAATCTGTATGCACCAAAACTGGTTTATTCGGTTTTGCCTGCTCGATTTCTTGCATCCGATTCAACGTGATCTCTACTTTATCCGGATTCCACACATCGTCTTGATCACAGAACATAAAGTAATCAGCGTCCGAATTGACGGCCTCCTGGCATAATGCCCAGAAGTTTTCTTTTGAGCCTCCCACTCCTTCTGTACGCTGCAATAGCTTTATCCTATCAGGGTATTCTTTTTGAAATTCCTGCTCGATTTCAAATGTACGGTCTGGCGACTTATCATCGCGGATCAAAATGGCTACATTTTTTTCAGTCTGATTCAGTAATGATTGAATCTGATCTTTGATATATTTTTCTCCCCTATAAGAAGCCAGCAATATTAGGATTTTCATTTCTCTAAAAAGACCTTTCTGTATTCCTCGCTTATAAATTCCCAACTATATGCGTTTGTAATACGATTCTTTGCTTTTGCACCGTAGGTTTCAATCTGTTCCGGTGTCATTTTGTCGGCCTGTTCGATTAATGCTGCAAGGTTTCCGCTCTTTTTTGTCCAATACAAAGCACTATCCAATGCAACTTCTTTATTAAAGGAAACATCCAGCAACAAATTAAGATCTGTGCTTCCGAGCGCCTCCAAAAGCGACGGATTAGTCCCTCCCACTTCATGTCCATGAAAGTATGCGTATGCATTTTCACGTATTTTTTTTAGTAATTCCTGGTCGTACACAGTTCCTACAAAACGAATCCGCGAATCGCTTTTGAAATGAAGACGTTTCTCCAATTTATCGAGGAACTTATCGTTTACATTCGTAATAATTGCGAAGTTTTTGGAGGTCTTGCTTTGCATAAACTCCCTAATCATCGTTTCGTAGTTGTTTTCTGGAACAAACCGACCAACAATCAAATAATACTCTTTGGGTGCGAGATCATGCTCCTTATACCACCGAAGCAACTTTTCGCTTTCATTACCCAGCTGACTCTTTCTCGTTTCTGCCCCATATGCAATATAAGTAGTCTTTGGGTCACTGTTTTTTATTCCCTTACCGTCATAGCATTCATGAATATATTTTTCAATATTGATAGAATCGCAGATTACAAGATCACTATGTTTTACCATCATCTGCTCCGATATTTTCCAATACTTGCGCACGGGAAGGCTCCATTTTGCACGCATCCATTCATGTCCATCCGGATTCAAGAATAGCATTCCTCCCATCGCATGAATACGCTTTTGAAAGTGCGCAATGAAAGGTCCAATTCTGCAGGCAAGAACATACACGACTGCATTGAATATGTGTTCGCTTTCGATATATTGACAGCATTTATTCAGCGCCGCAATATCGTAGTAAATTGCGGCTGCAGAACCTATATTCGGAATTTTGATTTTAAAGCAATGCGTATTGTTAAACTCAAACTCTGTATCGCTGAGTCGTGTTATCCCCTCCAGCCTTGTTTCATCCATGGAGCCATCTCCATTGGCTTTGCATGCCACATGAAATTTCAAGTCTTTATTGTTTCGGTTATACTCAGTAAGTTTATAGACAAAAGTCTCGTACCCACCATAGGCGCCCAATGACTTTGAGCCTACTATAAAGACATGCTGCATCTCTTAAAACCCCTTACATTTATTTTCTATAACATTTTCTTCAGTAGTATAGGAAAATCGAATATCCAAACCGTCCTATCCCATACAATAACATTTCTATTCACGCAGTTTTCTTTACAAAATAATAATTATCAATGTAATTTATAAATTTATCAAACAAAACAGCTATTACAATTGTACTAAAAAAAACAATTATTACAAACCCATATCTATTATCTTTCAGTATACCGTAATGCTGAAAAATCGTCATAGGGATTCTCTGCACTATATAAATACTGAACGCATGTTTTCCAATGAAATACAAAATCTTGCTACGTATTACAAAAAAGACATTGAAGTACGCAATTGCAAAAACAAAAAAAATAGAACTCACGTTCATAATATAGTCATCATATCGAAGTTTATACGTAACCAAAAGAATCATTCCAATTACGCAAGCCGATTCAATTTTACGTTTTTCAAACAGAACACACAGCTCTTTTCGATATATGCAAAGCCATACGCCTGTTGCATAGCATAAAATCGTTGATATAAAACGTGACGGCATGCCACAAAGCTGTAGTACTGCAATATAAATAATTGTACCAACTGTCACTCCCACCGCCTGGTATGTATATTTTTCATTAAAAATTCTAGCACATATATAGGAGTAAAAATACATTATTAGTATTGCAAAAATATACCAATTTGAGTTTCCAACACTTGTAATGCCCACAAAGCTTCCTATAATCTCTGCTGTAGAATATTTAATTCTTAAGATTCCATCCATTAGAAGATAGAGTAGTACCGCAATATCAAAATTCAGGATTGTTTTGCCCAGTCTACTTTTAGGGTATTCCATCAAGTACGCATTACCGCTTTTCACAATTTGACACATTACTCCATATCCAGAAAACGCCAAAAAACTTGCAACAATCCACTGATTATGAAAATTCTGGAAATGACGATAAATACCGTCCAATGCACCATTCATAATAATATACTCAGAACAATGTGATAAAAATATGCAAACAGCAAAAACTCCATTTACTGTAGCCGTCATTTCTTTAGAAAGAAATGAATCTTCTTCTCTCTTATGTACTCCATGTAATGTTATTATTGCGAGTATAGCCACAAACAGAATCACTCTTCTTTATCCTTTCTAGTTTATTTTTCAATCATGCATCCATTCTACAGTTTTTGTTTTCTACCGCTGTATTTTTGTATCCGTCAGGATAAAGATTCTTATTATAATATTTTCTCCCTGCCGGCAGAATTCTTATTCCCCATGCCCCAACAAGCACACCTTAAACGTCTTAAAGATGATCTTCCAATCCACCCAGAAGCTGCGCTCCTTGACATATTTCACATCCAGATCCATCCACTCCTCAAAGGAGAGATCGTTGCGGTGTGGGGCGATCTGCCAGTAGCAGCTCAGACCGGGGGTCACATACAGACGCTGCCTTTCGTAGTCACCGTACTGCTCCACCTCACGGGGAAGTGCCGGGCGTGGGCCAACGATGCTCATATCGCCCTTCAGGATGTTCCACAGCTGCGGCAGCTCATCGATACTGGTCTTGCGGATAAACTTGCCCACGCGGGTAATGCGCGGGTCGTCCTTGATTTTGAACACAGGACCGTCCATCTCGTTCTGGTCCAGCAGGTCGTCCAGTTTTGCCTCTGCATTGGGGCACATAGAGCGGAACTTATAGAACTTGAAAGGTTTTCCGTCGCGTCCAATGCGCTCCTGTGAGAAGATTGGGCCAGCCGATGGGTCATCCACCACGATTGCAACAGCCGTAGCCAGCATGACCGGTGACAGCACTACCAGCGCCATCGACGACAGAACAACATCCTGCGTCCGACGCCCGATCCAATACAGGTGATGTTTGCGCAGATTTTCTTTTCGGTCGATTTCAACTTTCTTCTCAATTCCAGTCGTATTCGTAGCCATTTTTCCTCACATAAATTCGCGTTTGTTTGTAAAATGAATTTCTTGTTTCGACCCGCTTTTGCCGCAACTAATTTCTTCCGGATACCTCGGTGCCCGCAGGTCGTCTACCCGTGCCTGATACTTTGCGCGGGCTATCTGGTACTGATAAACGGTGGTCAAATAGACAAAATGCCACCCTGTCCCCCTTCCGCAATAAAGTGGTTTCCATCACATTGAAAATGGAGAATATCGATCTATCAACATCCTTATTTGAGTTCTCATATTATTTTATCATGTTGATATATGGAAATCAATAGAAGCCAATACAAATCCATACAACTGTATGAATTAAAAATCTGACCTAATTGAGCTCAAAATGATGCCATGCTATACTTGCTCCTAAAAGATCCCTCGTATCATAAAAGAGTAGTATTTATAGACCGCTCTCCAGCGGAATGCTA
>ERZ1034713.943-NODE-943-length-14516-cov-3.867091_pt1 | contig 14516 bp, 10 predicted proteins | sample MGYA00520692_ERZ1034713 | MGnify/ENA primary metagenome ERZ1034713 (study PRJEB33766, sample SAMN09781717) | gut metagenome | biome: gut microbiome | host: Homo sapiens | place: Madagascar | study: EMG produced TPA metagenomics assembly of the PRJNA485056 data set... | reverse complement strand
GTTCCATTATGATTTCAGCGCGCTGGAGGAGTATCTGGGCATTGACTGTTTTACCCGCCTGTCCAACTACAAGGCCATCGGCAAAAAGGAACTGATGTACAATAAGAACGTCAGTGAGAAGGTTCAGATGTTGAGCGCGAAGCTGGCAAAGGCAGCAGATGAGGACGCGTTCTTTGATGCAGTGACCGGCTTCTACAAGGCCTACGGCGTTGGCATGTTTGGCCTCAACAAGGCATTCCGTATCCAGCCCAGAGAAGATGGCGGCGTGAATTTCTGTGCCATCAACAACATGGATGCCGTCATGCTGGATGACCTGATCGGTTACGAGATCCAGAAGAAAAAGCTGGTTGACAATACCCTGGCTTTTGTTGAGGGCAAGAAAGCCAACAACGTGCTGCTGTTCGGTGACAGCGGTACCGGCAAATCTACCAGTATCAAGGCTATTGTCAATGAGTTTTACGATCAGGGCCTGCGCATGATCGAGATCTACAAGCATCAGTTTAAGGATCTGTCTGCAGTCATCGCCCAGATCAAGAACCGCAACTACCGTTTTATCATTTACATGGATGATCTTTCCTTCGAGGAGTTTGAAATCGAGTACAAATTCTTAAAGGCTGTCATCGAGGGCGGCGTGGAGACCAGACCCGACAATATCCTTATCTACGCAACCTCTAACCGCAGACATTTGATCAAGGAGAACTGGAGCGACCGCGACGATGTGGAGAGCCAGAACGGCATGCACCGTTCCGACACCATGGAGGAGAAGCTGTCCCTGGTAAACCGTTTTGGTGTTACCATCAACTACTCCAAGCCATCCCAAAAGGAGTACTTCAACATTGTAGTCGAGCTGGCACATCGCGCAGGCCTTACCATGTCCGACGACGAACTTCGTCTCGAAGCAAACAAATGGGAGCTCAGTCACGGCGGAATTTCTGGACGTACCGCGCAGCAGTTTATCAATTATCTGCTCGGAACCGTATAAATTTGTGTTTCAGCACGAAGCAGAGAGCGGCGGGAAATGGCTTATTTAAGCCATTTCCCAGACCTTCTCAAAAAAACTTAAAAAATTTCAAAAAAAGTTTTTAAAAAGTGTTGACAAAATGGGAAACCTGCGGTATCATATACATCGTTGCAGCGAACAAGAGCTCAACAAAATAACAAATATGTGTGTGTAGCTCAGCTGGATAGAGCACTTGGCTACGGACCAAGGTGTCGGGAGTTCGAATCTTCTCACGCACGTACTTAAAAAGGGCATTCTCGCAAGAGAGTGCCTTTTTTCGTTTATTCAAATTCAAATGGCCTAGTCAATTTTTCAAAAAAGGCAGGAATTGGCCTTGTCAATTTCTCAAAATCCCCGTTCATCAATATGAAAGCACAAACATGTCATTATTTACATGATTGCCAAAATCTTGTCAAAACTGAACAACTAGTCGACAAGTTTTTTGGCGATTAGTGACATTGTCAAAAAAATGTCTTGCAAATATAATAAGGTTAATCATTGAGGGCGATGAGAAAAATAATCATCGCCGCTCGGAAGCCGATTTGATTCTGTCTGTGGTACAAGCTGTCTGGCCAGCAGTGATATTGCGGATAAAACGAATCGGGGAGGGCTATGGTTAAATCAAAAAAGGGGGTCAATTCTTCATGGGCATTTTTCTTATTCTTGTGAGTATTGCAGTCGTAATCCTGCTGGTATTCAAAGGTGTCACGGTATTCTACTCTGCATTTATTGCATCGTTGGTATGCCTTCTGACCGCAGCACTGTTCACTGGTGCAGGCGCAGATGTTGGAATGGGCAAGTACATTCTGCAGAGTATGTCCGATACAGCCAATACATCTTATGTACAGGGCTTAGGCGGATATTTTACTAATAACTTCTGTATTTTCGTATTAGGCGCGATTTTTGGTAAGCTGTTCGATGCATCCGGAGCAGCAGATGTAATCGCAGAGACCATCGTTGGTAAGTTAGGAACGAAGGCAGTTATCCCGGCTATCGTGCTGGTTGGATGGATTCTGACTTACGGCGGTGTTTCCGTATTCGTTGCATTCTTCGCAATGTATCCGTTAATGCTTTCCCTGTTCAAAGAGGCCGATATTCCGAGAAGATGTCTGCCGATGTTCTACTTTGCAGGTGCCGGTACTTCTTCCGGATGGTTTCCGGGATCTCCGCAGGCGCATAACCTGCTGCCTTCCACCGCACTGGGCGTATCCCCGACTGCATGGCTGGTTCCTGGTGTTCTGTTTGGTCTGTTTGAGACTGCGCTGGTTGTTGCATGGGTTTACTGGTTTACCAATCACTGCAAGAAGAACGGTGAGCATTTCGAACTGACTGAAGCAGATAAAAAGGTTATGGAGCAGAAAGCAGCGAAAGATATTTCCAAGCGTCCATCCTTTATTATGGCTTTGCTTCCGATGATCGTTCTGATGGTAGTGCTGAATGTTGTAAAACTGGCAGTTCCGCTGTCTCTGGTTATTGGTATTCTGGCAGCTATTGTACTGTTCTTCAAGAGCTATGACTTGAAGAACTTCTGGGGCATGATGAGTGAAGGCGCTATGGGTGGTGTATCCTCCCTGTTCAACACCGCAGCAATTGTAGGTTTCGGTTCTGTTGTTAAAATGGTTCCTGCATACGCAACTCTTTGCGGACTTCTGGTAGGTACTTTCAGCAACCCGGTTATCGCATCTGCAGTTACCGTAGGAGGCCTTGCTGGTGTTACCGGTTCCGGTACCGGCGGTATTGGTCTTGCAATGCCGGTTATCATTGAGAACTTCATCGGTGATCTGGCTACCAACCCGAATCATGTAAACCTGGAAGTTCTGTCCCGTTGTACTTCCATTGCAGCCCTGACCCTGGATTCCCTTCCGCACTGCGGACTGGTCGTTTCTGTTATCAGCTACACCGGAAATACCCATCGGAATTCCTATCTGCAGACTGGTATGGTTAATGTAGTCTGCCCGGTTATCACACTGCTTCTGATGCTGGCATTTGTTGCAGTAACAGGATGTGCGTATCTTCCGGTATAATACCAATACATAAAACATAACTGGCCAACACATGGAACACCCTCTGGACTTACAGCAGATTGTAAGCTGGAGGGTGTTGTGGGCTTTAGAATAAAATGACGCGAGAGGAGAAGGACTATGGAACGGAAGTATATTTTGCTGAAGAAAGAGGACGGAATCGCGACTATTACTTTTCACAGACCAGAGGCACTGAATGCGCTCAACAGCGAGGTGCTGGCGGATCTGGATACAGCGGTGGATGATGTGATCGCGGATGACAACGTGCGGGTTGTTGTATTTACCGGCGAAGGCAAATCGTTTATCGCAGGTGCGGATATCAAGGAGATGGACGGCTGCGTAGGACTTGATATCGTAAATTATTCCCGGAAGGGTGTCGAGATTTTCCGCAAGATTGAACTTATGACAAAACCAACCATTGCGGCAGTGAATGGTTATGCTTTTGGCGGCGGATTTGAGTTTGTGCTCTGTACTGATATTCGCTTTGCCTGCAGCAAGGCAAAATTCCGCCTGCCGGAGGTTACTCTTGGCATTGTTCCGGGATTCAATGGTACTCAGCGTCTTCCAAAATGTGTTGGCATGAATAAGGCGAAAGAGATTCTGTTTACCGGAAAAATGCTCACCGCGGCAGATGCGCTGGAACTTGGAATCCTGAATCATGTTGTGGAACCGGAGCAGCTGATGGATGAGGTTTACGCAATGGCAAAACAGATTGCGGATAATTCCGCATCGGCAATTTCTCTGGTGAAGGCAGCAGTCAATGCAGGGGCTGAGATGGATCTTGATATTGGCAAGAATATTGAACTGGGGTATATGGCAGCCTGCTTCGGGACACCGGATCAGATTGAGGGATTCAGTTCCTTCAAAGAAAAACGCGCGGCGAAATTCCGTTAACAGAATCCAGTAGAAAAGAGGACTTTTTTATGATTACACCAGAACAGGCCCGGACCGAGTACGGTTTTACCGACTGCACCAGCCAGGAAGATGACATGACACTTGGAATTTATCAGGCAGCGCGTGCGCTCTTTCCAAGCCGTTTTATGCAGATCGTGGAGTATTCCTCCCCGGCTGTGATTGCTGTGATTGCGCTGATCGCGCTGGCTGGCATTCTTACCGCAGGTTTAAGTCCTTTCATGCTTTTTATGCCTGCCGCAATGGCATTTGCGTTTTTCCCTTACTATCAGAAAAGCAGCAAAAAGCGGAAAGAAAGCTCTGGCATGTGCCATGTGGAATCGGAGCTCGGCCGACATTTCCTGATTGCTTATGGAACCTGTTCCGCAAAGCATACCAGTTCACGGAAAAGCCTTATGGGAGAACTTACGGATCATAAACTGCGGATCGTATTTTCCAAACATCGCTATCTGGATGATGTCCGGGTCATGAAGGAACTTTATGATCAGATTGGAGAAGGATCCCGTGTATGCCTGCTCATGGCAGATCATGCAAACGCGAAACAGATCATTGCCGCTCCGGCGAATTTCGCGGATACGGTTATGGGGAAAAAGCAGGCAGCAGGCAAATTGTTTGATACGCCGCATGAGACGACAATCCGCACGCTTACAGAAACTGAGCGTCGGATGTATCTTTCCCAGTATCAGGAGAAAGCGGCATACTGGAATAAGCAGTACGGCCGTAAGTATCTGACCGTTATGGCTCTCTTTTTTGTGTTTGGCTGCATCACCCTGGCTTTTGCCATGCAGGGCGCGACTCTGCTTTCCTGGGTTCTGGTGCTTACCTGTGGTGTTGCTTTTTTGGGACAGAAACGAGAGTTCCGTGACCGTATGAAATTTATGCAGGGCCAGAAGCCGCTCACCGCGGTTGATGTAACCGCACGCAGAGAAGACAGCTGGAATGAATCGGTTGGAACCGCGAAGCGCAGCGATTCAGCGGTTTCTTTCAAAGACCAGCGTGGGATTACCCTCTGGACTGTTCGTACTTCGGAGGATTTAAGGGTGTTTCATCAGAATGACAAGGCAATCTTGATTATTTATAATAAAGTGTTGCTCCCGTTTCACAGGGATACAGAACATTTTCGGATTTCGGAATAAGCAGTCTGGAAATCTGAAAACAAAAATGCCTGCAGCCGGATAGTGGCTATGATCCGGTGCAGGCATTTTGTTTTACTGGCATATTCTATTCTCTTGCAAACATCATCAGGGTCCATTCACAGTCACAGGGCACCCCGCCATCCTGATTTACAAGCTGGGCTTTCAGCTTCAGGATGCCTTTTCCTGGTTTGCTGCTGTGGCGGATTTCAATCGGAGTCATTTCCAGATGTACGGTATCTCCAATGCAGAGCGGACATGGGTACGAAATCTTTGCGTCCAGAAAAGCAATGGTTGTTCCCATATACATTCCGGTCAGATTGGACAGGCCAGTCATAATGACAAATCCAAGCGCGCCATGAGCAATCCGTTTTTTAAATACCGATTTGGTTGTCGCAAACTGTTCATCCATATGCAGCGGATTAAAATCGCCGGTTAAGCCTGCAAAATTTACGACGTCTGTTTCCGTGATGGTCCGCCCCTGAGAAGTGTAAAGTTTCCCCAATTCAAAATCTTCCAGATACATTCCTGCCATAATAGTTCCTCCTTCTCCATAATCGTAAAATGAAAAAACGATGTTCCTAAAGAACATGTCTGCAGTTACACATTATCGTAGCACAGGCAGAATGGAAAGTCTATAGACAAGGATATGATTCAAAAAACATGTTTACATTGACTGCTTGTAAAAAAAATGGACCTACCGTATAATGTTATACATAGTATAGAATATGCACAGAGAAGGATCTGAGACAAAAAGAACATAGAGAAAACGGAGTAGGAAGAGTAATATGATACCGCAGGAATATGTGAGCAGTGATGAAATTTATGAGGATTTATGCAACAAGATAGAAAAACTGGTCTATCTGCCGGGCGATAAGATCAGCGAGAGTGAGCTTTGCAAACATTATGGAGTTTCCCGGCATATTGTAAGAAGTGCCATCAGCCGATTAAAGGAGCGTGCGCTGGTGACGGTTTACCCGCAGAGGGGGACCTTTGTCAGCCTCATTGACATGAAACGGGTAGAACTGATTTTATTTATCCGTGAGGCAGTGGAGCAGGAGGCAATCCGTCTGCTGCAGTTTTCCCCGCAGAAAGTGCGGGACCGCATGGGCGAAGCCATGGCAAAGTGCCTGGAAAAACAGAAGAAGGCTGTAAAGGAACAGATTGATATGGATATTTTTTATGAGCTGGATAATGAATTCCATGGCTGTTTTCTGGAAGCAGTAGGCCGAAAAGATGTGATGGCGATCATCAGTGAAGATTACATCCATTTCCGCCGCTGGAGAAATTTTGATGTGGGAAAGAGCCGCCGGCAGCCGGAAATCATTCAGGAACACATTGCCATTATGGAGGCGCTGTTAAAGAACGATACCAAAACAGCACATGAGCTTCTGCATGCGCATCTGAACACCGAGACGAGAAAACAGTATATTCAGGAGCGGGTTTCTCCGGAATATTTTATTTATTCGTGAGCCTCAGAGTTTGTTAAAAATGGGTCAACTACTTACTGTCAGTTTTCAGGCAGAGGCACAGAGAAGATCGCAGAAAAAGGCGGTCTTCTTTTTTTGTGCCTGGCCCGGACAGTGTCCGGAATATGGAAAAATGGCGTGAAAATGTGGGAAAAAGGAAAACGGGTTTCCGTGAATGTTGTACAAAATGAGAAAATGAAAATCAGTACAATTGCTGAAAGTGAAAAGAATAGCGAAAAAAGTTTGCATTGCACTTGGGAACGTGTTAAGATATTAACATGAAAAACTTGTCGACAAGTTGACAGGTTTTAAGAAAGCGGCCGGACAGGATGTGGCTGCAGGAAAGACAAGAGAATATTCACGAACATGTAAGGAGGAGTTTACCATGGCAGAAGAAGTAAAACAGGATAAGCCGAAACGTTTACCGCCGGATCCGAATTCTGCGAAGTACAAACTGGGTCAGATCGCAGCAAAGGCATATACAGACTGTATCGAGGCGAAAGCCCGCGGTGAGATGGTAGGCTGGTGTTCCAGTAACTTCCCGGTAGAAATTCCGGAGACTCTGGGACTGTATGTATGTTATCCTGAGAACCAGGCAGCCGGCATCGCTGCAAGAGGCGGCGGTGAGCGTATGTGTGAGATCAGTGAGGGCGATGGTTACTCCAACGATATCTGTGCTTACGCACGTATCAGCCTGGCTTACGCAAAGATCAAAGACGCACCGGAGCAGAACATGCCGCAGCCGGACTTCCTGCTGTGCTGCAACAACATCTGCAACTGCATGATCAAATGGTATGAGAACCTGGCAAAAGAGTTAAACATCCCGATGATCATGATCGATATCCCGTTCAACCCGGATTACGAAGTATCCGATGCAGAGGTTGCTTACATCCGTGACCAGATGTGGGATGCCATCCATCAGTTAGAGAAAATCACCGGCAAAAAGTGGAGCAATGAGCGTTTCGAGGAAGTCAAAGAGATTTCCGGACGTACCAGCCGCGCATGGCTGGCTGCTACCGCAACCGCAAGATACACCCCGTCTCCGTTCAATGGATTTGACCTCTTAAACCATATGGCTGTTATGGTTACCGCCCGCGGCAAACTGGAAGCAGCTGAGGCTATGGAGACTCTGTTAAAAGAGTATGAAGAGAACCACGAGAAAGGCGTTTCCACCTTCCGTGCGGAAGAGAAATACAGAATCATGTTCGAGGGTATCGCATGCTGGCCGTGGCTGCGTGTAACCTCTACCGGACTGAAGAGCCGCGGAATCAACATGGTAACCACCATCTACGCAGATGCGTTCGGTTTCATTTACGATGACTTCGATGACATGTGCCGCGCATACGCAAAGGTTCCGAATGCAATCAACTTAGAGTACGCAAGAGACAAACGTATCAAGCTCTGCAAAGACAATCATGTAGAGGGCCTTTTAGTACATACCAACCGTTCCTGCAAACTGTGGAGTGGATTCATGTATGAGATGAGCCGCCAGATCGGTGAGGCATGCGACATTCCGGTAGCAAGCTTTGATGGCGACCAGGCAGATCCGCGTAACTTCTCTGAGGCACAGTACGACACCAGAGTACAGGGCCTGATGGAAATCATGGAGCAGAACAAGGAGGGAATCTAAATGAGCACGAAAGAATTACTGGCGAAATTTCATGAAGTTGCCTCCAATCCGAAAGCACAGAAAGATGCTTATCTGGCAGCAGGCAAAAAAGTAGTACTGACCGCACCGGTTTACACCCCGGAGGAAATCATCCATTCCATGGGACTGGTTCCGATGGGCGCGTGGGGTGCAGATGTAGAATTAAAAGAAGCAAAACGTTATTTTCCGGCATTTATCTGTTCCATTATGCAGAGCATCCTGGAGCTGGGCATGACCGGTGAGTACGACGGCGCAAGTGCCATCGTGATTCCGAGTCTCTGCGACAGCTTAAAGGCTCTGGGTGAGAACTGGAAATATGCAGTAAAGGGCATCCCGTTCATTCCGATGACCTATCCGCAGAACCGCAAGCCGGCATACGGCATCGCTTACACCAAGGCTGGTTACGAGCGCGTGATCAGAGACCTGGAAAAAGCAACCGGCATTCCGTTCGATGACGCAAAGCTTGGCGAATCCGAGAAAATCTACAATGAGCACAACGCAGTGATGAGAGATGTTGTGAAGGTTTTAGCGGATCATTCGGAGGTTTCCGCAGCAGAGAGAAGCGATGTATTCAAGAGCGCGTTCTTCATGCTGAAGGAAGAGCATACCGCACTGGTCAAAGAACTGATCGAGTCCTTAAAGGGTGATCAGGCAGGCGCTGCAAAGAAGAAGATCATGACCACCGGTATCCTGGCAGACGCTCCGGAACTGTTAAAGATCTTTGATGACAACGGACTTCAGATCGTACGCGATGATGTTGCAGCAGAGAGCAGACAGTACCGCACCGACTGTAAGCCAAACACCACCAGCCTGGACGGCCTGGCTCAGAAGTTCGCAGATATGGACAACTGCTCTGTTCTGTATGATTTCGAGAAGAAACGTGTTCAGATGATCGTGGACGAGGTAAAAGAGTCCGGCGCCAACGGCGTAGTGATGGTTCTGACCAAGTTCTGTGATCCGGAAGAGTTTGACTATGTTCTCATCAAGAAGGCATGTGAGGCAAATGACATCCCGATCATCCTCATTGAGGTTGACCGCCAGATGGCAAACTTCGAGCAGGCCCGCACGATGGTAGAGACATTCAAGGATCTGCTGTAAGAACGGCTGATTCAATTAAGTAAATGATGGTTCTGTCCGGATGCAATACTCCAAGCAGAGTCTTAAGAAAAGGAGATAAAATCATGGCAAAGGTTTTGGAAGGAATTAAGGTAGTACAGCTGGCAAACTTCATCGCAGCTCCGGCAGCAGGCCGTTATCTGGCTGACTACGGCGCAGATGTAGTGATCGTTGAGGCATCCAAGGGCGATCCGCTTCGTTACACACAGGCTCAGGAAGGCCGTCCGCAGAACATGCTGGAGAACACCACCTGGGAGTACTTAAACGGAAACAAGAGATGTATCTCTTTAAATACCAAAACTCCGGAAGGAATGGAAGCACTGCACAAGATGTTAGAGGGCGCAGATGTCCTGATCACCAACTGGAGACTGGGCGCTCTGCAGAGAGCAGGTCTTGACTATGATACCTTAAAAGAAAAATATCCGAAACTGATTTACTCCATGGTTTTAGGCTACGGCCTGACCGGTCCGGATAAAGATCTTCCGGGATATGATTTCACCGCATTCTTCGGAAGAGGCGGCTACACCGAGAACCTGCGTAAGCGCGGCGGCCAGCCGATCACCATGCTTCCGGGCCTGGGCGACAACAACGCCGGTCTGATGCTGGCTCTGGGTATCATGACTGCCCTGTACAAACGCCAGACGACCGGCAAGGGCGATTTCGTAAGCGCAAGCCTTTATGAGACCGCAATCTTCAACCAGTCTGTCATGCTGATGGGTGCTCAGTACGATGGTGCTGCACGCCACTATCCGATTTCCGTATACGATAACTTAAATACCTTAAACAACGCATTCGCTACCAGCGATGACCGTCTGATCCAGTGCGCAATGCCGGATTACGATCCGCGTTTCGAGCATTTCTGCCAGGTAATCGGCCGTCAGGATATGATTGATTCCGGCAAGTTCTATCCGCAGGCCCACATGATCGAAGAGGGCAATGTTCCGGAGTGCTACGATGAGTTCGTAAAGACTTTCAAGACCAAGACCTACGAAGAGTGGAAGCAGATCCTGACCGAGGGTGATATCCCGTTCAGCCTTGCATATAGCTGGAGCGAGATCTTAAACGATCCGCAGGCAAACGCAGTTGGCGCATTCTACGACTGCACCTGCCCAAATGGCGTTGTCAGAAAGGTTACCCATACTCCGGTCCGCATCGCGAGTGAGGGTGAGCTGGAAGGACGCACCGCACCGCTGATTGGTGAGCAGGGCGTTGAGGTCTTAAAAGAGGTTGGTTACTCGGATGAGAAGATCAGCGAGATGTTAGAGAGCGGCGCACTGTATGTGTGGAAACCGGAAAACTAACAGGCAGCGCAATAAAAAATAAATAAAACAGCTGCAGGAAAACAGTACTGCGGCGTAACGGGAAGAAGAGGTCGGGGCCGCTGGCTCCGGCCTTGCTCGTTTCCTGTAGATTATGGGGGAAAAATTATGTCTATGTTTATCGATTTTCCAGAAACGCATGCAAAAGTGCAGGGCATGGAGACCATGCCGGTTCCGCGCATGGTAACCATTCACCAGAAGTATGATGATCAGAAAATCACGGATACTGCAGGCCATATCCGGGCACAGCTGGAAGCGCTGCCGGACCATGAGAGCTATGCAGGAAAACGGATCTGCATCACCGTGGGAAGCCGCGGCATCCCGGATCTTGATGTGATGGTCCGCACCATGTGTGATGTCTTAAAAGAGTGGGGTGCAAAGCCCTTCATCATCCCGGCTATGGGAAGCCACGGCGGCGGAACTGCTGAAGGACAGCTGGAGATGATTGCCGGCTACAACATCACCGAGGAGAGCATGGGCGTGCCGATTCTGGCTTCCATGGAAGTGGTGCAGTACGGCGAACTGGATGGCATTCCGCTTTACTGCGATAAGTATGCCTACGAGTCCGACGGCATTGTCATTTTTAATAAGGTAAAGCCGCATACCGATTTCCGCGGACCTCACGAGAGCGGCCTGCTGAAGATGATCGCCATCGGTATTGCCAAGCATAAAGGCGCGGCAATGTTCCACAGCTTTGGATTTGAGCGTTTTGCGGAACTGATCCCGCCGGTAGCGGAAATCTTCCTGCAGAAGTGTCCGGTTGCTTTTGGTGTTGGCGTTGTACAGAATGCCTACGATGATATCTGCAACATCACAGCCTGTACACCGGAGAACCTGATTCAGACGGATGCAGCGCTTCTGGTGGAGGCAAAAGAAAAAATCGCGAAGTTTCTGTTTGATGATATCGACCTTCTTATTATTGATGAGATCGGCAAGAACATCAGCGGAAACGGCCATGATCCGAATGTGACCGGCCGCAACATCACCCACAGTTTTGACGGTGTTCTGAAGCTGGATAAGATGTTTATCCGCGGTATCACGCCTCAGGCTCATCACAATGGATGCGGCCTGTCTGCGGCTGATATCACCACCAGAAAGGTGTTAAACGATGTGGACTGGGACGCAACCTGGACCAACGGCCTGACCACGGGTATTATGACGGCCGGCCAGATTCCGGTTTACGCGAACAATGATAAGGATGCCATTCAGATGAGCATCCGAAGCATGCACAATGTGGATTTCAGCAAGGTGCGTATGGCTCATATCAAAAATACACTGGCCATGAGTACCATTGAGGTGTCTGAGTCTCTTTATGAGTCCATCAAAGACCTTCCGGGCATCAGCTATGTGAGCGGACCGGTACAGATGGAATTTGACCAGGACGGCAATCTGGTGGAGACACAGTGGCCGGAGGAATAACAGTCGGTGCGGAAGGAATAGAAGCCGGAAAGAACGGGCGGGAATGCCGATACAGAATGGAATAGAAAGACGGAAAAAAGGAGCAGATTATGGTGTATACATTGGGAATTGATATCGGATCCACAACTTCCAAATGTGTGATCCTGGAAGATGGAAAAACGGTCCGGGCAAAAAGCCTGGTGAAGGCGGGAACCGGTACCGATGGCCCGATGCGGGCATATAACGAGGTGCTGGAGAGCGCGGGCTTAAAACGGGAGGATCTGGCATTTGTTATGGCTACCGGATATGGCCGTACGACCTTTGAGGGCATGGATGGCGAGATGAGTGAGCTGAGCTGCCATGCGAAGGGCATGTATGCCGTGGCACCGGAGGTGCGCACCATCATTGATATCGGCGGACAGGATGCGAAGGTCATCCGCCTGGGAAATACCGGAAAAGTCACTAACTTCCTGATGAATGATAAATGCGCGGCAGGAACCGGACGGTTTCTGGATGTTATGGCTGGAATCTTACAGCTGGATGTGGATGAGCTTGGCGCCTATGCGCTGAAATCAGAGGAGCCGGCCAGAATCTCCAGCACCTGTACGGCATTCGCGGAGTCAGAGGTTATTTCCCAGCTTTCCAAGGGAATTGCCCTTCCGGACCTGATTGCCGGAATCTGCAATTCCGTTGCGAGCCGTACCGCAGCCCTTGCGAAGCGTGCGGATGTCAAAGAAGCAGTCTATATGACCGGCGGTGTAGCCAAGAACATTGGCGTGCGTTCTGCTCTTTCCAGGGAACTGGGAGTAGAGGTTCAGACAATTCCGGATGCCCAGTACATGGGTGCCATGGGCGCAGCAGTAGCCGGTTATGAAAAGTGGTCAAAAGAACATTCCAATGAATAAAAAAATATGTCGAATTAGACATATCTGAGTTTACATATAGCGCCTGACGTGATATAATTTTAACAGATTAAAGCAGCATGTGAACTGTGGATGGAATGAAAGGGTTAAAAGGGAGTTATCATGAGGCTGATTAAAAAAACAATTGCGGAATGTCTCAGAAGCAGGGTCAAAGAAAGCGGCGATAAAATCGCGCTGGAGGCAGATGAGCAGCGTTATACCTGGAAAGATCTGGATACGCTCAGTGACTATATGGTCGGGCGCATGCTTTCCTGCGGAATCCGGAAGGGAACGCATGTGGGAATCTGGAGTACCAATTCCCCAAACTGGATCATTGTTTTTCTGGCGCTGACCAAGATCGGTGCCGTGCCGATCCTCTTAAATACCTGCTACAGTACAGAAGAGATGGCAAAGGTACTCCGCTACGCAGACGTGGAGTTTGTTTACTACGGAGAAGGGTATAAGAAGTTAGTCTATGAAGATATGGTGGTCCAGCTGAAAGACGAACTGCAGGATCAGGTCAAGCGCTGGATTTATATAGGAAGAGATACGGCGCGCCGCTGGATGACAGAGGAGAGCTTTGTGTTTGCGGAGCGGATGAAGAAGGTCACCAAGGAGATTGGCGGATACATCCGCAAGGTAAGCCCGGAGGATACGGCAGCAATCCTGTTCACTTCCGGCACGACCGCTATGCCAAAGGGCGTTATGCTGAGCCATTACAATCTGGTGAACAGTTCGCTGGAAACCTGTGAGCACATGAAGTGGGGCGCAGATGACAAGATGCTGATCGCGGTTCCGCTGTTCCACTGCTTTGGCATTACTTCCAGTCTTTTATCCAGCATTCATACCGGTTTCTGCATGCACGTGATCGAGTATTATAAAACCGTGACGGTGCTTCGCTCTGTGCAGGATTACCACTGCACGCTGTTAAACGGTGTTCCGTCCATGTTTCTTGCGGTGGTAAACAACCCGCTCCACAAGGAGTATGATTTAAGCAGCCTGCGGCGGGGCATCATTGCGGGATCTCCGTTAAGCCCGGAGGATTACATGCTGATCCGCCGGGAAATCCCGAGCCTGGTGCTCCACGCGTCTTACGGCCAGACTGAGACATCGCCCTGCGTCAGCATCGGTGATGTGGGGGATTCGGATGAAGACAATGCGCATTCCGCAGGCCAGGTGATCCGGCACTGCGAGGTTGCCATTATGGGAAACGATGGCAAGCAGGTGCCTGTGGGAACGGATGGAGAGATCTGTGTCCGCGGCTACAATGTGATGCAGGGCTATTACCATCTGCCGGAGGCAACAGCAAAGGCCATTGATCAGGACGGCTGGCTCCATACAGGGGATCTGGGACATGTGGATGCGCGGAATTTCCTCTATGTGACAGGGCGCATCAAAGAGATGATCATCCGGGGCGGAGAAAACATTTCCCCGCGGGAGATCGAAGCCGCAATCTTAAAGTATCCGGGCATCCGGGAAGTGAAAGTGATCGGCCTTCCTGCAGCGGTTCTGCAGGAGATGATCGTAGCATGCATCGTGCCGGAAGAGGGAACAACCATCAGCAATGCCGGCCTGATGACGCATCTGGAGAATCATCT